>OQVT01003477.1_pt1 | contig 10114 bp, 9 predicted proteins | sample 1691561 | NCBI WGS metagenome assembly OQVT01 (sample SAMN03418260, study PRJEB22391) | human gut metagenome | biome: human-gut; feature: organic feature; material: feces | host: Homo sapiens | place: Tanzania | collected 2013-01
AGCCATGACCGCCGTCTGCTCGGTGGGCATCGATATGGTCGTTATCCCCGGCGACACCCCGGCGGAGGTCATCAGCGGTCTGATCGCGGACGAGGCTGCCATCGGTATGGTCAACAGCAAAACGACGGCGGTGCGCGTAATTCCCGCCATCGGTCACAAGGCGGGCGACGTGCTGGACTTCGGCGGTCTTTTGGGTCACGCGCCCATTATGCCCATCAGCAAGTACAGCCCGGCGGTTATGATCCACCGCGGCGGGCGCATCCCTGCCCCGATGCAGGCACTGAAAAACTAAGGCGGTATAGCCTAAGCTGTTCGGAAAGGATCCTTGCCATGACGGTCTTACTCCCGGTTCTGCTTTTGAACCTTGCAGCGCTGCTGCTGCAGGAAAAACTGCATACCAGCCCGATGCATTGCTATTTTACGGCGCTGTGCGCGGCGCTGACGGTGCTGTATGCCGCCGGCTTTACAGGGGCGATGGCGGGTACCATGGCAGTTATGCTGCTTTTGCTGGCAGTGGGTACGGCGTGGTATCTGACAAGGCATCTGCGCCAAAAAGACCTTGCCGCGCGTCTGCGTGACTACGCAGACCCCTTTGTGCTGCTGTACAACGGCGCGGCGACCGTGTTTACCGTGATTTTTGCGCTGCAAAAGCCGCTGTGCTATTACTGGGACGAGTATTCGTTCTGGAGCGTATCCGCCAAATATGTCAAATATTACGGGCAGTTTTACAACCAACAGGCGGACCTTACCTTTCCGTCGCTGCCGCCCATGAACAGCGTGCTGGGGTACTTTTTTATGTACTTCAGCCGCAGCTTTGACGACTACAAGCTGCTTTTGTCGTATGCCTTTTTGATGCTTGCCATCTTTGCCATGACGGCGGCGTGGCTGCACAAAAAAACGCAGAATCTGCCGCTGGCGGTGGGCGCGTTTGTGGTGCTGGTGCTTTCGCCGTTTTGGGAAAACTACCATGCCCCCGCCAAGGATTACACCTCGCTGGTGTATGCCTACGGCACCGCTATGGTGGATTTTCTCATTGCGGTGGTGTTTTTGGGGTGCGTGGTGTCCTATCTGGAAAGCGGGCATGCGTGGGGCGCCCTGCTGCCGCTTGTCTACCTTACGCTGATGAAAAATACCAGCGTCTTTTTTGCCCTGCTGACGGCAGTGCTGCTTACCTTTTTTGCGCTGTACGCACCGGAGCAAAAGCCGCGGAAAAAGCCCTTGTCTGTGGTGCTGACCCTTGTGCTTACGGTGGGGGTCGTGGCGGGGGCATACCAATCGTGGTTCTGGGGCTTGCAGAAAACGACCCCGCGCACCATCGAGTGTCCGTTTACCCTGACGGACCCCGAATTCGACTACGACGCCCTGTATGCGCAGCCTGCCGCTGAAACAGAGCAAGGGCAGGCGCCGGAGGCAAAAGCAACGCCTGCCGAACCGGCAGCGCAGGAACAGCCCGAAGGCGGGTTCCTTTCCATCTTTGTGGACGCCCGCCGCACAGAGCGCCACAGGCAGGTGCTGGCAACCATGCGGCAGGAATTTCTGTCCGAAAAAATCACGGCGTTTGTGCCGGACCGGGTGCTGGTTGTGCTGCTGCTGGCGTTGGGGCTGGGGTGCGCGGCGCTTTGCCGCGGGCATCGGCTGCCGCTGGTGCTTCTGGCGCTGGGGCTTGCCCTCGGCGCGGTGGTGTACGGTTTGACCATCAGCTATTTTATTGCGGATTTCCACGATGGTATGGTGGAATATGCCCGCTATATGACCAGCTACTACTGGCTGTGGATCTACACGGTGTTTTTGGTGGCGGTGCCGATCCTGCATGCCGCCAAGCCTGCCGTGGGGCAGCTGGCGGTGGCGGCACTGGCGTGCTTCGGTCTGGCAACGGTGCTGCAGCCGGGGCTTTCCTACACGGTGTTTGCCGCCCCGCAAAACGCCTATGCCAACGTAATGCAGGCGGAAAAAACCGCCGAAACCTACCGCAGCTATCTGACCAAGGATACCCGCGTCTATGCGGTGATGCCCGATCAGGATACCTGGGGCTACTTTTTGTACAAGCAGCGGCTGCTGCCGGCGCTGACCGATGTGGACACCCTGCATTCCGGCGTGGATTTCAAAATCTCGTTCCGGGATCATATCGACCCCGCAAGCGGGCGCTACTATTATAATGTAGCTGACGCGGAAACCTTTACCCAGGTGATGCACACCTATTTTGACTATGTTCTGATCGTAGACCCGGACCCGGAATTTGTTGCGTCCTACAACAACCTGTTTTCGGGCGGTGTGCGCAGAGGTGTGCTGTACCGGATTACCGACAATGCCGTACCTATGCAGGAGGTGAGTCCCCATGCCTGAACGCCTGCAACAGTTGAGCAGGTACGCCCACGCCCATTTTGCCCGGCTGCTGGCGGCGGCGTATGCCGCAACGGCGGCGGCGCTGGTGCTGCTGCACCTTGTGTACGGGGCGGGCATTGCCCTCAGCGGTAAATTTGCCGCCAAGGAGCTAAGCCTTTCGGATTTTGAGCCGGTCGGTGTGGAGCTGCACGGCGCGCAAAGCGTCGAAACCACCACCGACGACGGGCAGCTGATCTACACCGGCGCGGTGCGCGAGCTGTACATAGAATGCACGTATTCCGACGACCCCGGCGAGCTGGTGGCGTTTTACACCTCCAAGGAAAACTACGCCTTTGGCACAAACCGTATGGTCTATGCGCAAAAATGCGGCGATGGCTATCGCTTTGTCTTTCCGGATTCCACCCGTCAGGTGCGGCTGGATCTGGGCATTTTTCCCAGTGTGCGCTTTGATTTTGCCAAAATCACGGTAAACCCCGCCGGGTGGGACCGCCTGTTCCGCTTTGGCAGCGAGGACCTTTTTTACGGGCTGCTTTGCCCGCCGCTGGCCCTGTTTTTGGCGGTAAGCCTGTGCGATACCGCCTTGGCGCTGCCCCGGAGCAGGGAAACTGTCACCGTATAACCAACCCCAAACTTCGCAGCCCCCTCCCGCCGGGAGGGGGCTGTTTGTTTTGCCAAAAAAGCTGCGGCGCAAAGCAAAAAACTGCTTGACGAATCCCGCCGGGCGTGCTAAAGTAATATCGGTAGGGTATGCCCCTGCCCAATTTTATAAGAAAAGTGTGGTGGTTGTCATGGATACACCCAGTAGTCCCAGTCCTGTGTACCGATGTATCTTGAATAAGGCAGCCGTCATATTTTGGTGGGAAGAAGCAGACTATGCGCGAGTCTAAGCGTATGGGTCCGCTGTGCGTTGCATTTCCCTAAAAATAAAGTGTTCGGCTGCCGCCTGAAAAGGAGGCGGCTTTTTTATGTCCGATGCTGCAATTCTGACCCTGAAAACCATGCTGGCCAACTTGGACGATGCCAAAAAGTACCAGAGCCTGCGCGACGTTATGGAGAACCTGCCCGCGCCCGATCTGGCGGCGGTGTTTGAGGATCTCCCGCCCGAAAAGCTCCCGGTGCTGTTTCGCCTTTGTCCCAAGGACCTGGCGGCTGAAATTTTTGCCGAGCTTACCCCCGAAACCCAGCAGACCCTGATCGACTGCCTGACCGATAAGGAACTGAAGGTCGTGGTCAATGATCTGTTTGTTGATGATGCGACGGATCTGGTGGAGGAAATGCCCGCCAACGTCGTCAAGCGTATTTTGGCGCAGGCTGACCCGGCGACCCGCCGCATGATCAACGAACTGCTCAAATACCCCGAGGACTCCGCCGGCGGCGTCATGACCACCGAGTTTATGGAGCTGCGCGCCGGTATGACGGTGGCGCAGGCCATCGAAGCCATCCGCAAAAACGGCTTTGACAAGGAGACCATCAACAACTGCTATGTAACCGACCGTGACCGCACGCTGATCGGCGTGGTTTCGCTGCGCGCGCTGATACTCTGCCGCGAGCCGGAGAACGAGCATATCGCCGACCTGATGGACGAAAACGTCATCAGCGTCAGCACCACAACCGACCAGGAGGATGTTTCCCAGCTGTTTGAAAAATACGGCTTTCTGGCGATCCCTGTTGTGGACAACGAAAAACGTCTGGTCGGCATCGTGACCATCGACGACGCTATCTCCATCCTGCAGGACGAGGCGAGCGAGGATATCGCCAAGATGAACGCTATCGGTCCCACCGATAAGCCGTACTTTAAACAGTCTATGTGGGATCTGTACAAAAGCCGCGCCCCGTGGCTGCTGTTCCTGATGGTTTCGTCCTCCTTCTCCAGTATGGTCATCCGCGGGTACGAGGACGCGCTGGCGGCGGTCACCGTGCTGACCGCCTATATCCCGCTGCTGACCGACACCGGCGGCAACGCGGGCAGCCAGAGTACCTCCACCATCATCCGCGGTATGGCGCTGGGCGATATCGAGCCGAAGGACCTGCCCCGCATCCTCTGGCGCGAGTGCCGCGCTGCCATTTTGTGCGGCGGCACGCTGGCGATCCTGAACTTTGGCAAGCTCATCCTGCTGGACGGCATCGCCGCGCCCGTGGCGGCGGTCGTCTGCCTGACGCTGATCTGCACGGTGCTGCTGTCCCAGATCATCGGCGGCTTTTTGCCCGTTGTAGCGGAAAAATTCCACATGGATCCCGCCGTTATGGCGTCGCCCCTGATCACCACCATCGTGGATACCACCACGCTGCTGATCTACTTCAACATTGCCAAGGTTCTGCTCAATATTTGAACACAGTGTACAATAATGTAAATTGTACCGCATCGCCCGATGTGGTACAATTTTTTTATAGAATAAACAGCAAGGAGCGTTTCAGCCATGGATATGCAGGCTTTTTATACCGGTCATGCCTTTGATGCGTATGAGTTTTTCGGTGCGCACACCTATTTCGGCGGCACGCATTTTGCCGTCTGGGCGCCCAGTGCGCAGTATGTGCAGGTTGTGGGCGAATTCGGAGAGTACGGTATGCACCGCACCTGCGCCGGTGTGTGGGAGGCAGATGTCAACGGCGCCGATGCGGGTATGGCGTACCAGTACCGCGTTACCGGCGCAAACGGGCGAAGCGTGGATCACTGCGACCCCTACGGCTTTGCCATGAAGCTGCGCCCCGACGGACGCAGCATCATTGCTGAGTGCCCCACCGGCTTTGCGGACGAGGCGTGGCTGGCTGCACGCAGCAAAAACTATGATAAACCGTTAAATATTTACGAAGTCCATATGGGCAGCTGGCAGCAGAAGGAGGACGGCAGCTGGTACACCTACGCCGAGCTTGCCGAGCTTTTGCCCGCCTACTGCCAAAAATACGGCTACACCCATCTGGAGCTGATGCCGCTGGCAGAGCATCCCTTTGACGGCAGCTGGGGCTACCAGACCGCAGAGAAATACCGGGATATGCATCGGGCAGAAGATGCTGCCTGCATTCGGGATTCCGTGAAACAACATTGGGAGTATGTAGCAAAGTGCGATACATACGGCTGTAATAATCGATTTCTTTACATAAGACATTTCTTTCATAACAGAATACCTCTTTCTTTTTTCAATACTTCATTTTCGATTTATCAGTATATGTGTCAATTTACATTATACAATCAGAATTTCTGCAACAATAAGAAGTGTGCACAAACACAGTGCGCACCATCCGCTTCGTGGGATTGATTCATGCTTTTGCGGCACCTGATACGAGCCTCTGCGATAGCCTCGCGCTTCCATCGCCATCGCAAGTTCGTCCGCGCGCCGGAAGGCTGCCACGAAAATTGGAATGACGAGAGGAAGCATCGCGCGTGCACGTTCCGTCAGCCGCTTACTGTCAAGTCGGGCGCCTCTTGCAATCTGCGCCTTTCGGATGCTGTCCGTTTCTTCCATCAGCGTTGGAATAAACTGGATCGCTACTGACAGGATCATTGCGATATCGTCCGCCGGAAGCCGAATGAGTTTCAGTGGGCGAAGCATCGTCTGGATCGCTCCGGTGATCGCAAGCGGTGGCGTTGTCAGCGTCAGAAGATTGCTGAGTACAAGGATCAGGATGACACGATAGATGACCTGAAATCCCTGCGCAATTCCCTCCTGCGAAAGCGTGAAGATCCACCATTTCCATAGAGGATGATCCGCGTGAAAGAAGAATGCGTTGGTCAGGAATACAAGGATAAAAAACCAGCGCATCCGCTGTACGGATCCGAATATTGGGCGCAGAGGACAGTGCGACAAAGCAATCAGTGCAATCCATATCGCTGTGATCATAACATATTCTAAGGAACTGTGCGTCAGGATGACTGCCACGATCAGAAGCAGGAAGCTAAAGAATTTGGCGCGTGCATCAAAACGATGCAGGGGTGATTGCCCCGGAACGTAGGTGCCGGATATCGCTTCTCTCATGAAGGTTCACCGCCCTTCGAATTTGTTCGCGTGACTGTCGGATTGTTGGGACACGTTTCGCCTATGCAGTCAGATGTCGGAACCTGTTGATAGAGTTGCAGTAATTCCGCAACCAGTTCCTCCCTGGTAAGGGGAATGTCGGGCAGGGGAAACCCTTGTGCATTAAGTTCGAGATACACTTGTACGGGCATCGGTGGCCGTAAACTTGTTTGCGCCAACAGTACTGTGTCCGTCAGAATTTCGTGTGGAGTTCCGTCAGCTAATATTTTGCCATCCTGCATGAGAAGGATGCGATCTGCATATAGCGTTTCTTTGATCTCATGTGTGATCATGATGATTGTTTTTCCGTGATCGTGAAGTCTTCTTATAATAGAAAGAACTTCTCGTTGCCCTTCGGGATCCAGCATGGAAGTTACCTCGTCCAGAACCAGAAGTTCGGGATCCATTGCCAGAACACCCGCCAAAGCGATTCGCTGCTTCTGTCCACCGGAGAGTGAGTGTGGGGCGCGCTTCTCGTAGCCGTCCATATCGACAAGGTGAAGTGCTTCTTTCACTCTTGTTTCAATGATTTCTTCCGGAACATTATAATTGCGCAGTCCGAACGCAACATCCTCCTCGATTACGGTGGAGACGAACTGATTGTCTGGATTCTGAAAAACCATGCCGACTTTGCGGCGCAGTTCGCTCGAATTCCGGGGATCGGCTGCGTCAAGTTCGGCGACCGTAAGGCTGCCGCTTTGCAGTGGAAGCAGTGCATTCAGATGCTTGGCAAGCGTTGATTTACCGCAGCCGTTGTGTCCGAGGATCGCAACAAATTCGCCCGGTTTCACAGAAAAAGTGACATCATCCAAGGCTTTGGAAGGAGCGCCTGCATAATCATAGGAAAAAATTAAATTGTCCGCATGGATCATAAGTACGCTTCCTTTCCTCTCGTTGTCTTGTACAAACTTTAGCCTGTTGTTTCGCGCATAAGAAAAGGTATACGGTAAACTCCACGGGAGTTGCCGCATACCTTCCTGATATGCATAAACATAAATAACAGATACTGAATTATATAAAAATTAAGAACATTTCGATGTTCATAAGCTGGCTTCGTGTCAACTGTGCTGCACCATTCTAGCACAATTTGATACGATCAGCAAGAAGTATGCGCGATTTTCTCAACTTCTGCGACTGCGCTTGCAATCATTTTGCTGATACTGTAATCATTGACCCCGACAATGACATTGTCACAGTGGTTAAATGGAATCAGCACACGCTTCGCGTCACTCTGCGCTACCGCCAAAGCCATCTTCGGTGTGATTTCGCCGAGCAGTGAATCCGCGATCACAATTCCGATCGGTCCGATAATGATATCTGTATGACGGCAGCCGACAACGACGGCATTCTCCCCGGTGGCAGCCTTGTCCGCTTTTGCTTTTACCATAGCCGCGGTTGCGGCACTGTTCGTTCCGACTGCTGTAATGCATGCGTCCGGCATCGCAGCTTTTATCGCAGTCACAAGCTGCCTGCCGATGCCGCCTCCCTGCGCATCAATAACGAGAATATTCATGTTGCTACCTCTCTATCTATTCACATTGACAGACACTATGAAGAGTCTGCTTTTTCTAAGAAGAGTTTACCACAAATAGGTAATATCTTCCACCGGGAACCGTGTTTTATACCTGTTAACTTTTTCAAAAGTTCATGCATTTATACGTTGGTTCGTATGGAAAAATGTAATATAATACAGTTATTCCTACGAATTGGTGTGAAAATTTACACGTTTCGTGAATCTGGAAAATATGGTGGAGTGCAGAATGATAGAGAAGAGAACCAAAGGCATACAAAACAAAAAAGCAAAGAAAAAATATGATCCAAAACATAAACCGGCAGACGGAAGCTGCCCATACGCAAAGAAATGCGGTGGCTGTGACTATCAGGGAATCTCCTACGAGGAGCAGCTGAAAAAGAAACAGTCTTACATCCGCAAACTGATGGAGCCGTACGGTAAGGTACAGCCGATCATAAAGATGGACGATCCTTATCACTATCGCCACAAGGTGCAGGCGGCATTTGACTGTACCCGCAGAGGGCAGATCGTGGCGGGGGTTTATCAGAAGAATTCGCACGATGTTGTTGATATTGAAAGCTGCCAGATTGAGAATGAAGAGGCCGATGCGATCATCCGCGATGTAAAAAATATGCTGCGCTCTTTCCGCATTAAAACCTACGATGAGGATACGGGGTATGGTCTTTTGCGCCATGTCTTAGTGCGCAAGGGCTATCATAGCGGGCAGATCATGGTCGTGCTTGTTCTTGCAGATGCGATTCTTCCGTCGAAGAACAATTTTGTCAAAGCGCTTCGTAAAAATCATCCGGATATCAGCACCGTTGTCATCAATGTCAATGACAAGCGGACAAGCATGGTACTTGGCGAGCGCAATATTACGGTATATGGCAAGGGTTACATTGAGGATTCACTCCTCGGCTGCACGTTCCGTATCTCGCCGAATTCTTTCTATCAGGTAAACCCGAAGCAGACGGAGATACTGTACAAGAAAGCAATCGACTGTGCAGGACTGACAGGAAAAGAGACGGTGATCGATGCATATTGCGGAACCGGAACAATCGGGCTGATCGCAAGTAGGTCGGCGAAGCAGGTCATCGGTGTGGAATTAAACAAAGACGCGATCCGCGATGCAATCACGAATGCTAAGCGAAACGATATTCATAATGTCAGATTTTACAATCAGGATGCAGGAGAGTTTATGGTAGAGATGGCGGAAAAAGGCCAGCAGGCGGACGTGGTCATTATGGACCCGCCACGTACCGGAAGTGACGAGGCATTCCTTTCGTCCGTTATCAAGCTCGCACCGAAGCGTGTGGTCTATGTGTCGTGCGGCCCGGAGTCGCTGGCGCGCGATCTCAAGTATCTCACGAAGCATGGGTATCGGATGAAAGAGTGCACGCCGGTTGATATGTTCCCGTTTACACGGCATGTTGAGTGCGTGGTTCTGTTGACTAAAGCACACAAGTAAAAGTGTGAAAAAGGCTTGAGATAAGGGGATTTCGATAGTTTTGGTTACTGGAAATAATACCTTTGAAAATGCCCTAAAAGTCTTGAAAAATCTCGGAAATTTTATAGTTGGATAGACAGGAATCTTGAGATAGGGTCGATTATACAGAAGTGTTTATTTGTGATTTATGGAAAAGTGAGAGTGATTCCGGCTAATACAAACGAGCCAATGAAACACGTTGTCATCTATGCTCGTGTTAGTTCTAATACTATGGAACAGTTGGATAGCTTAAAAGCTCAGATTTCTGGATTGACAAAGTTTATATCCGGGCATAACAACTGGAAACTAGTCGATATACATATAGATATTGCATCCTCTAAAAAAGGGTCTGTACGTCCTGCGTTTCATAAAATGATAGAAGAATGCAAAGCGGGACTTACGGATATTGTTGTGGTAAAAAGCATCAGTAGACTTGGAAGAGATACTGTCGAGGTGCTTGACGCAATAAATACCTTAAGCGAGTCACAAGTTCGAATTATTTTCAAACAAGAAGAACTGGATACATTAACAGTGGGAAGTTCATTATTGATATCAACCATTGAAGCTTGCACCCAGGCTGAGAATGAAACACGAAGTACTAATATTAAATGGGGTATCAAACAAAGAGCCAAGAATGGCAGCTTAGGCTTTTATCGCAGGAAATGCTCAGAAAACGAATAAATGAAATGCGACATTTTCTTCAAACACAAACAAGCAGAATCACAGAATATGATGAGCAACTGGTCAGAAGGCTTATTGAAA
>OQVT01003479.1_pt1 | contig 10112 bp, 11 predicted proteins | sample 1691561 | NCBI WGS metagenome assembly OQVT01 (sample SAMN03418260, study PRJEB22391) | human gut metagenome | biome: human-gut; feature: organic feature; material: feces | host: Homo sapiens | place: Tanzania | collected 2013-01
TGATCATGCAAACAACGATATGGCAGGAGATGATGAGGATTCTTGGCAGAGCCAGTTTATCGCATCAGGCAATTTCGATGGTGTAGAGTCACAGATCGCCGGACTCGGTGAGATCGAAGGAATCCAGCAGCTTTATGTTGCACATACTGCAGCGGTTCTTGGAAAGTAATATGTTGTCTCTCGAGAGATAAGAGGAATACATACCAGCTAGACGGCATGGTCAGTAAGATTGCATGATGTATGCAAAAATAAAGTAATATAAAGGAAACAAAATAATCATGAACAAATTAAGAACGTATATAGTAGCTATCACACTTATGCTTGCGTTGTCTCTTGTCGGTTGCGCAGGAAATACGAACAATGAGCAGGCGAGCACGCAGGCAGCAACACAGGAAGAGACAACGAAGCAGGCCGAGCTTGCGGATGGCGTATATACGGCAGAATTTCACACGGACAGTTCGATGTTTCATGTGAATGAAGCTTGTGATGGCAAGGGTAAGCTTACGGTTAAGAATGGACAGATGACAATTCACATCTCACTGGCTTCCACACATATCGTGAATCTCTATGTAGGTCTTGCAGAGGATGCTGCCAAAGATGGCGCAGAATTGCTGCAGCCAACAACGGATACTGTGACTTACAGTGACGGAACAACAGAGGAAGTATACGGATTCGATGTTCCGGTTCCAGCACTCGACGAGGAATTTGATCTTGCACTTCTTGGAACGAAAGGGAAGTGGTATGACCACAAAGTCAGTGTAACAAACCCGGTAGAGGGCTACGAGGAACAGGGCGCTGGCACAGAGAATGCCGGAGTCGATGGCACTGAGGCTGATGGTAATGTTGCCTTTGAGGGAATCCCGGATGAGGGAACATACACCGATGAGATCAAGTTCGAGGGTGGAAGCGGCAGAGCATCGATTCAGTCACCGGTGACGCTTACGGTTGGAGCAGACGGTAAGATGACGGCAACGGTGGAGTGGAGCAGTCCGAATTATGATTATATGATCGTGGACGGCGAGAAGCTTTTTCCGGTTAATACCGATGGAAATTCGGTATTTGAGATTCCGGTTTCTGCATTCGATACGCCGATCACTGTGATCGGAGATACGGTTGCGATGAGCAAGCCGCATGAAATCGAATACACACTGACGTTTTTGTCGGATACGTTAAAAAATGCGGAATAATAGGGAACATTTTATGATAGGAAGAAAACAGATTGTAATTTTAGGCTGTTTGTTAATGATAGGACTGGCGGGGCTTTGCGGCTGCGGCAGTCCTTCTTCCGATTCTATGGAACGTGTAGGAACGGAAGCGGATCATGCGGCAGATGTGCCCGGTGATCTTACTTATGAGAGCAGCATGGAGCTGCAATATGCAAAGAATTTTTCCGTCGATGATTATGAGGGCGGATACAAGATCTTGAAGACGATGGATGGCACGCAGATTCTTGTGGTGCCGGAAGAGAAAGAAGTGCCGGATGGCATCGGCAAGGATGTGGTTGTGGTAAAGCAGCCGGTGAAGAATCTCTATGTGGTTTCTTCATCAATCATGGATATCTTCAGTAAGCTGGATGCAATGGACACGATCCGGCTTTCCGGTCAGAAGGAAGAGGACTGGTACGTGCAGGATGCGAAGGACGCGATGTCAAGAGGCGATATCCTCTATGCCGGTAAATACAGTAAGCCCGACTATGAGTTGATCGTGTCGGAGAATTGTTCGCTTGCGATCGAGAATACGATGATCACGCATTCGCCGGAGGTAAGCGAGATGCTTGCGGATTTTGATATTCCGACGATGATCGAGTATTCGAGCTACGAGAGTCATCCGCTCGGACGCGTGGAGTGGGTGAAATTTTTCGGTGCATTGATCGGTAAGGATGAATTGGCACAGAAGATTTTTAACGAGGAAGTGCGACTTGTCGATGAGGTGACATCGGTGGAAAAGACAGATAAGACAGTTGCTTTCTTCTATGTGACATCGAACGGGCTGATCCAGGTGCGGTCAAGCTCAGATTACGTTCCGAAGATGATCAGTCTTGCGGGCGGAAATTATATTCCTACGAATATCGGAGATCCGGATTCGAAGCGGTCTACGGTCAGTATGCAGATCGAGGATTTCTACGATCAGGCGAAGGATGTGGATTTCATTATATATAACAGTTCCATCGACGGAGGGATAGGGTCCGTGCAGGGACTCTTGGATAAATGCGCGGTCTTAAAGGATTTTAAGGCGGTCAAAGAGGGGAATGTCTGGTGCACGACAAACGATATGTACCAGCAGTCCATGTCGATCGGGTATCTGATCCATGACATGCATGCGATGCTGCAGGGCAAGGATCAGGATGAGATGACGTATCTGTTTCATGTTGAATGATAGGAAGTGCGTTCGCTTTATGCTGTAGATTGGATGAACATGAGACAATTGATTGCGAAGGCTGAAATAAAAGGAGTAACGCGATGCAGGATAACCGGAAAATGCGGTATATATTGGCTTTCCTGGTATTGGGAATCAGTACCGTGGTGCTTGTAATCTTGAATATTTGTATCGGAACGGTAGAAATCCCGTTTAGGGATATTCTGCAATCCATTGCCGGAAAAAGCGTCGATAACAAGCGGATCCTCTGGGACATCCGTATGCCACGAACTTTTGTGGCGCTTCTGCTTGGTGGGGCACTTGGACTTGCCGGATACCTATTGCAGACGTTCTTTCATAACCCGATCGCCGGCCCGTTCGTGCTCGGTATCTCTTCCGGAGCGAAGATGATGGTAGCACTTGTGATGGTATTTCTGATGGGCAATGCGCTTCATGTGAGTTCGGCAGCATTGGTCGCGGCGGCTTTCGTCGGAGCGTTACTTTCGATGGGATTTGTGCTTGCGGTATCACGCAAAGTGAATCATATGGCGATGCTTGTGGTCAGCGGTGTGATGATTGGATATATCTGTTCCGCAATCACGGAGCTGGTCGTGACATTTGCAAGCGATTCGGATATTGTCAACCTTCATAACTGGTCGCGTGGAAGCTTCTCCGGTATGACATGGGACAATGTGAAGGTGATTACAGGGGTTGTGCTGATCACTTATCTTTTTGTTACATGGATTGCAAAGCCGCTTGGTGCATATCAGTTGGGAGAAGTGTATGCACAGAACATGGGTGTCAATATTCCGGCGTTTCGTGTCTTGCTGGTGATCTTATCCAGTATCTTATCGGCATGTATTGTGGCATTTGCCGGACCGATCTCTTTTGTGGGCGTGGCAGTGCCGCATCTTGTGAAAAGTCTGCTGCGGACAACGAAACCGATCCTTATGATACCGGCCTGCTTCTTAGGTGGAAGCGTGTTCTGTCTGTTTTGCGACTTGCTGGCAAGAATGCTTTTTGCCCCGACGGAACTGAGCATCAGCACCGTGACTGCGGTGTTTGGAGCTCCGGTTGTGATTATTGTGATGATGCGGCGGAAGAAGTCAAATTTGTGACCTCGAAATTTGTTTTATAATGGACGGTTGGCACAATTTGGAGATGAGCGATATGGACTATGAGTTTTACTTTCGTGCGGAGAAGATGACGGTCGGCTACGACCATAAGCCGCTGATCGAAGAAATACAGATTGAACTGAAAAAAGGCGAGATCCTTACGCTGATCGGACCGAATGGCGCGGGCAAGTCGACGGTACTCAAAAGTATCACGAAGCAGCTTGCACTTCTCGGCGGAACGGTGTACCTCGGAAAGGATGACATGAATGTGTTGTCCGGCGCGGATCTGTCGCAGAAGATGGCGGTTGTGCTGACGGAGCGGCTACAGACGGAACTGATGAGCAGCGAGGAAGTGGTTGCGACCGGGCGCTATCCGTATACCGGAAGATTTGGAATTCTGACACCGGAGGACAACAAGGTTGTGGAAGAGGCGATGGAGCTTGTTCATGTGACGGAGATCCGTGACCGAGACTTCCGTTGCATCAGCGATGGGCAAAGGCAGCGTGTGATGCTTGCGCGCGCTTTGTGCCAGGAGCCGGATATCATTGTGCTGGACGAGCCGACATCGTATCTGGATGTCAAATATAAGCTGGAATTTCTGTCAGTTCTGCAGGAGATGAGCCGCAAGAAGGCATTAACGGTTATTCTCTCGCTACATGAACTGGAGCTTGCCCAGCGTATCGCGGACAAGATCCTCTGTCTGAATGGTACAAGAGTGGATCGGTATGGAAGTCCGGATGAGATTTTTCAGTCCGGCTATCTGTCCGGTCTGTTTGGTATCAAGGTGGGAAGCTTCGATGAGGTGAATGGAAATCTGGAATTGCCTGCACCGGCTGGAAAAGCGAAGGTGTTTGTGATTGCAGGTGGCGGAAGCGGACGAAGTGTGTACCGGAGATTGCAGAGAGAAGGAATCCCTTTTGCGACCGGAATCCTTTATGAAAATGATCTGGATTATCCGGTGGCGGCAGCGCTGGCGCAGAACGTGATCGTAGCGAAAGCGTTTGAACCGATGACGGAGGAGTTGTTCGAGCAGGCAAAAAAAGTGATGGATGAATGTGAGAGCGTGATCTGTTGCAGAGATTCATTCGGAAGTCTGGAGCAGCTGAACGCAAAAATGGATGAATACGCTAAGCAGACGCATAAATTGGGCATGAAATCGTGAATGATGAAATTTGTGCTCAGGGATTGGGCATAAAACGGCGAAAAGAGAAAATTTGTGCCAAAGAATGGCATAAAATCGCGGAACCAACACAATGGAAAAACAGAGGATATCAATATGGCAAAAGTAATCATGGTGCAAGGCACGATGTCGAATGCAGGCAAGAGTTTTCTGGTCGCGGGTCTGTGCAGAATTTTTAAACAGGACGGTTATCGCGTGGCCCCTTTTAAATCACAGAATATGGCACTCAATTCCTATATTACAAGTGAAGGGCTTGAGATGGGAAGAGCGCAGGTGATGCAGGCGGAGGCGGCTGGCATTACACCGATGGTCTGCATGAATCCAATCCTCCTTAAGCCGACCAACAATGTTGGATCGCAGGTGATCGTGAACGGTGAAGTGCTCGGTAACATGAGTGCGCGTGACTATTTTGCATACAAGAAGAAGCTGATTCCGGATATCAGGCGGGCGTTTCGCAAGCTGGAGGAATACGCAGACATCATCGTGATCGAAGGCGCGGGCAGTCCCGCGGAGATCAATCTGAAGGAAAATGACATCGTCAACATGGGGATGGCACAGATGGTCAACGCACCGGTGCTTTTGGTCGGAGACATTGACCGGGGCGGCGTGTTTGCGCAGCTTCTGGGGACTCTGATGCTTCTGACCGATGAGGAGAAGGCGCGCGTGAAGGGACTGGTCATTAATAAGTTTCGCGGTGATAAGACGATCCTTGATCCTGGTATTGCAATGCTTGAGGATAAAGGTGGCGTTCCTGTCGCTGGAGTTGTACCATACATGCAACTTTCACTGGAGGATGAGGATTCTCTGACGGAGCGTTTTGAGCAAAAGCGAGAGGGACTGATCGATATTGCGGTCATCCGTTATCCGCGCATCTCGAATTTTACCGACTTCAATGTGTTTGAACAGATGCCGGAGGTGACGGTGCGCTACGTGACTTCGGTCGCTGAGCTGCACCATCCCGATATGATCTGCCTGCCGGGAAGCAAGAATACGATGGGCGATCTCAAATGGATGCGGCAGAATGGGTTTGAGGCTGCAATCAAGAAGGCGGCGGAGACGACTCCGGTGTTTGGAATCTGTGGCGGCTATCAGATGCTTGGTATGTCGATTGCGGATCCGGACAATGTGGAAGAAGGCGGAGCAATCCGCGGAATGGAACTGCTGCCGGTGGAAACCATCTTGCAAAAAAGCAAGATGCGCTGCCAAACTGAGGGATTGGTTGATAAGGTAGAGGGCATTTTTCGTGGAATCAGCGGATGTGAGTTTCAGGGATATGAAATCCACATGGGTGAGACGAGGTATGCTGATTGCAGTGTGAAAGATAATGCAATCGTTCCGTTTTCGAGTGACGATTTGAAACAGAGGCCGGTCAATAAGATCGTTGTACAATCCGAGAAATATGAGAATGTCTATGGCTCCTACGTGCACGGCATCTTTGATCAGGCAAAGATAGCAGATGCGATACTTCACGCCTTGGCAAAGAAGAAGGGCGTCGCGCTCGAAGAGGGCGGGATGCTGGATTATCAGGCGTTCAAGGAGAAAGAGTACGATAAACTGGCGGATACGCTGAGAGAGTATCTGAATATGGAGGAAATCTATGGAATGCTACGGGAAGCAGATCTGGACTAATTTAACAAAAGACACACTTCATGAGCTTGGGATCGATCCTCCCGATGAGGCAAAGTACAAGGCTGTAAAAGCGCGCTGGGATGCGATCGCTAAGCCATTGGATGGCATGGGAAGATTCGAGGAGATTACGGCGCAGATTGGTGCGGTCACAGGGGACGAGGCGCTGGATCTGAGCCGGAAAGCGGTACTGATCTTCTGCGCGGACAATGGAATTGTTGCAGAAGGCGTCAGTCAGTCGGGGCAGGAAGTGACGTTTGCGGTCGCACAGTCGATGGCAAAGAAAAATTCTTCCGTCGGACGGATGGCGTCATGCATCGGTGCAGACACGATTCCGGTTGATATCGGAATCAATAGCGATGCACATATCGACGGAGTGCTGGATTGCAGGATTGCGAGGGGAACGCATGACTTCTTACTGCAACCTGCGATGAGCGAGACGGAAACACTTTGTGCAATCGAAACAGGCATTGATCTCGTTGCAAAATGCAAAGCAGACGGCTACCGGATCCTTGCTACCGGAGAGATGGGAATCGGAAATACAACGACCAGCAGCGCGGTTGCGGCAGCATTACTTGGCTGCGAGAGTGCGCTTGTAGTTGGCAGAGGTGCCGGACTTAGCGACAGGGGACTTGCGAGAAAACGTGAGGTTGTTGATCTGGCAATTGAAAAATATGATCTGTATCATCAGGATGCATTTACCATTCTTATGACGGTTGGGGGATTTGATATCGCTGGACTTGTCGGCATGTGCATTGGCGGAGCCATCTGTCATATACCAATTGTGTTGGATGGCGTGATCAGTATGGTCGCGGCGCTTGTTGCGGAGCGGATGATTCCGGGCGTAAGAGACTATGTGATCGCTTCCCACAAAGGGAAGGAGCCTGCGGTTGAACGACTGACGAAGGAATTGCATCTGCATCCGGTAATCGACGCGGACCTTGCTTTGGGCGAGGGAACCGGAGCCGTCATGATGCTTTCTTTATTGGATACGGCGCTTTGCATTTATCGAGAGGAAACAACCTTTGCAGATATCAGTATCGCGCAGTATGAGAGGTTTTGATATGATTACTTTGATCATGGGAGGCAGCGGAAGCGGCAAGTCTGCCTATGCAGAAGATTATGCGCTTGCACAGGCAGGGGAGTCATCGAAATACTATATTGCTACGATGCAGATTTACGATGCAGAAGGGCAGCGGAAGGTAGAACGGCACCGGAAGCTGCGTGCCGGCAAGGGATTTGTAACGATCGAGCAGCTGACGGACATTGCGAAGGTGGGATTACAAATTGTGACAGTGCAGCAATCTGAATGCAGACAGAAAATGAATACGGTGGAAGTTTCTGGCGTAGCTGATGAATCGGAAGAGAAGCGGAGTGCATCAATTGCAGGTGATGAAAAGGAAGAGACGCAGAACGCTTCAACTGCCTTGCTGGAATGCATGTCGAACCTGGTTGCGAATGAGATGTTTTCTAGTGAGCAGATGCCGGATGTCGATACGGTGGTAGAAGAAATCGTACAAGGCATCGCGTCACTTACGAGTCAGTTGTCACATCTTGTGATTGTATCGAACAATGTATGTGAGGATGGAATCGAATATGATGAGACAACACTTCGTTATATCGAGGCACTTGGGAGGATCAATACCAGACTTGCTGAGATGGCGGATCATGTTGTGGAAGTCGTTGTTGGGATTCCGGTTATCATAAAATGAAAAATAATGTATTATGCGCAAATGATAATTTTGGGCGGATATGATTTATTCAATGATTGAAATTCGAAACAAGTAGAAAGAGATATAAGAATGCAAATTATAAAATCATGCATTGTGGCATTTTCAATGTACTCGAAGATTCCGATGCCACAGTTTGAATGGAAAGAAGAAGATATGCAGTACATGCTTTGCTTTTTCCCCTGGGTGGGAGCAGTCATCGGCGTGTGTCTGTATTTATGGAATAGATTTTGTGCGGCGTTTCAGGTTGGACGGATTGCGTACGTGCTGGTTGCGATGGCGATTCCGATTCTTGTTACAGGTGGATTCCATGTGGACGGATTCATGGACACGATGGATGCGCTTCATTCGTATCAGCCGAGGGAACGGAAACTGGAAATCTTAAAGGATTCGCATATTGGTGCATTTGCAGTCATTATGCTGGCTGCCTGCGGTTTGATCTATGTGGGTGCGTTCTCCGAGATTTATGATACGAAGGCGCTTCTGATCGTCTGTATCGGTTTTGCGTTTGCACGGTGCCTGAGCGGAATCGGTGTGGTGACGCTTCCGTCTGCGCGGGGGGATGGCATGCTTTTTGAAGCAGCAAGTCATGCACAGGGGCGCATTGTAAAAGGCACGCTCTTGGTACAAGGAGTCATCTGCATGGCAGGTATGTTTTGGATCTCATGGAAAATTGGAATCGCTGTTGTTGTGGCTGCATTTGTATCGTACTATTATTATGAGTACCGGAGCAAGAAGGAATTCGGTGGAATCACCGGAGATACGGCAGGGTATTTTGTTGTGATCTGTGAGACAGCGATGGTGGTGGCTGCTGCAATTGCGGGATATGTGATTTTGTAGTATAACGAATTAAAATTATGCAACAAATTGTTGCGCAGAAGCATTGGATCAATATGGCAAAACGTATCAAAGCGTGAAATTAAGGATGAAGAAATGAAACTTGTAATCGGTGGAAGAGCACAGGGAAAATTGAATTATGTTCTGCAACACATGACGGATGAAAATTATCAGATCTATGATGGCGCGTTTCCCGAGGGGGAAGAACTTTTTAATCGGTCTAATAGGAATGAAATTTTAATTGTCAACCATTTTCATAAGTGGGTAAACGAAGAGCTGAAAGAGAACAGAAATCCGGAAGAAAAACTGAAGGCATTTCTTGAAAGAGCAACCGATATAAATTGTGTGATCATCAGTGATGAAATTGGCAACGGAATTGTTCCGGTTGATGCGTTTGAGCGTGAGTATCGTGAACGGACAGGAAGAATGCTGATAAAGCTGGCAGAACAGGCAGATGAGGTGGTGCGTGTCCTATGCGGAATTGGGCAGACAATCAAATAAAGCTGGTGCTGATCCGGCATGGAGCGACGGAAGGCAATAAAGAGCACCGGTATATTGGTCGCACGGATGAGCCACTTAGCTCGGAAGCAAAAGAGAAACTATCGGCGGAAACAAATTGTTATCCAAGGATTGATCGGTTGTTTACAAGTCCGATGAAGCGTTGCATAGAGACCGCGGAAATTATCTATCCGGATCAGAAACCAGTTGTGGTGGATTTGCTTCGAGAGATGGACTTTGGAGAATTCGAGGGAAAGAATTATGAAGAATTGAATGGAGACCAACGTTATCAGGCGTGGATCGACAGCGGTGGAACGCTTGTATTTCCGAATGGAGAGAGTCGGGAAGAGTTTATACAGCGATGTTGTGAGGGATTGCGCGAAGTGTTTTCGCAGATTGAAGTTTCTATTTCGAAGAAAGAGAAACTAGTACAGTTTGAAAACGATTTATTAACAATAGGTCTTGTTGTGCATGGTGGAACGATTATGGCTTTATGCAGCGCCTTTGGTGGCGGAGAGTATTTTGATTATCAGGTTGCAAATGGTGCGGGATATATTTGTAATGTAAATTTGGATGGAGAGGAGATTCGCTTCCAGTCTATTCGAAAGATAGAGATGGATGATGCAAATTAAGGAGATGGGCAAATTGGGAATAGAGTATAGAAAATTGAGTGAAAAAGAACTGGAAACATTTATTGACATGAGAATCAATCAATTAAGAGAGCGAAGATAAAAAGACTTTCTATGCGGCAAATCGGGAAATCATTATCGA
>OQVT01003480.1_pt1 | contig 10112 bp, 9 predicted proteins | sample 1691561 | NCBI WGS metagenome assembly OQVT01 (sample SAMN03418260, study PRJEB22391) | human gut metagenome | biome: human-gut; feature: organic feature; material: feces | host: Homo sapiens | place: Tanzania | collected 2013-01
CGGTCTGTGTGCCCTCGGGTATGTTGAGCTTAAAAAATAAGACAGTAAGCAAATAGCAGCCGAAGGAGCGCTTTCCTTCGGCTGCTGCCGTTTAATATGGAGATAAAAACATGAACGAAAGATATTCGATAGTGTTCAGCAGCAGCACAGGCAATACGCGGCTTCTTGCCGAGGCCGTCCGAGCCGCGCTGCCGCAGGAAAATTGCGACTATTTCGGCACGCCGAACGACAGTGTGCCCGCTTCGGAAACGGTCTATGCCGGCTTTTGGACGGACAGAGGCACGGCGGACGAAACGGCAAGGGCGTTTCTCGAAAAGCTCAGGGGCAAGAGAGTGTTTCTCTTCGGCACCGCGGGCTTCGGCGGGAGCGAGGAGTATTTTGACGGCGTGCTTGCAAACGTCGAAAAAGCCCTCGACGAAACGAACACCGTTGTCGGGAAATTCATGTGCCAGGGCAAGATGCCCCCGTCCGTGAGAGAGCGCTATTTGAAAATGCGCGAGCAGCCGCAGTGCCCGCCCAACGTCGAAATGCTCATCGAGAATTTCGACCGCGCGCTTTCGCATCCGGACGAGCGCGACCTCGATGCCCTGCGCGAAAAGGTTAAGGAAGTCTAAATGAAAACTCGGTAATACACCTAAGTATTACCGAGTTTTTTTATGAAGCATGGCCGGAAAAGAGCCGCTCAAAACCGTATATTTTCTTATCTCAGCCGGCCTAAATATAACGCTTTTTTCTTGCTCGGAGGATGGAGCAAGGGAACACTATTCAATTATCTGTCATACTTTTTCTTTATGCTGACAACCGCTATACCGATGGCTGCACCGCCGCTGACAAGCAGCAGGGAAATCCACAAAGCAAGGTTGCCGGTGTCGCCGGTCTGCGGAGACTTCGGATCGTCCTTCAGCTTCGCTGTTACAGTGTCGGCTTCTTTGATTTCCTGTGTACCGTCTCTGTCGCTGAAATACTTGCCACAGCCTTCGCAGTACCAATACTCGATATTGCCCTCGGCGGTCTTGGTTGCCGCCTTTGCCGGGAAGTGCTTTAAGTCGGTGTGGTTCTTCGGATCAAGCTCACCGTATTCCGCACCGCAGACCTCGCACTTTGCCTTATCCTTGCAGGTCGCTTTACCGCCGGTGTGTTCGTTTTGAATCGCAACGGTCTTTTCTGCCTTGATTGCAAAGCCGTCCGCTGTTTCCGCATGAACCGTTACCTTAAAGCTGTTTTCTTCGGCAGGATAGCCGGAAGAGGCGAGTTCAACCGTATACTTGCCGTCTTCAAGCGTTGCGCCAAGATCACCGCCGATCTTTTCAAACTCATAGCCCGTGGTAATGAGTTTGCATCCCTCCGGGAGTGTAAAGCCGAAGATATAATCCTGCGTCCGGCAGACCGTGTCGGGACCGCTGATCACGATTTCGGGAATAGGCTTTTTTGCAGTTTCGCTGCCGCAGCGCGTGCATTTCTGCCAGTATTCGCCGTTTTCACTCTGCCACTCGTAAACGTGCTCCTCCGCAATTTCGACGGTCTTGGAGGTCGTAACCGTAAAACCGTCGGCGGTGGTGACGTAGGCCGTGAGGACAAAGCTCGTCTCATCCGGCGCGTACCACGCCGCTTCAATCACGCCGCTGCACACGCCGTTTTCCGCCGTCGCGCTGTCGCCGCTGCCCACGCTGACAAATTCATAGCTGTATTCAGGGTTCGTGCAGCCATTCGGGAGGTTGAAAGTGAATGTGCAATCCTGCGTCCGGCAGACCTTATCAGGAGCATTGAGCGTCAGTACCGGGATAGGTTTTTTCTCTGTTTCAAAATCGCAATTGCTGCACTTTTGCCAATACTCACCGTTTCCACTCTGCCAGGTAAGTGCATGTTCCTTTGCGGGTATAGTTCCTCTGCATATCGTACAAACTGCGGAATCCGTGCAGGTGGGCTGTGCCGTGCTGCCGGTATGGTCGCACTCCGACCACTTTGCCACCACGCGCACGTTTTCCGTGACAGGAACGGAGAAGTCGAAAGCGTTTTCGCCCACATACCAGCCGTCAAAGAGGTAGCCGGTTTTCGTGGGATCGTCCGGTCTGGTGGGCGTATTACCTGGCTCTATGAATTGCCATGCATAATGATATTTTGCGTGGTTGCTGTCTGCAAGGGTATAGTGCACTTCACATCCGCCCAAGTTGCCGCCCGCCGACATATAACTGCCGTAGTACATACCGCCTTTCACGACACCGCCCATGTTATACAGACCGCTGTAAAATATGGTGGCAGGATAATTGGCGTCATCGGTCTGAATCGTTCCAAGATTAAACACCGCATAGCCGCCTCCGCGGACAACACCGGCATTTGCATTCATGACAGCTTTGTCTGCAATATACAAATTGCCGCTGTTAGCCGGTATTGTGTCCCAGTTGGCTGTGCTGCTGTTGTTTTCGAGCAATCCACCGTACATATTAAACGTGCCGCCAGCAAGGCACAAGCCGCCGCCCCTGTAAGCTTCGTTTTGAGCTATACGTCCGCCGTACATATTGATCGTACCGCCGCTCTTTGCGTAAATTGCGCCGCCTTTGCCATTGCCGTTGTTGCCGCTTATTTCGCCGCCGTAGATGTTCAAAGTGCTGGAGTTGTCCTCAAGTGCGATCGCGCCTCCGCCGCCGTTTCCGGTTACTTTGCCACCGGTCAGCTTACCGCCGAAAATGTCTACGGTACCTGTGTAGAGATAGATCCCCATGCCGCCCCAGCCGGAGGTGGCGCCCTTGATCACGCCGGTTCCCTTGCAGTCGCACAGCACGAGGCGTCCGCTGTTTTTCACCTGGATTTTATTGGTGCCGTTGCTGGCATATTCTTTGCCGTTCAAGCAGAGGTACAGCGTGGTACCGTCCACAACCAGGTTTGTATTGATGGTAGCGTTATCCGTCAGATACACATAGGCCTTGCCGTCCGTGTAGCCGATCGCGTCGGAGCCGTTCCACGGCTGATAGTCGGCAGCCTGATGGGCCGTGTGGTCGCCCGCCGTGACGCTGCCGCCGCAGATGCAGTGGGAATGCGAAGCCGAAGCCCGCAACGTGAAAGCAGCACCCGGCTCACCGCTTAGCGCCATAAGTGCGGCAACTGCGGCATCATAGCGGGTAAAATCAAGTACCGCCAATTCTTCATCAGAAAGCTGTACCTTTGCCTCGTCAATGGCTTCTAACTGCGCTTCCGCGTCCGCCGCGTTATCCTCGCTGATTATTTCAGACTCCGGCAGTGCGTTGATCAGTGCCTGCACGTCTGCTGCGGTGATAGTCGGGGCGTTGTTGGGCGCACCTGTCTGTCCGCTTTCTTCTGCGGCATATTTCCCGCAGTTTTCCGGCAAAGCGCCGTCTGCGCCGCAGACAGAGCACTTTGCGTTCATTACTTCCGCCGTGCAGGCCGTTTCGCAGGTGCATACGGGCGGTTCCTCCGTGCTGCCCTCGGTAAACGCCATAGTCGGCACGAGGCAGAGCACCATGCACAGAGCGAGCAGGATGCCGAATAATCGTTTCTTCATCTTGTTTCCTCCATTTCGCTGTTCTTTGACAGCTTAAAATCGTATTTCATTTCCAGCATGGCAAACAGCTTATACATAACCTCTGTGGCAATTGCCTTGATATCCAGTGACTGAATAAAGGCAAGCACCTTTGCCTGCTCCGCCTCCGGCACTTGATACACCCGCATCGCCGCCGTCAGAAAGCGGCTGAGCTTGCGCTCCAGTGGGAAATGGATGTCGCATTTTCGGGCCATATAGTTGCGCATCAGCCCTGCCGTACCGATGTCCATCTCATAAAAATCGCTGTCGCTGTAATCCGGGAAATTCGCGCCGAAGATCTGCTTCAGTTCTGCCGTGGTATGCAGGTAGATATACTCCGATGTTTCAGGCAGGGAATAGGCTTCGATGTAGATTTCCCGCAGATTCTCGTTCAGCTCGGTCAGTGTCAGCTGGATCGCCGTTTCCACAGCATAGGCGTAAACCGGCGGCAGCTTGCTGTCTGCGATGCTTCTCGCCACGCCGAACTGCCCGCCGAACATCGTTTCGGTCAATTCCAGCAAAATTCTGTCCTTGGTCGGAAACAGATTCAAATAGCTTCCCCTTGCAACGCCTGCTTCGTCTACAATTTGACTGACAGAGGTGTTTTTGTACCCCTGCTCCAAAAAGAGACGGACGCACACGGTCAGTATTTTCCTCTTTGCTTCACTGCTGTCTCTTCGCAAATATACCGCCTCTCTTCAAACGTTTTAGTATGCATACCAATAATATCATGCTGTGTTCAGGAAAGCAAGTGTTTTTTTAGCTTTACCTGCGTGAATTGTGACATTTCCGCAAACGCCGGCTTCTTCCGTTACTCACGGAGCTTTATGACTTCTTGAATACTGCCCGCAAGAGAAAAGCCGCCGTCTGTTGACAGCGACTTTTCTTGCTTAGTATTTATGATTTGTTGATCTCATAGCATCACACACTCGGAACATTTTCCGTCTTGTGCATCGCAGCGGGCTGTCGCTTCAGGGCAGCAAAAAAGCGCCGTATTGCTACGACGCTTTTGTCTTGCTTGGATATGCAAATCATCATTATTTTTTTGTCCTCAACAGAACTTTGCTGCACGCAAAGCCGATACAGGCACCGGTCAAATTAAGCAGAATATCCTCAACATCAAAGCTGCCCAGCCTTGAAAAGATCTGAATCGCCTCAACGAGAACAAGAACGGCGAGGGTCAGTGCGGCAAAATTTTTAAACGAACGAAGCTTTTTGAAGCAGATGGGCAGCAGCACGCCCCACGGAATGAACAGTGCGATATTCCCGATGAAGTTCACCAAGAAACGCACAACGAGCCGCGCGGAAATAACAGGCGTTGTAAATAGAACATACACGCTTTTCAGCGGAATAAAATTGTGCATGGCGCTCAGGTATTCGGCGTATGTAAACGGGTCGGTCGTGCCCAAACGGTGGAAAAACAGTATGTAGAGCAGACACAGCCCATATATAACACTTATCAGCCACGCGGCCTTTTTCGTTCCGGCTTTCACTTCTTGTTCTCATTCCTTTGCGAGCTGTTTTTGTTCCGAGCGCGGAGATGCTCCCTGCAAAGCTCAAAACAAAACAGGGGATACCTCTACGCATAAAATCACAAACAAATTATACCAAAGCAAAAGAAGGTTGTCAACAAAGCGCGGAATAACGCCATTGAAATGCAACGGCTTTTTCGCGTGCCCGGCATGGCAAAGGTGCAAACGAAAATCCTCAGAAAAGCGAATACGGCAGCCTTATGAAAGGCTGCCGCAGGTAAATGCGATTTTATCTATCCCAGCGGGTGTTCTTGTCTTCTTCCGTAATTGCTCGAATGACTCTGCAAGGATTGCCCACCGCCACCGAATCGTTCGGAATGTCTTTGACAACAACGCTGCCGCCGCCGATGACTACGTTGCTTCCGATCGTAACTCCGGGCATGATCTGAACCCCCGCGCCGATCCACACATTGTCGCCGACCGTGATCGGATAGGCGTACTCCATCCCTTGGTTACGGCGCTCGAAATCGATCGGATGTCCGGCCGTATAAAAGCCGCAATTGGGCGCAACGAAAACGTTATCGCCAAATTTCACTTTTGCCGCGTCAAGAATAACGGTGTTGTGATTGGCATAAAAATTCTGCCCGATTTCGATGTTGAAGCCGTAATCACACCAAAAAGGTGCGACAATGCAAAACGCGCCCTTGACTTCGCCCAGCAGCTTTTTCATCATCTTTTGCTGCCCCTGCTCATCGGATGGGCGCAGCAGATTATAGTCATGACAAAGCTCCTTTGCCCAAGCCCTATCAGCCGCCAGCTCTTTATTGCCGTTTGCATCATAGAGCATTTGCTTTAACATTTTTTCCTTTTCCGTCATTCGGCAAGCTCCTTATCCAACTCATGCCCCTGCATCAGCCGCTTTATTGACCTCATTATATCACACGTTCGGCACGTTTTCCGGCTTGCGTATCACGAGCGCGGTGCACGCAAAGCCGAAAGGCGGGAGCGGGTTATTGTAATCATTTTTCGCATATGTTATTATTTTCGTGAGCACACGCGCAAAGGAGCGATGCAAATGGCGGCACAAGGCGGAAAAACGAAATACCCCGTACTCATGGTGCACGGGGTCGGCTTTCGTGACCTGAGACGGCCGCTGTACTGGGGGCGTATCCCGAGCGCGCTCGAGAGCATCGGTACGGAGCTTTTTTACGGGCAGCAGGACTGCTGGGCCCGCGTGGAGGACAATGCCAAGACACTCAAGGCGAGAATACGGCAGATCTCGGACGAAAACGGCGTCGAAAAGGTCAACATCATCGCTCACTCCAAGGGCGGACTTGAGGCGCGCATGGCGGCGTCCTCGCTCGGAACGGGCGCGCAGATCGCAAGCATTACGACGATCGGCACTCCGCACCGCGGCTCGAAAACGATAGAAAGGCTGCTCAAGGCGCCGGACGCGCTGTTTAACATTGCCGCCTTTGCCGTTGACAACTGGATCGGGCTCATCGGCGACACGAAGCCCGATTTCTACGCTGTCTGCCGCGAGTTCTCCACACAGTACGCGGAAAATTTCAACAGGCAAAACCCCGACGTGCCGGGGGTGTTTTATCAGAGCTTCGCGGGGGTCATGCGCACTCCGCTTTCGGACATAAATCTTTCGACCGCACATCTCATCGTCAAGCTGATCGAGGGCGACAACGACGGTCTTGTGAGCGTCGAATCCGCGCGCTGGGGCGAGCGCTTCACGCTGCTGACAGGGTGCACGGGCAGGGGCGTTTCGCACTACGACGAAATTGATTTCAGGCGCGCTGCGCTGTCGTCAAAAAGCACGGGGCAGGGTGTTGCGGATATTTGCGAGGTTTATAAGGACATAGTAAGGGACTTGGCTGCTCGTGGCTTTTAACTGCGGCGAAGCGAAAACCGCCGTACAGCCTCATAAAACTGCTCTCGGCGTAAAAATGCCACATATACGGAAAAAGACCGCACCATCGGTGCGGTCTTAAACCTTTTCAAATTACTTAATGCCGTACTTCTTGTTGAACTTATCAACGCGGCCGCTGGTGTCGACCAGCTTCTGCTTGCCGGTGTAGAAGGGGTGGCACTTCGAGCAGATCTCGACGGTGATGTTGGGACGGGTCGAGCCGGTCTCGATGGTTGCGCCGCAAGCGCACTTTATAACGGTGGGCTGATAGTTAGGATGGATTCCTGCCTTCATGTTCATTATCTCCTCGTCTTAGGCTGTCTTGAGCACCGCAAACGGTGGTTACAAGACGCAAAGTGAATTGTAACATACAGCCTTATGAATTGCAAGCGTTTTTTCGCTCAATCCGCGCCGCGCGGCAGTTTTATTTCCACGCCCGCGTGCAGGAAATACAAAACGCACTCGCGCACGGGCAGCCCCGTCATGCGCTCGACCGCGTAGGCATAGGCACCGAGCTGCTTTTCATAGCTGCGCGCGCGCTCCCGAAGCGTCTCGCCGCGGACGCGGTCGGTCTTGTAGTCGATGATCGTGACCTCGCCGCGCTCTGTTATCATGCAGTCGATAACGCCCTGCAAAAGCACGCTCTCGCCCTCGCCGCCGTCAAAAAAGTCCTCGGCGGGACACAGGATGGAGAACTTGAACTCACGCATGAGCCTGTCGGCGTTCATTATCCGCCGCCCCAAATCAGAGCGAAACAGCCGCTCTATCGCCTCGGCGTTCACCGCCTGCGCCGAGAACGCAGACCGAGAATAAAGAAGCCGATGAAGCGACCGAGGCTGCGGCAGACCCGAGACTCGTCGAAAAGCTGCACGCTCAGGCTGAGACGCTCATCCTTATCGGAAAGCGCTGCATACATGAGCCACGCCGCCGTATTCTGCGCCGTCATGAGTATCTCGGGCGACACGGGAAAAACGGTGCTCATCATGAGCTTTTGCATTTTCGTCTCGGGCTCTGACATTGTCGCCGTCATGATGAGCCGCTCCTTGGCTCGTGTCAGCGCAACATATAATAAACGCATTTCCTCCGACAGCATCTCACGGTCTGCCCGCAGGCTGACGGCGTTTCGCTGCAAGGAAGCGTACTCGATGCCGCGGCGGGTGTCCGTGACCTTCGGTCCAAGGCCGAGCTCGGGGTGGATGAGCACCGCTTCACGCAGGTCGGAGCGGTTAAACCTCTTGCTCGTGCCGCACAGGAACACCACGGGAAACTCCAGGCCCTTGGACTTATGCACTGTCATCATCTGCACGGCATTTCCGGCTGCCCCCCTGCCCGGCTCGTCGCCGCGCTCGGCAAGGGAGCCAAGCCACTCAACAAAGCGGTGCAAGCCCTTGAAGCCCGTGGCTTCAAAGCGCTTTGCGTAGCCTGACAGCAGCATCACATTGTCACGCCTTGTCGCCCCGTCTGTCATCGCAGAGCATACTGCGGCAAGGTCGAGCTTGTCTCCGATATACCGCAGCAGCTCGCCGAGCTCCATGTCTGGCGCACTTTGGCGAAAGTCGGTTAGCGTCTCGACAAACTCGGCGCAGCGGGCGCTGTGCTCTGCGTTTTTAACGAGTGCGGTGTAAAAATCGCTTTTCTTGTCGGCGGCTCGAATCTCCGACAGCTCATCGGCGTTAAAGCCGAAAAACGGTGAGCGCAAAACTGCAATGAGCGGCACATCCTGATGGGGATTGTCGATAACGGCGAGCAGGCACACGAGTGCCGAGACCTCGACACTTTCAAAAAAGCTGCCGCTGCCGCCGCCCAAAACGGGAATGTCGGCATTCAAAAGCTCACGGCGGAACACCTCGCCGGTGGATGCCATAGAGCGCATTAAAATTGCAATATCGCTGTAGCGCAGCGGGCGCTGCACCCCCTTATCGGAAACGAGCGTTCCCGAGCGCATGAGCGCATGAATTTTTTCGGCGACCGCCTGCGCTTCGAGCGCCGTTTTGTCGGGCGAGTCGTCCTCGTCCTCGGCGGTAACGTCAACGAGCACAAGCTCCGGCTTCGGGACGGCACCGTCATAGTCTGCGCCGCACCTGAGCTCGGCATTTTCGTCATAATCTATCTCGCCTAATTTTGCCGACATACAGGTGCGGAACACATGGTTTGCGCCCTCGATGACCTCGCCTCTGGAGCGGAAATTTTCCTGAAGCATTATGCGCACGGGCTCATTTTCCTGCGCTGCACAAAGGTCTGCGTAGGACAGATATTTTTCGGTGAATATCGTGGGGTCGGCAAGGCGGAAACGGTAGATGGACTGCTTGACATCGCCGACCATGAACAGGTTCGTCCCGTCCTTGGAAACGGCACGGAAGATTGCGTCCTGCACACGGTTCACATCTTGGTACTCGTCGACCATTATCTCCGTGTAGCGCTGCGAAAGCTCCCTCGCAAGCGCCGTCGGTTCGCCCGCTTCATCGGTCAGAAGTCGGGCGGTGAAGTGCTCAAGGTCCGCAAAGTCGACCTCGGCACGGCGCTTTTTCTCGGCGGCATAGGCTTTGTCGAAATCGAGCGTCAGCTCCAAGAGCGCACGCATGGCAGGTGCTGTCTTTTGCATGTCGGACGCAAGCTTTTCCTCGGAGGCGCTCAGCATATCGGCAAGCCTTCCCGCCGCCTTTTTGCAGCTGTCCCGCAGAGCCTTTATGTGCTCGGAAAGCTCCGGGTCTGGCGAGTTGCGCAGAGCCTTGAACTTCGGGAACTCGATGGGCAGAAACTGCCGTGCCCTGTCCCAGCCCTCGGCGCTTGAGCGTGCAAGGTCACGCAGACCGAGTGCGGTCGCACTCAGGCTCTCTCCGTAGGCTGCGCCTATTTTTTCACTCGTGTACGCCTTTTTGGCGGCATCCTCCATCGCCTGCGCCCAGAACTCGGCGCTTGCCGTGACAGAGCGCAGTATCTCCTGCGCCCACGGCGTTGCGGCGATATCGTCGGCACCGACACTCATCAGCTCTATCTGTTTTTTTGCCCACAGGTCGGGGCGGGCGTGGCTTTGCATTTTCTTGTGCAGGCTCAGGACGATATCCGCAAGGCGGCTGTCATCCCGCCCTGCGCCCACGGAGTCGGCAAGCAGCAGAAACTCCGGTGTCGGCTTTTCAGTCGCCGGAGTTTAAGGTCATCGAGGAGGATCGCTCCGAGGCGATACGGG
>OQVT01003482.1_pt1 | contig 10108 bp, 8 predicted proteins | sample 1691561 | NCBI WGS metagenome assembly OQVT01 (sample SAMN03418260, study PRJEB22391) | human gut metagenome | biome: human-gut; feature: organic feature; material: feces | host: Homo sapiens | place: Tanzania | collected 2013-01
ACTACACATCATCATGTCAAATCATTGTTAAATAAATTAAAAACATTAACTTTATGCAAGAAACATTCAAGGCAAGGTACATCGATCCTATGATCGACTGGAGCTTCAAAAGACTATTCGGCTCGGAAGTAAACAAGGACATCCTCATTGAATTCCTTAAAGTCATTTTCCCGGAATTCGACATCGAGGACATCACGTATCTTCCGTCCGAACAGTTGGGAATCATGGAAAAGGACCGCAGGGCAGTATTCGACGTCATCTGCAGGGCATCCGACGGCAAGGAATTCCTGGTCGAAGTGCAGCGGGGCGCGCAGGAACACTTCTTCGAGAGGGCATTGTATTACACTTCCTTCCCGATCCTGAAGCAGGGCAAGAAGGCCATGGAGAAAGAAGAGGGCGAGCCGAAGAGACCCTGGAACTTCCGGCTCGACGGCGTGTTCTTCCTGGGAGTGCTGAACTACAAGCACCTGGACGACGACCGGATAGAGCATCGTTACTGGCTGCGCGAAGGTACGACTGGCGAGACCATGACCGACAAGCTGAAATTCGTCTTCGTCGAAGTAGCGAAGTTCAACAAGACTGAGGACGAGCTGACCACCGACCTGGACAAATGGCTGTACATGCTGAAAAACCTGTCGGATCTGCTTGAAAGACCGGCGGCACTGCGCGACAAGATCTTCAAACGGATCTTCGACGTAGCGGAAATTTCCAGCCTTGATGATGAGGACAAGAAGAATTACATCAATTATATGCAGACGGCAAGGGACACATACAACCAATTGGAGTACGCGAAGAAAAAGGGGCGCGAGGAAGGCTTGCAGGCAGGTATTGAGAAGGGACGCGAGGAAGGACGCATGGAAGGCCGATCCATATGGGTATTATTGCGAGGTGCCACCGGCTACCGCTTCCCGTGTCTTTGATATGAATCGTTATCAGTGGCAGGATCAGGAGTGGCAGGAGAAAAAGCAGCGGACTCAGTCTTATGGCCAGCCTATGCTGACCTATGAGGTTCACCTTGGCTCCTGGCGTCGGAATGCTGAGGGCAAGTCCCTGACCTATAGGGAATTGGCTGATCAGCTGGTTAACTATGTGAAGGATATGAATTATACCCACATAGAGTTTATGCCTCTGTGTGAGCATCCTTTCGACGGCTCCTGGGGCTATCAGGCTACTGGCTACTATGCCGCTACCAGCCGTTTTGGTACTCCTGATGATTTGCGTTATTTGATTGACAAGGCTCATCAGGCAGGTATCGCTGTTATTATGGACTGGGTACCAGGTCATTTCTGTAAGGATGATCATGGTCTGAGAGATTTTGATGGCCGGAATCTGTACGAATCCGACAATCCTCAGAGAGCAGATAATGCTGGCTGGGGTACCACCAATTTTGATTATGGCCGTACCGAGGTACAGAGCTTCTTGATTTCCAATGCTATTTTCTGGATGGATCAGTATCATATTGATGGCCTTCGCATTGATGCTGTGGCCAATATGCTGTATCTGGATTATGGCAGAAAGAATGGCGAGTGGCAGCCTAATAAGCATGGCGGCAACGGCAATCTGGAGGCTATAGATTTCCTCCACAAGCTGAATGAAACCGTGTTTAGAGAGTATCCACAGGCTTTGATGATTGCTGAGGAGTCCACCTCCTGGCCAAATATTTCCAAGCCTGTTTATATGGGTGGCATGGGCTTTAACTACAAGTGGAATATGGGCTGGATGAACGATATCCTGAGATATTGCAGTCTGGATCCTATCTACCGCAAGTGGCATCATGACAAGGTTACCTTCTCCATGATGTATGCCTTTAGTGAGAATTTTGTGCTGCCTCTTTCCCATGACGAGGTAGTTCATGGCAAGTGCTCCCTGATTAACAAAATGCCAGGTGATTATTGGCAGAAATTTGCCGGCCTTCGTGGCTTCTTTGGTTATTGGATGGCTCATCCAGGCAAGAAGCTGTTGTTCCAGGGCGGTGAATTTGGTCAGTTTGTTGAGTGGAAGTGGAATGACAGTCTGGATTGGCATCTCCCTGAAAAGTATGAGATGCACACCAAGATGCTGGCCTATTCCAAGGCCCTGAATAAGTTCTATGTAGACCACAAGGAATTCTGGCAGGTTGACTTTGACTGGGGCGGCTTTGAGTGGATTGATTGCGATAATGCCGATGACAGCGTGATTTCCTTTATTCGTCGGGCTGACAATGGTGATTTTGTCATTGCTATTTCCAACTTTACTCCGGCAGTTCGTCACGGTGCCCGCTTTGGTGTACCAGAGGCTGGTATCTATGAGGAAGTATTTAACAGTGATGCTGCCGAATTTGGCGGTTCCAATGTTATTAACGAAAACGATATTCCATCACAGGATGTGCCTTGGAATAACAAATCCTATTCTATTCAGATAACAGTACCTCCATTGGCAACTGTCTATATTCAGTTGAAAAAGGAGCGTCCCCTAAAAGGCAAGACTGTATCTGAAAAGCAGGAAATTGTAGAGGCAGAGGTTGTGGAACCAAAGGCTGAGGAGAAGAAAAAAACAACTCGGACTAGAAAGACCACAGCTAAAAAGACCGCTGCTGAAAAGACTGTTGCTGAGAAGAAGCCAGCAGCGAAAAAGACTACAGCCAAAAAGGCTGTTCAGGGGGAAGAGGCAGAGAAAAAAGCAGCAGCGAAAAAGCCAGCTGCTAAGAAAACTGCCACCAAAACTACAACAAAAACAGCTGCGAAAAAGACAACTGCTAAGACAAAAACTGCCAAGACAGCTGCCAAAGTTGCGCCAGAGGCAATTGAGGGGGAGACTAAGCCAAAGCGCCGTGGTCGTCCACCTAAGAAAAAGCCAGAGGTAACTGAGGGGGAGACCAAGCCAAAGCGCCGTGGTCGTCCACCTAAGAAAAAGCCAGAGGCAGAAGCATAGCAGCGTTTCGCTAAAAGGGGTTATAGGTATGGTGCAAGGGCACTAGAAAGAAGGTTTATGATGAAGGTATTGTATGTAGCTTCAGAGGCTGTTCCATTTATAAAGACAGGAGGACTGGCAGATGTAGCTGGTTCCCTGCCTAAAGAGCTGGCAAAGATGGGGGTTGATGCCAGAGTAATTTTGCCAAAGTATAGCAAGATTGCTGAGGAATATAAAGCCAAAATGACACATGTAGGACATATTTTTGTACCTGTGTCCTGGCGTCACAAATATGCTGGCGTGGATATGCTGAAGCAGGATGGAGTTACCTACTATTTTGTAGATAACGAGGATTATTTCAAGCGGGATGGCCTCTATGGCTATGGCGACGACGCGGAGAGATTTTCCTTCTTCTCCCGTGCAGTACTGAACCTTCTGCCTTTGCTGGATTTCTTCCCAGATGTAATCAATTCCAATGACTGGCATGCAGCCCTGGTTAATGTTCTGCTGAAGCTGGAGCATCAGGGGGATGAAAGATATGAGAATATCAAGACAGTATTCTCCATTCATAACCTGAAATATCAGGGAATCTTTGACAAGAATGTTATGGACGATGTACTGGGCCTGGATTGGAAGTACTTCAACAATGGTGATTTGGAGTTTAACGATTCTGTTAACTTCATGAAGGGCGGCATTGTTTATGCTGACGTGGTTGCCACAGTCAGCCGTACCTACGCTCAGGAAATTCAGTATCCATATTTTGGGGAGCAGCTGGATGGCTTGCTGAGAACCCGGGGAGACAAAATAGCCGGTATCGTTAATGGTATTGACTATGATGTTTACAATCCTGAAACCGACAAGAATCTCTTTGTCAACTACGGGCCTAATACCTTGGCCATGAAGAATGAGAACAAGGTTAAGCTGCAGGAACAGCTGGGCTTGCCAGTGGATAGAAATATTCCTATGATTGGCTTGGTTTCCCGTCTGGTAGCAGCCAAGGGCCTGGATTTGATTGTCCGGGTTATGGATGAGCTGTTACAGGCTGAGGAGTGCCAGTTTGTACTGCTGGGCACTGGTGACAAGCAGTATGAGGATTGGTTCCGGGGATTGCAGTGGCGTTTGCCACAGAAGGTTTCTGCCAATATCCGCTTCTCCAATGAGTTGGCTCAGAGAATCTACGCAGGTGCAGATATGTTCCTGATGCCATCTGAGTATGAGCCTTGCGGCTTGGGACAGCTGATTGCCCTTCGCTATGGCACTGTGCCTATTGTCCGGGCTACTGGCGGTTTGAAGGATACTGTAACCTCCTTCAATAAGTACACTGGTCAGGGCAATGGTTATAGCTTCAACAATATCAATGCCCATGATATGCTCTTTACCATAAAGACTGCTTTGGCAGATTTTAGAGATCCTAATATCTGGCAGCATGTGGTAAAGAATGCTATTGCTAGTGACTTTAGCTGGCATAAATCTGCTCAGGAATACATGAATTTGTATAATAGCCTGATGCCAGAGAAGCCTGCTGAATAAGCTTAATATGGAATGAATTGAAAAGGGGCTGTTGCTTGATGATTTTTTATCAGGTGACAGCCTTTTTTGTATAGCTTTTTTGCATAAAGTTTTTTTAATAGTGGCTTTTTTTTTGCCCTGTTTTGTACTATAATTAAAAGTTGAATGAAATTCATTTTTGGACTGATAAGGATGAAATTTTCTCCTTGAAATAGCTGGAGATGGAGGCTGATATGTATCCTATAAATATATGTATGAAGGGCTGTCAAGCGGCTATCTTTGGAGGGGGAGCTGTGGCTCTCAGGAAGCTTGGTCGGCTGTTGGAGGAGCAGGCCAAGGTGGTTCTGGTGGCTCCTGATCTGGTGCCGGAGCTGCAGGCTTTAGTGGAAAGCCTGCCAGAGGAGAGGCTGGTGTGGCATCAGATGACTCATAGGGACTTTGACTGGGAGGGCAGTCGCTTCCGTCTGGTATTTGCGGCTACAGATAGTCGAGAGGCAAATCATGAGATTGGCCAGATGGCTCATGGTCATGGGGCACTGGTAAATGATATTACGGCTCCGGAGGAATGTGATTTTCAGGTGCCAGCTCGCATATGTCGGGGGCAATTGGAGCTGACCGCCTCTACAGGTGGTGCTAGTCCGGCTTTTGCCAGACTGTTGCGGCAGGATTTGGAGAGCCGTTACCATGAGGGCTTTGGCCAGTTTTTGGATTGGCTGGGAGAAATGAGAAGTGAGCTGTGGCGCAGAGAGCCGGATACGGTGAAGCGGCAGGGACTGTGGCGTCAGGCTATGACACCGGAGATTTTTAACTATATTCTTGATGAGAGATTGGAACAGGCAAAGGATGAAATCAGAAGAAAGATTGGTTGTGCTGGGGCTGAATCATCGGACAGCTCCTGTGGAGATTCGCGAAAAATTTAGTATAGACAAAGACAAATTGCAGATGGTATTGGCCAATACAGATCAGATTGCTGGCCTTAAGGAGGCTGTGGTGCTGTCTACCTGCAACCGCAGCGAGATATATGCCGTGGTGGAGCTGGAGGACGATATTGCCCCTGTGGTGGCTCTGTGGCAGGAGCTGGTAGATATTCCTATGGATAGGGAGTTCCGCCAGCAGTATACCTATGAGTTCTGGGGGGAGCAGTGTATTGAGCATCTTCTGCTGGTGGCTGCCAGTCTGGACTCTCTGGTTATTGGAGAGGGGCAGATATTGAGCCAGGTGAAGCATGCCTATGCAGCTGCCCTGGAGAATGGTGCTACTGATACCATGCTGAACCTTTTGTTCCATCGGGCTATTGCTACGGGCAAAAGGGTGCGGACAGAAACCAGAATCGCCTATAGTGCGGTGTCTGTCAGCTATGCGGCAGTGGAGCTGGCCAAGAATATTCTAGGAGGCTTGGATGGCTGCCGGGTACTGTTATTTGGCGCCGGCAAAATGGCGGAGCTGACGGCTACCCATTTGCTAAGTCAGGGTGCGCCAAAGCTTTTTGTGGCCAACCATCATATTGAGCGGGCCTTGTCCTTGGCAGAGAGATTTCAGGGACAGGCGGTGCCTTGGACAGAGGTGTACGAGATGATGGGGGATATGGATATTATTATTACCTCCACCGGTGCCCCTCACTATGTTATTCGGCCTAGGGAAATGGCCAAGGCTATGGCTGGCCGTAGACAGCAACAGGATATTAGTGGAGTCAAGGCAAGGCCTTTGATTCTGATAGATATAGCGGTGCCTCGGGACGTGGATCCAGAGGTGGGACAGCTGGCAGGGGTTGACCTGTTTAATATTGATGATTTGGAATCCGTGGTGGATGAGAATCTGCAGCAGCGGCAGCAGGAGGCTGTGGCGGCTCGTGAGATTGTAGAGGAGGAGGTTCATAACCTGCTGGATAGATACCAGTATCTGGGAATGCAGCCGGTGATGAGCAGACTTAGGGACAAGGCGGAGCTGATTCGCCGGACAGAGCTAAAGCGGGCTATGCGGAAGCTTCATGATCTGCCAGAGGAAGATGTACGGATTGTAGAGAATATGACCAAGATGCTGGTGCGGAAGCTGCTGCGGGAACCTATGAGCAGCTTGCACGATGCCATTGGCACACAGCAGGAGCAGGAGCTAAAGGGTGCTATGGAAAACCTGTTTCAGCTGGAAAGTATGGGAAATGAGGTGGATGCAGATGCATAAGCAAAAGCTGGTGGTAGGTACAAGAAGCAGTCAGCTGGCTTTGTGGCAGGCGGATTTTGTGATTGGGGAGCTGAAGAAAAAATACCCTGAGCTAGTTGTGGAAAAGAGATTAATGACCACCAAGGGAGACAAGATTCTCAATGCTCCTTTAGCCAAGATTGGTGGCAAGGGGCTTTTTACCAAGGAGCTGGAAACGGCTATGCTGGATGGTGAGATTGATATTGCGGTGCACAGCCTGAAGGATATGCCGGTAGTGGTGCCAGAGGGGCTGGTGATTACAGCTATTACTCAGAGGGCAGATCCGGGGGATGCCTTTGTCAGCCCTAAGTATGAAAGCTTTCAGCAGCTGCCTGCAGGGGCCAAGGTGGGCACCTCCAGCCTGCGGCGGAAGGCACAGCTTCTCCATGCCAGACCGGATTTGCAGATTGAGGATCTGCGAGGCAATGTGAATACCCGTCTGCGTAAAATGGAGGAGGAAAATTTTGATGGCATTATTTTGGCCTGTGCTGGACTGAAAAGACTGGGCTTTGGGGACAAAATCCGTCAGGTACTGCCTCAGACCATGTGTCTCCCGGCTGTTGGCCAGGGGGCTTTGGCTATTGAATGCCGTCAGGCTGATAAGGAAACAAGGGAGCTGTTGGAGTTCCTGAACGATAGATGTACCAGATTGTGTACAGAGGCTGAGCGGGGGTTCCTGGCTACTGTTGAGGGTGGCTGTCAGGTGCCTGTAGGAGTTCATGCTGTATCCGCAGAGGCTGGTATCCGGGTGGAGGCTGTCATAGCCTCTCTGGATGGCAGTACCTTGTTGCGGGATGCTCTGGAGGCTGAGGTAAAGGATGCTCAGGCGGCTAGAGCTGTTGGTGTTAATCTGGCAGAAAAGCTGTTGGCTAGAGGCGGCAGAGAGATTCTGCGGTCTATCGGGATAGAAGTATAAATTATAGGAGGATGGTTTGACTATGAATGGTAAGGTATATCTGATAGGGGCTGGACCAGGGGACTACAAGCTGTTGACCTTGAAGGCCTGTGGCTGTCTGGGAAATGCTGATGTGGTGGTATATGACCGTCTGGCTGATGATAGAATATTGGGCTATGCACCAGAGGGAGCGGAGCTTATCTATGTAGGCAAGGCTTCCAGCCAGCATACTATGCCCCAGGAAAAAATCAACCAGCTTTTGGTGGATTTGGCCAAGGAGGGCAAGACTGTGGTTCGTCTCAAAGGTGGGGATCCCTTTGTTTTTGGCCGTGGCGGGGAGGAAGCTCTGCTGTTAAAGGAAAATAATATTTCCTTTGAGATTGTGCCGGGCATCACCTCTGCCATTGCAGTGCCCGCTTATGCCGGGATACCTGTTACCCATAGAGGGGTGGCAGCTTCCTTTGCAGTGGTAACTGGTCATGAAGATCCTACCAAGGCGGACTCAGATATTAATTGGCCTCAGCTGGCAACAGCTACGGATACATTGGTGTTCCTGATGGGTGTGGCTAATTTGCCTAAGATTACCGCCAAGCTAATGGAAAATGGCCGTAGCGGAGATACGCCTGTGGCTATTATCCGTTGGGGCACCAAGGCTCAGCAGCAGGTGTGGACCTCTACTGTGGCTGAGGCGGCAGAGATGGCCAAAAGGGAGAATATTAAGCCTCCATGTATCTTCCTGGTAGGCAATGTGGTGAAACTTCGTGAACAGCTGGCTTGGTTTGATGGGGCTGAGAAGCCTTTGCAGGGAAAGCGGATTCTGGTAACTCGTGCCAGAGCACAGGCTTCCCAGCTGACTACTGGCTTGGAGGATCTGGGGGCTGAATGCTTTGAGGCTCCTGCTATCAAGATTGTACCGCCTGATGACAAGGGTAAGGCTTTGGATGAGGCTATTGGTCATTTAGCTGATTTTGACTGGACTATCTTTACCTCTGTTAATGGGGTGGAATATTTCTTCCGCAGATTACAGCAGGCTGGACTGGATACCCGCAGTCTGGGGGGAATTTCCATCTGCGCTATTGGCAGTAGTACGGCAGAGGCATTGCAGAGCTATGGTATTATGGCTGATGTGGTGCCAGCAGATTTCACCGCTGAGGGGGTTCTAGCTGCTCTCTATGGCAAGTTGAAGGCTGGCGATAAGGTGCTTCTGCCAAGGGCAGCTGTGGCTCGCAATGTACTGCCAGAGGAGCTGTCCCAGCAGGGGATAGATGTAACAGTGGTGCCTGCCTACAAGACTGAGACAGGGGATGCTGACAAGTATCTGGTAACCAAGATGCTGTCTGATGGCGAGCTGGATATGGTGACTTTTACCAGCTCCTCTACGGTAAAGAATATTGTGAAAATGCTGGGAGACAAGGCTGTTGATTTGCTAAAGAATGCTAAGATTGCTGCCATTGGGCCTATTACTGCGGAAACCTGCCGTCAGCAGGGCTTGCAGGTGGATGTTCAGGCAGAGGAATATACTATTGCTGGTTTGATAAAAGCTATAAAGGAGGTTTTTTAATCATGGAAAATTCATTTGAGCAGAAACTGCGTCCTCGTCGCATGAGAATCAATGAAAATGTGCGGGCTATGGTGCGGGAAACCAATATTTCTGTCAAGGATTTTGTTTATCCTATCTTTGTGGTGCCAGGGGAGAATATCAAGGAAGAGATTCCTAGTATGCCAGGCTGTTATCATTTGTCTGTGGACAAAGCAGTGGAGCTGGCTAGAGAGATTTCTGCTCTGGGGATTCCCAGTGTAGAGGTTTTTGGCCTGCCTGAGTACAAGGATGCCATTGGTTCCAGTGCTTGGGATATGACCTCTCCTGTTCAGCGGGCTATTCAGGCTATCAAGGCCAAGGTGCCTGAGCTGGTAATTGTGGGAGATGTGTGCCTGTGCCAGTATACAGACCACGGTCATTGCGGTGAGCTGTGTGGTCATTATGTGGACAATGATGCTACCTTGAAGCATCTGCAGAAGGTGGCTGTCAGCCAGGCTGAGGCCGGGGCAGATATGATTGCTCCTTCTGATATGATGGATGGCCGGGTGGCTGCCATTCGTCAGGCCTTGGATGACAAGGGCTTTATTAATACTTCTATTATGTCCTATGCGGTAAAATACGCTTCTGGCTACTATGGGCCTTTCCGGGATGCCGCAGATTCTGCCCCACAGTTTGGGGATCGTCGGGCTTATCAGATGGATCCTGCCAATAGCCGTGAGGCCATGAAGGAAGTTGAGCTGGATCTGGCTGAGGGTGCAGATATTATTATGGTAAAGCCAGCTTTGGCTTATCTGGATGTGGTGCGCCAGGTGCGGGATTCTATTAACCGTCCTGTGGCTGTATATAATGTCAGCGGTGAATATGCTATGGTAAAGGCTGCGGCAGCCAATGGCTGGATTGATGAAAAGCGGATTGTGCTGGAGACTTTGACCAGCATGAAGCGGGCTGGTGCAGATATTATTATTACCTATCATGCTATTGATGCTGCCAAGTGGTTAAAGGGCTAATTAGCGGGTGTAGTCTCAGATACTGTAAGGAATTTGAGGCGAATCAGAGGAGGAAAATTTGTATGCTGAATC
>OQVT01003484.1_pt1 | contig 10102 bp, 8 predicted proteins | sample 1691561 | NCBI WGS metagenome assembly OQVT01 (sample SAMN03418260, study PRJEB22391) | human gut metagenome | biome: human-gut; feature: organic feature; material: feces | host: Homo sapiens | place: Tanzania | collected 2013-01
TGAAAGCCTTGAAAAGAGGCTTAGCGTGGCTTATAATGAATTTTATCAAGGCTTGGATTTTGGAGCGTTTAAAAAAGAGCTTGAAAAGCTCCGCCACGCCACGCTTGATGAGCTAAACGCCTACATAAAAGCACACGCTGAACTCCTTAAAATCAGCTTTGCAAGTGTGAAAAAATGACTCTAAATCCTGCTGATGCGGCACTTTTTAAGAGATTGCACCTTAAAAATCTGCTTGATTTAGCCTTGCTTTTGCCAAAAAAACTTGAAAATTTGACTTTAAGCCAAGCCCCAAGTGAAAGCGTTTGCACGCAAGAGGTGCAAATTTTACGCACAAATTCACACTCTGGCAAACTGATGGGCGTTGTTTGGTGCAAGGGTTGGGAGATTGAGGCGAGTTTTATTTTCTTTCACCCGAGTAAATGGCATTTTGGGGCGTTTAAGGCTGGTAAAGAGTGCATTTTTAACGCAAAGATGAATTTATTTAACGGAATGTGGCAGTTTTCAAACCCAAAAATCATCACTAAGGCTGGATTTTTCGTGCCAAAGTATCAAGTGGCGGGCATTAAAGATGAAAGCATAGCTAGGCTCATACACGAGTATGTGAGTAAGGAAAATTTAAGCGCGAGCGGGCTTGATGAGCAGCGTGCTGGCTTGCTTGTGGGGTTGCACGCTTATGATGAGCGAAGTTTTGGGCTTTTTAACGCGCTTAAAATGGCTTTAAGCAAAAAAGATGAAAACGCCTTAAATTCAAGCGAAAATTTGAATTTTTCGCAAGAAAATGCGCCAAATTTAAGTCAAATTCAGCAAAATTCAGCCCGCAAGCAGGGCAAATTTGGCTTTTAAGGCTTTTGGAGAAAAAATGGACTTCATATTTTCGCAACTTCCCTACGCGCTTATCGGTATCGTTTCAGGCATTACTTCTGGGCTGTTTGGTATAGGTGGAGGTATGGTTATTGTGCCTTTTGCGCTGGCTTTTGGCATAAGCTCACACCACGCCATAGCGATGAGTGTCGTGCAGATGATTTTCTCATCGGTATTTGGCTCGTATCTTAACTACAAGAAAAAAAATCTCAATCTCAAAGACGGGCTTTTCGTGGGCTTTGGCGGGCTTATCGGGGCTAGTTTTAGCGGTATAGTGGTGAATTTGTTTTCTGACATTACGCTTACAGCCGTATTTTTGGGCGTTAGCATTATCTTTTTTCTCAAATACTTCTTTGGCGTGAAAAATGTCGTGGTTCAAAGTCAAAAAAGCAAGCTCACCAAACAGCTCATACTCGTGTGCGCTGGGGCTTTCACGGGCGTTTTTGCGATTTCACTTGGCATAGGCGGAGGGTTGCTTATCGCGCCGATTTTGGGGTATTTTTTGGGCTATGACAGCAAGCAAGTTACGCGTTTGGCACTCTTTTTTGTGATTTTTGCAAGCGTTTCTGGCAGCCTGTCCTTTTACAGAGAGGGCGTTATCGATGAAAGTGTGATTCAAAATGGCGTGAGCGTGGGGCTTGGCTCGCTTTTGGGCGTTTTCATCGGTATAAAAATAGTCGAAAAAATGAAACTCAACTCCCACCGCATAGCACTTTTGTGCGTGTATAGCTTTTCTATCATAATGACAGCTGTGGGCTTAGCGCGAAAAATTTGGGCTGCTTGAAAGGCGGAAATATGGTAAATGAGAGCATTAAAATCATCGGGGCAAGAGAGAACAATCTCAAAAACATAAGGCTTGAAATCCCTAAAAATCAGCTTGTCGTTTTCACGGGGCTTTCAGGTTCAGGCAAAAGCACGCTGGCTTTTTCTACGCTCTATGCGGAGGGACAAAGGCGATATATAGAAAGTTTGAGTGCTTATGCAAGGCAGTTTTTAGACAAGGTAGGCAAACCAGATGTCGATAAAATAGAGGGTTTAACCCCAGCCATCGCCATAGACCAAAAGACAACTTCCAAAAATCCACGCTCCACCGTGGGAACGATAACTGAAATTTATGATTATTTGCGCCTTTTATACGCAAGAGTTGGCATTCAGCACTGCCACAAGTGCGGTAAAATCATATCAAGTATGAATTCAAGCGACATAGTAAGCGAGATTTTAAAGCTGCCCGTTGGCGCAAAAATCATCATCACAGCCCCGTTGGTGCGTGAGAAAAAAGGCACATTCACGGATATGATAGAAAGTTTGCTTGCTAAGGGCTATGTCAGGGCGCAGATTGACGGGGTTATGGTGCGACTTGATGAAGAAATCGAGCTTGCGAAAACCAAAAAACACACCATAAAACTTGTCATCGACAGGCTTGAAATCAAAGAGGACTTGCTAAACCGCCTAGCAAGCGATGTGGAAAAGGGGCTTGAAGAAAGTTTTGGCGAGCTTGAAGTAGAGGTGTTAAACGCCGATGAGCTAGGCATTGCAAAGCATTTTCATTACAGTGAGCATAATGCTTGTTTTGATTGCAAAATTTCATTTTTGCCCCTTGAACCTTTGAGCTTTTCGTTCAACTCACCAAAGGGAGCCTGCGAAGAGTGCGATGGGCTAGGCATTCGCTACACACTTGATATGAAAAGGCTGATTGATGAGGCTTTGAGCGTAGAAAATGGCGCGGTAAAGACTATGTATGGCTTTAACAAGAGTTATTATTATAAATTTTTGTGCGCCTTTTGCGAGCAAAATGGTATAAGCATTAAAAAGCCCTTTTGCGAGCTAAATGAGGACGAACAGCGGTTAATTTTATACGGCAACGCCAAACAAATCAGCTTTTTGTGGAAAAGACACCGCATAAACAAAAGTTTTGAGGGCGTTGTAAAACTTGCTTATGATATGCTTAAAGACGAAAAGGACTTGGAAAATTATATGAGCGAAAAGGTGTGCAGTGCCTGCGAGGGACACCGCTTGCGCCCACAAAGCCTTGCGGTAAAGGTGGCGAACAAGGGCTTGGGTGAGATTTTGCAAATGAGTATCGAGGACTGCACGAAATTCTTTTCAAATTCAGCAAATTTTAGCTATCTCACAGAGCAGCAAAAACTCATCGCAACGCCTATTTTAAAGGAAATCAACGAGAGGCTTTTTTTTCTTTTTGATGTGGGGCTTGGGTATTTATCTTTGGGGCGAGATGCGCGCACGATAAGCGGCGGCGAGGCGCAAAGAATTCGCATCGCTTCGCAAATCGGTAGCGGTTTGAGCGGCGTAATGTATGTTTTAGACGAGCCTAGCATAGGACTGCACGAGCGCGACACGGAAAAGCTCATCAAAACTCTGCGGAATTTGCAAGCCAAAGGCAACACGCTCATTGTCGTAGAACACGACAAAAAGACGATACAAGAGGCGGATTTTATCGTAGATATAGGACCAAAGGCGGGTAAATTCGGCGGAGAGGTTGTATTTGCAGGCACTTATGACAGGCTAGTAAAAAGCGGCAGCGAAACCGCCTTATATCTTACGCACAAAAAAAACATAAATCACCAACAAAACAGACCCCAAAAGGACTGGCTTGCGCTTAAAAATGTAAGCGTGAATAACATTGTAAATTTAAACGCCAAATTTCCTTTGCGAAACCTTGTCGCTATCACAGGCGTGTCAGGCTCTGGCAAAAGCTCGCTCATCTTGCAAACCCTGCTGCCTTTTGCGCAAGAAGAACTCAACCGCGCCAAAAAAATCAAAAAGGTTGGAGGCGTGCAAATAGAGGGTTTGGAGCAGCTTGACAAGGTGATTTACCTAGACCAAAGCCCCATAGGACGAACCCCGCGCTCAAACCCAGCCACTTACACAGGCGCAATGGACGAGATTCGCAACCTTTTTGCAGAGACAAAAGAAGCCAAAATGCAAGGCTACAAGGCTGGGCGTTTTAGCTTTAATGTCAAGGGTGGGCGTTGCGAGAAGTGTCAAGGGGACGGCGAGATAAAGATAGAAATGCACTTTTTGCCCGATGTAATGGTAGTTTGCGATGCGTGCAAGGGCAAACGCTACAACGAAGCCACGCTTAAAATCCGCTACAAGGGCAAGAGCATAGCCGACATTTTAGCGATGAGTATTTTGGAGGCGAGCGAGTTTTTCGCCAGCGTGCCTAAAATCCGCCAAAAACTTGACACGCTTGTAAAAGTTGGGCTTGATTATCTCACTTTGGGGCAAAACGCCACGACTTTAAGTGGCGGCGAGGCTCAGCGCATAAAGCTAGCCAAAGAATTAAGCCGCACAGACACGGGCAAAACGCTGTATATCCTTGATGAGCCGACTACGGGACTGCATTTTGAAGATGTTAATAAACTCATCTTGGTGCTACAACACCTTGTGGAGCTTGGAAATTCGGTGTTTGTGATAGAGCATAATTTAGATGTCATTAAAAACGCTGATTATATCATCGATATGGGACCAGATGGAGGCGTAAAAGGCGGTAAAATCATCGCTTGCGGCAATGTCGCCAAACTTGCAAAAGAACACAAAAAAACAGGCTCATACACGGGGTATTATCTCAGTGCGGAGTAGTGTTTTGGTGATTATCTTGCTAAATTTCGCCTTTAAATTGCAATTTTAAGCTTAACTTTGCTACAATATGAGTTCAAAAGGGGACATAAATGAGGCACTTAATCACCACTAGGGACTTGGCAAACGATGAAGTTTTGGCACTTTTCAAAGATGCTGAAAGCTTTTTGGACGAAAAGCCGCGAGCTTTGCTTAAAGGCAAAAGCGTAACGACTATCTTTTTTGAAAACTCCACGCGCACGCTTTCATCGTTTGAAACGGCGGCTAAACGGCTTGACGCAAAGGTTTTGCGCCTTGATGTGTCGCGCAGCTCATCAAGCAAGGGCGAGACGCTTTATGATACGGCTGCAAATTTAGACGCGATGGGACCAAGCGCGATTGTGATGCGCCACGCAAGAAGTGGCGTGCCTTTAAAGCTCGCTAAATATGTGCATTGCCCTGTGCTAAACGGCGGCGATGGCAAGCACGCTCACCCCACGCAAGCCTTGCTTGATTTATTTACCATAAAAAAGCACTTTAAAGGCGACATTGCGGGCAAAACGCTCATCATCGTTGGAGACATAAAAAATTCACGCGTTGCAGCTTCAAATATCGAGCTTTTAGCGCGTTTTGGCATAAAAGTCGTGCTTGTCGCCCCGCCGCATTTTATGCCAAAGGTAGATTTGCCAAAGTGCCACAGGCTCGATGAGGGCATAGAACAAGCCGACATTATAATGAGCCTTCGCACCCAAACCGAACGCCACGAAACGCAAATGTATGGCTCGCTCAAAGATTATGCAAGCGATTTTTGTATCACCAAAGAGCGCATAAAGGACAAAAAAGTCATCATCTTGCACCCAGGACCCGTGCATAGAAACATAGACATAAGCGATGAAGTGCTTGCTGATAAGCGAAGCCTCGTTTTAAAGCAAGTCAAACACGGCGTTGCCATAAGAATGGCAGCACTCAAAAAGCTGATTTTGGAGAATGAGTGAGGATTGAGCAAAAATTCAAAAGCGCGTTTGCCCTTTAAAAATTTTCTTAAAGGGCGATATAGTTTTTAACATTTTATACATAAAGGATTTTGTATGATAAATTTTAACGCAAATTCTTTCAATCCACTTGCAAACTTAAAGCCACGAGTTAAGGGCGTTGATGACACAAAAGCAAATTCACAAAGCGCAATAAATTCAAGCGTAAATTCAACAAACACCATAAATTCAGCCACAAATTCAACCCAAAAATCACAAACGGCCGTATTTTCAACTGTATTTAAATGCGATTGAAAATACGGTTTAAAAAAGTCAAAATTCAAATACAAACATAGATTTAAGCGTAAGTATAAGCACAAACAAATTCCTAGTTACCGACAAAAGCCAAGCCGTAGGCACGAGTTTGGGTTATGGTATCGACAAGGACGGCTACTATACAAGCGATTTCAACGAAGCAGCAGGCATTCCAAACGACTACAAAATCCATTCTAGCACTATGGAGAGCTTTGCGAAAATGAAAACAAACGAAAACAACCTTTTAAGGATATTTAGAAGCGTGGATATAGCAAAAAGCGTAGGCAATGCTTACAAAATCCTTTCGCAAGTCGTGGGCGAAGACATTTTAAATTCAAAAAGCAGTTTTAGCAAAGACGAGATAGCGCAGTTTCCGCAAGGCTATGAATACAATATGCAAAGTTTAAAAGTCTCAAAGATTTATAATACGATTTTTGAGCTAAATGATGCGGCGCAACGCTTTGACTACAAGCAAGGGCGAAAAAACCGCGAAGGCATAAGCGATTTGTTTTATAATCCAACAAGCACAAAGCCCGCTACGGACATTTTCAACAATGCTTATGGTGGCAAAGAAAGTGCGGAAATCGGGGGCAGTCAATGGGCGACAACAGCGAGCAAATACACAAATGCTGACGGCACTATCTCAAAAGGTGGGCTTTTAATCGGCATTTTGAATGAAAATTTACACACAGCAGAGGGTGAAACAAGCTCAAACGGCAAAAAACAAGGTTATGATAAAACAATGAGTTATGCCGATATGCTAAATTTCAAAGCTGAAAAGGGCGAATGGCTTGTGAATGTCGATTTAAGCAAGCCTTTGTCTTTTGGCGAGGGCGAAGACTCGCTTCTTAAAGACATAGAAAACAATAAAAAAAATAAAGCAAAGCTTGAAAGCTACAAAGACCCTATTGCGCAAATGCTTGAAGAAATTATCATTCGTCTAAAAGAACAAACCCAAAAAGCCCTTGAACGACAACGAGAAAACGCTAAAAAAAGCGCAAACATAACAAACATAGAAAAAGTGGATATAAAAGCGTAAATTCACTTTCTTTTTAAATTTAGTGCGTTCTTAAATTTTAAGCTAAATTTGCTATACTTCACAACAAATTTTAATCAAAAAGGACGCAAAATGCAGTGGAATTTAAAGGATTTGTTTGAGAATGAAAGAAGTGCGAGTGCGTATTTGCAGGCTTTGCAAGAGCATTCAAAGAAATTTAGGGGCATTTATGAAAACAAGCTGAGCGAGCTTAAAAGCGTGGAGTTTTTAAACGCCTTAAAAGAGTTCGAGCAAATTGCTTGTGGCGTTGCCAAAGTGATGAGCTATGCGTATTTGCGCTTTGCAAAGGACACGGCAAATGGCGCTTTGTATGCGAAATTTGAAAACGAGTGCAAAAAAACGGAGGAAAATCTGCTTTTTTTCGAGCTAGAATTTTGCCAAATCAGCCAAAACAAGGCGCAAATGCTCATCAAAGAGTGCGCTGATTATGAGTTTTACCTGCATAATCTCATCAAAAACAAAAAGCATAATTTAAGCCAAAAAGAAGAACGCATCTTGCTCTTTATGTCAAGCACGGGCGCAAGTGCTTTTGGGCGACTTTTTGATGAAACGATGAGCCGCATAAAAGTGCCTTTTGGGGACGAAATTTTGAGCGAAGAAGAGATTTTAAGCAAACTTTACAGCGCAAACAGAAAGGAAAGAAAATCCGCTGCAAAGGCGTTTAGCAAGGTTTTGAAAAAAAATGTCCCACTTCTTAGCTATATTTTTAATATGATAAAAGCCGAGCGCAAGAGCCTTGATGAGCTGCGAGGATACGCAAACGCCGAAGAAGCGCGCCACATAAGCAACCAAATTTCGCGCACAAGCGTGGATTCGCTCATCGAAACGACTGAAAAAAACTTTCATCTTGTCAGCACCTTTTACGAGCGCAAAAAGCGAATTTTAGGGCTTAAAACTCTTAAAGATTATGACAGATATGCGCCCGTTGGTAAGGACATAAGCATAGAGTATCCAAAAGCCCAAAAAATCGTGCTTAAAGCCTTTGAAGCCTTTTCAAGTGAGTTTGCAAGCACGGCTAAAAGGGCGTTTGAAAATGGCTGGGTTGATGTGTATCCAAGCGCAAACAAGCAAGGCGGGGCGTTTTCGCACTCCGCTACAAGCGATGCGCACCCCTTTGTGATGCTGAATTTCACGGGGCGCAGGCGAGATTTATTTACCCTAGCACACGAGCTAGGACACGCTATTCATCAAAATTTAAGCTACAAGGTGAGTTTTTTAAACCAAGATACCCCACTCACCACAGCTGAGACGGCTTCTGTCTTTGCTGAAATGCTTGTTTTTGACTATATGAAAAATGAGCTTAAAAAAGACGAGCTTATCGGGCTTTATGCGGCGAAATTAGAGGACATTTTTGCCACGCTTTACAGGCAAATCAATTTCACAACCTTTGAGCGCGAAATTCACGCGCACAAGGGCGAGCTTAGCGAGGCTGAATTTGGCGAAATTTGGCTTAAAGAGAGCAAAAAAATGTTTGGCGAAAGCGTCAAGCTAAGCCCGCATTATAGGCTTTGGTGGAGCTATATACCGCACTTTATCCACACGCCCTTTTACTGCTACGCTTATGCTTACGCGCAGCTACTTGTGCTGGCACTTTACGGGCTTTATAAAAGCGGCGAGTGCAAGGACTTTAAGGCGCGCTACTTACAAATGCTAAGCCTTGGCGGCAGCAAAAGCCCAAAAGAGCTTGTGGGGCTTTTTGGCTTTGACATAGAGGATAAAAATTTTTGGCAGCTTGGCATAAAAGAGATAGAAAAGCTAGTAAGCGAGTTTTTGAGGCTGAAATAAGCCTTTAAATTCGCCTTTTGTGCTTGTTTGGTTAAAAAATTTATGCTAGTATATGTGGGCAAAAAGGGGCGAAAATGATAGAAAAAATTCTTAAAGACAAGGGCTTTATAAGCCTTATGCAAGGGCATTGTTATGAGATTATTTCAAGGCTTATGGAGCTTAAAATCGAATTTAGCATTGTGGCAAATACCAAATTTTGCAGCTATGAGCCGCAGTTGCCAAAGGACTTAGACCCAAGCAAAAACCCTTTGGTGCTGTTTGTGCTGGCTGGTTATACCTTTGAGAGCATTGAGCTTGATAAATTTAAGATGACTTTCCACGCGGGTTTTGGACCAAATGACTTTGCCACTTTTGTGAGCGTGGATTTGGGCGCGATAACGCAAATTCAGGTTGAAAACGACATTATTTTTGTGAATTTTAGCTTTTATCAAGGCGGCGAGAAAAAAAGCGAGCAAAATTCGATGAATATCTTTTTAAACAACCCCAAAAACAAAGACAGCCTTAAAAAATGAGTATTTTTGCGGGATTAAACAAGGCTCAGCAAGAAGCAGCCGCCCACATAGATGGGGCTATGCTGATTTTAGCAGGTGCGGGCAGTGGCAAAACCAAAACCATCACCACGCGACTTGCTTATCTCATCGATGAAGTGGGCATTCCCGCGACAAACACACTCACGCTTACTTTCACCAACAAAGCCGCGAGCGTGATGAGAACGCGGGCTTTGAATTTACTCACGCACAATGCTGAGCAAAACCCCTTGCTTTGCACTTTTCATAAATTTGGGCTTATGTTTTTGCGCCTTTACATTGAAAGGCTTGGGCGAAAGAATGATTTTGTGGTGATTGACACGGACGATGCGAAAAAAATTCTTAAAAATTTATTAAATGATGATGAAAAATTAAGCGTTTCTACTATCTTAAATCACATTTCAGCCTACAAAAACGAGCTTGCAAGCGTAGAGGACGCTTTTAAAGAGCTTGATTTTATACAGGGTTTTGAGCGCGAAAAATACCAAAAAATAGCAAGGTATTACAAAGCCTACCAAGAAATGCTTTTGCGCCTGAATTTCGTGGATTTTGACGACTTGCTTTTGCTTTCATATAACATTTTAAACGCTGATGAAAATTTCGCCAAAGAACAAAGCGCAAAATACCGCTACATAATGGTTGATGAGTATCAAGACACGAACGAATTACAATTTCAAATTCTACAAAAACTTTGCACCACTCACGAAAATATCGCTGTGGTAGGCGATGATGACCAAAGCATTTACGCTTGGCGTGGGGCAAAAATAGAAAATATCTTAAATTTTCAAAAACAATTTCACAATGTCAAACTCGTCAAACTCGAACAAAACTACCGCTCGACAAGTTTGATACTTGACGCTGCAAATTCTCTCATCGAGCATAATAAAAAAAGGCTTGGCAAAACACTCATTTCTACCAAAGAAACAGGGCAAGACATAGAGCTTTTGCAAAGCTATGATGAAAAAGATGAAAGTCAAAAGGTTTGCGTGGCGATAAAAGGGCTTTTA
>OQVT01003486.1_pt1 | contig 10096 bp, 8 predicted proteins | sample 1691561 | NCBI WGS metagenome assembly OQVT01 (sample SAMN03418260, study PRJEB22391) | human gut metagenome | biome: human-gut; feature: organic feature; material: feces | host: Homo sapiens | place: Tanzania | collected 2013-01
ACGGACAAGAATTATAGGAGAAAAGGAATCGCGAAAGAACTTTTAAACAGAGTTATCGAAGAAGCTAGGAATTATGGTTGTGGAACGATTCAGATTACAGCTTCTGATATGGGTGTGAAGTTATATACCGCGTATGGGTTTGTTCACAATGGTAATTTTATGCAATACAAGATAATGTAGGAGATTGTTATGAAGAGTGTGCTGATAACAGGGGGAACAACATTTGTAAGTAAGTATGCTGCACAATATTTTGTGGAGGCTGGTTATGAAGTATATGTACTTAATCGAAATTCCAAGCCACAAGTGCAAGGGGTTCAATTAATAGAGGCGGATAGACACAGGTTAGGGGATGTGTTAAAGGACAAATGCTTTGACGTAGTGGCTGATATCACAGCGTATAATGCATCCGACATCATAGATTTATGTGATGCACTTGGTGAATTTGAACAATATATTATGATTAGCTCAAGTGCTGTGTATCCTGAGTATGCGTTACAACCATTTAAGGAAAAGACTCAAAAAGAGGAGAATAAATTTTGGGGAAAATACGGTACAGATAAGATTGAGGCAGAAAATGCTTTGTTAGATCGGGTAAAGGATGCATATATTTTGCGTCCGCCTTATTTATATGGTCCGATGAATAATGTGTATAGAGAAGCGTTTGTATTTGATTGTGCAAAAGCGGATAGAAAATTTTATCTGCCCCAAAATGGTGATTTGAAATTGCAATTCTTTCATGTTAGAGATTTGTGCAAACTAATGGAAGTAATTATTAATGATAAGCCTGCAGAACACGTATTGAATGTCGGAAATACAGAACCAATATCGATTAGGGATTGGGTTACAAAGTGTTATGCCTGTTATGGAAAAAAGCCGGAATTTCAATGCGTATATGAGGATATTGAACAAAGAAATTATTTCAGTTTTTATAACTATGAATATGAATTGGATGTTGAACTTCAACAAAAGATTTATCCAGAAACAATTCCGTTAGATATTGGACTGAAAGAAGCTGCTAAGTGGTATGATGAACATGAAGCAGAAGTAAATAAAAAGCCGTATTTTCAATATATTGATGCAAACCTTTCTTAAAGAAGAAAGATGATACAATCCAATATATTGGAACTACTTTACTGCTAAGGAAAATTTGATAATGGAACATATTTTAACATATCATATGATCGCATTTGTGTGTGGTTTTGTGCTGGATCTGGTATTCGGAGATCCGCATGCACTGCCGCATCCGATCCGGCTGATCGGCACTTTGATCGCAGGATTGGAAAAGAAGCTTTTGAAACTGCAGATGCGAGATGAGAAAAAAGAATTATATAAGGGAATCCTGCTTGTTGTGCTGGTACTGTTTAGTACTGGGGCGGTTGCAGCTTTGGTTCTGGTTGGGGCATATTGGCTGCATCTGGCTGTCGGAATTGTGGTTGAGTCGGTGATGACGTATCAGATTCTTGCAACAAAATGCCTAAAGGATGAGAGCATGAAGGTGTACCAAAGCCTGAATGAACAGGGGCTTGAGGCTGGCCGCGCTGCGGTATCCATGATTGTTGGACGAGATACGAATGTCCTCGATGAGACCGGGGTGGTAAAGGCGGCTGTGGAGACAGTTGCGGAGAATACGTCGGACGGCGTGATCGCGCCGATGCTGTATACCGCTTTGGGCGGTCCGATCCTTGGATTTGTGTATAAAGCGGTCAATACGATGGATTCTATGGTGGGATATAAGAATGACAAATATCTCTACTTCGGGCGCGCAGCGGCGAAGCTGGATGACGTGGTCAATTTTATTCCGGCGCGTATCAGCGCGTATCTGATGATTACAGCGGCATATATCGGAGGCAAGGCGTTCGATGGAAAGCGTGCATATCACATTTACAAGCGAGACCGAAGAAACCATGCAAGCCCGAATTCGGCACAGACGGAATCGGTATGTGCAGGTGCGTTTGGTATCCAATTGGCGGGCGATGCGAGTTATTTTGGAAAAGTCGTTAAGAAACCGTATATTGGAGATGCACATCGTGCAGTGGAAAGAGAAGATATTGTGCGAGTGAACCGGTTAATGTATGTGACGGCTGTGATCAGTGAAGTGCTTTGTCTTGTGATTATGTTTGTATTGAATTGTGCGGTTCATTGATGTTGATCAATTGTTGATTGTCGGGAAGAATATGATTGAATTCGCCCGATGGAAAACTAAGAATTACTTTTGTAGAGGTTTTACGTTCGATTATTGGATAAAGGAGCATGACTGTGGAACAAAGACACGGCGGAGATATTTACCGCAATCAAGTGAATATGGATTTCTCGGTCAATACGAATCCTCTTGGAATGCCTGATTCTGTGCGGGATGCATTACAAGGTGCCATCCGACATGCGACGGAATATCCGGACCCAAAGGCCTCGGCACTGTATTTGGCAGTAGAGGAGCGCCTATGCGTTCCAAAAGAGTGGCTATGTTTCGGAAATGGTGCCTCAGAACTTTTCCTTGCAATTGTCCATGCGCTTCGTCCGAAGAAGATTCTTCTTCCGGTGCCGTCCTTTTATGGGTATGAGCATGCGGCAGAAGCTGCGGAAAGTGAGATGGTAAGATATTGCTTAAAGGCAGAAAATGATTTTCGGTTGCAAGAGGATTTCCTTGATCAATTAACGGAGGATATTGATCTCATTTTTCTTGCAAATCCGAACAATCCGACCGGGCGTTGTGTGGACAAGACGTTGGGACTGCAGCTATTGCAGCGATGCTGCGAGAAGCAAATTACGGTGGTGCTCGATGAGTGTTTTATCGAATTTGCCGGAGAGGAGAAATCTTTTTATCCATATCTGAAAGAGTTCGATCATCTGGTCATTGTCTGGGCTTTTACGAAAACCTATGCGATTCCGGGGGTGCGGCTTGGTTATCTGTTGTGCAGCAATTCAAAATTATGCGGCAAGATTCAGATGCAGCTTCCGGAATGGAATCTGTCCACTTTTGCGCAGGCGGCGGGGATTGCTGCGGCAGGCGAGGAAACATATGTCAGAGAAAGCGCAGCGTATGTCCGGGATGAACGCATTCGACTGACGAGTGAGTTAAGAAAGATGGAAATTCAGGTTTTCGACAGTGAAGCCAATTATATTTTGATCTATAGCGATGTGCCGCTGTATGATCGATTGCTAGGTAAGAAGATTCTGATCCGTGACGGTTCGAATTTTGCGGGATTAGGAAGCGGATACTACCGTGTCGCAGTAAGAACGCGGGAAGAGAATGATAAATTAGTGAAAGCGATAGGTGAATGCATTGAAGCAGATTGAGCAGTTGCAGCCACAGGAAATTGAAAAAAGAAGTTTTGAGATCATCGGAGAGGAACTTGCGGCTCGTGGAATTACACTGCCGAAGGATCAGGAGATGATCACGAAGCGCGTCATCCATACCAGTGCGGATTTTGAGTACACAAAGACGCTTATGTATTCCAAGGATGCGGTGCGCATCGCGCAGGATCTCATCTGTGAAGGGGCAGACATTGTGACGGACACGAATATGGCGCTTGCCGGAATCAACAAGAAGGCGCTGGCTACATTCGGTGGGGAGGCGCATTGTTTTATGGCTGATCCTGAGGTGGCACGCATTGCGAAGGAACGGGGAACGACGCGTGCAACGGTCAGTATGGAGATGGCGGCGCGCATTGATAAGCCAGTGATCTTTGCGGTAGGAAATGCACCGACCGCTTTGATCCAGATCGATAAAATGATGCGTGAGAGCAATTGGCGTCCGGCGTTTGTGATCGGTGTGCCGGTCGGATTCGTCAATGTGGAGGCAGCGAAAGAATTGATGATAGAATCTGATGTGCCTTACATTGTGAATCGAGGACGCAAGGGGGGAAGCAATATTGCAGCGGCAATCTGCAACGCCTTATTATATGGATTAACAAGGTGAGATCGCTGATGGTGAGGAAAAATATGCGATACGGTTTTACAACAGGAAGTTGTGCGGCAGCGGCAGCTAAGGCGGCTGCGTACATGCTTCTAAGCGGCAGACAAAAGAATACGATCACGATTGAGACACCGAAGGGAATTCCGTATACGGCAGATGTTCTTGAGATTACACGAGGCGAGAAAGCAGTGCAGTGTGCCGTAAGAAAAGACGGTGGGGATGATCCGGATATTACGAGTGGTGCGCTGATTTATGCGGAAGTGTCATTGACAGACCACACGAGAATGCAAGCAACAGACACGCGCATTCATATCGATGGTGGCATCGGTGTCGGACGTGTGACGAAGCCGGGACTTGACCAGCCGGTTGGAAATGTGGCAATCAATCATGTACCGCGTGAGATGATCGCGAAGGAAGTGCTCGAGGTCTGTGATCTGATGGACTACAAAGGAAATCTACAGGTCATCATTTCTGTGCCGGAGGGGGAAGCGATTGCGAAGCAGACCTTCAATCCCCGACTTGGAATTGTCGGTGGCATCTCCATCCTTGGCACAAGCGGGATTGTTGAGCCGATGAGCAATCAGGCACTTCTTGACACCATTCGTGTGGAATTGAATCAGAGGCGTGCAGAGGGCTTTGACTATATTGCAGTAGCTCCGGGAAATTACGGATTGGACTTTATGAAGAAGGCATACGGATATGATTTGGACAAAAGTGTGAAATGCAGCAATTTTATCGGGGTAACGATTGACATGGCTGTGGAATGTGGTTTTACAAGGATGCTTCTCACCGGGCATATCGGCAAGCTGATCAAAGTGGCCGGAGGAATCATGAACACGCACTCGAAGGAAGCAGACTGCAGAATGGAATTACTTAGTGCGTTTGCAATCCATGAGGGTGCAGGTGCCGATGTGGCGGCGAAGATTCTTGACTGTGTGGCGACGGAGGAGGCGGTACGCCTTTTGCGGGAAGCGGGGAAGCAGCAGGAAGTGATGGATTACGCGATGGAGCGAATCATGTTTTATCTGAATAAGCGTGCCGGGGGCAGGATGCAGATCGATTGTATCATGTATGACAATACGTTTGGCGAACTGGCAAAAAGTAAGGAGGCAGATCGATGGTTTACTTTGTTGGAGCGGGATGCGGAGCCGCAGACCTGATCACGGTGCGTGGAATGCGTTTGCTTGAGAAAGCGGATGTGATCATTTATGCGGGATCTCTGGTAAACCCGGAGCTTTTGGAATATGCGAAGGAAACTTGTAAAATATACAACAGCGCGAAGATGACGTTGGATGAAGTCATTGATGTGATGAAAGAAGCACATGCAAAGGGACAGGAACTCGTCCGGCTGCATACCGGGGATCCGAGTGTGTATGGCGCCATCCGGGAGCAGATGGATGAACTTGATGTACTTGGAATCGCATATGAGAGCTGTCCGGGGGTGAGTGCGTGCTTCGGTGCGGCGGCTTCGCTGAATCTGGAGTACACGCTTCCGGATATCTCACAGTCTCTGATCATTACGAGGATGGAAGGAAGAACGAAGGTGCCTGCAAAGGAGAGCATTGAAAGCTTTGCGGCACATCAGGCGTCTATGGCAATCTACTTAAGCACCGGAATGCTTAAGGAATTAAGTCGGAAACTGGTTGCAGGAGGATACAGGGAAGATACGCCGGCAGCGCTTGTATATAAGGCAACATGGCCGGAGGAAGAGGCTTATGTCTGCACGGTCGGAAGTCTTGCAGATACGGCAGAAGCACACAATATCACAAAGACAGCGCTTGTGCTGGTCGGAGATGTGCTTACGCATCAGCATTACCAGAAGTCGAGACTGTATGCGCCGGATTTCTCGACAGAGTTTCGGAAGGCGAAGGATTAGGACAGAATGATTACGCATTCAGTGATCATATTGTCTGGATGGTAGAAATGGTTGGAACTCACTCGAGGGTAAAAAGGAGTAGGCAGGAGAAGTTGGTATGAAACTTGCAATCATCAGTTTCACAGAGAATGGAATAAAGTTGTCGCAGACAGTGGCAAAGAGACTTTCCGGACGCAAAGTGACGCTCTATACGAAGTGCTCCCGATATACGGCAGAAGATTTGAAAGTTCAGCGGGTTAAAGAATCACTTCAGGTATGGACGGCGCAGCGCATGGCGGAGGGAGATGCACTCCTGTTTATCGGAGCCTGTGGGATTGCGGTCCGTGCGATCGCACCGAATCTTACGGACAAGCTGCATGATGTTCCTGTGCTTGTGATGGATGAGGAGGGTCAGTATGTGATCCCGATTCTTTCCGGACATGTCGGAGGCGCGAATGAGCTGGCGCATGAACTCGCGGGTCTTATGGATGCGTGTCCTGTCATCACGACCGCAACGGATGTGCAGAAGAAATTTGCGGTGGATCTGTTCGCAAAGCGCAATCATCTGGAGATCATGAACAAAGACGGTATTGCAAAGGTGTCTGCAAAGGCACTTGCGGGCGAGCAGCTGACGATCGCTATTCGTGTGCAAAACATAGAGTTCTGTCATCCGAAATTTTGTGAGGTACGCGAAGAAGATTTTACAGAAGCAGAGAATCAATTGCTGCGGGAAGCCAGTATGCACAAACAGGATCAGGAAGCGTGTGACGTAGAGCAGCCGCTCAGGCTCGTTCCTTATGTGAAGGATCAGTCGGTCGATATTGTTGTGTCTGAGATGCCCGACAATAAGAATGCCTTGATCTGGCTCCGCCCAAGGCGTTATGTGGTTGGAATGGGATGCAGGAAGAATAAAGATACTGAGGAACTGCTTGCTTTCTATCAGGAGACGCTGGAGCAAGCAATGGTTGAACCGGGAGAAGTCTATGCGCTTGCCTCCATTGAGAAGAAGAAGGACGAACCGGGACTGCTTGCAATCAGCGAGCGGATGCGGATTCCTTTTTTTACCTATACAGCGGAAGAATTAAATCGTGTTGGTGAATGCGTACATTCGTCCGAATTTGTGAAGGCGCAGGTTGGAGTGGACAATGTCTGCGAGCGGGCAGCGTTCGCCGGATGTGGAGTAAGTGGCGGGCTTATTTATGAAAAGCATGCCTTCGATGGAATGACAATCGCGATTGCAGAAAGAAATTGGAGTGTGATACTGGATGAAGAATAGAATTTATGTGATTGGGATGGGACCGGGAAAGGAAGAGATGATGACAATGGAGGCACTTCATGCATTGGAGCAGTCGGATGTCATTGTCGGCTATACGGTCTATATTAAGCTACTGGGTGAGCGATTTTCGGATAAGACACTCCTTACGACACCGATGCGGCAGGAGGAGGAACGATGCAGGCTTTGTTTTGCAGAAGCCGCAAAGGGGAACAAAGTAAGCCTGATCTGTAGTGGAGATGCGGGAATCTATGGACTCGCCTCACTGATGTACGAGGTAGGGAAGGAATACCCGGATACGGAAGTGGTTGTGATACCCGGTATTACGGCGGCAAGCAGTGGTGCAGCAGTGCTTGGAGCACCGCTCAATCATGATTTCTGTGTGATTTCGTTAAGTGATCTGCTGACGCCATGGGAAAAGATTGAGAAACGTCTGCTGGCTGCGGCAGTGGGTGATTTTGCGATTGCAATCTATAATCCTTCGAGCCACAAGCGTAAGGATTATCTGCAAAAGGCGTGTGATATCCTGCTTACGGTGCTGGAGCCGGAACGCCCGTGCGGGTATGTGGAGAACATCGGACGAGAAGGAACGCGCGCGGTCACCTGTACACTCGGAGAACTGCGGGATGCAGAAGTGAACATGTTTACAACGGTTTTTGTTGGAAATCGGGGGACAGAGATCATAGGTGGGAAGCTGGTTGCGAAGCGAGGTTATCAAATTGAGAAGAATACTGATTTTTGCAGGGACAACGGAAGGTAGAGAACTTTGTGAATGTCTGGTAAAAGCGAAGATTTATCATACGGTATGTGTAGCAACGGAATACGGAGAAATTGTACTGCAGCAGAACCCTTTTACGATGATCCATTGTGGAAGAATGGATGAGCGTGAGATGGTTCGTTTCATGCAGGAGGGGGCATATGAGATTATAGTGGATGCCACGCATCCGTATGCAACCGTTGTGACACAGAATATAAAAGCGGCAGCCAGACTATGCGATGTGACGTATCTGCGTCTGCTGCGGGACACTGGTTGTGATGAGAACGCAGATGGAGTTGTTCTCTTTGAGGATAATTCGTCCTGTGCAGAGGCTTTACAGGAAATCAAAGGGAACATTCTTCTTACGACAGGAAGCAAGGAACTTGCGGTATACTGTAGGGAGCCGTCTGTTAAGGAGCGCCTTTTTGTGCGAGTGCTTCCGGGGATGGAAAGCCTGAGACTCTGTCATGAGCAGGGGATTACCGGAAAGCAGATTATTGCGATGCAGGGACCGTTTTCGGTGCAGATGAATGAAGCGCTGATCACGCAGTTTCAGATTCGTTGTCTTGTGACGAAGCAAAGCGGTGCAAACGGTGGATATCAGGATAAGATCAAGGCGGCACAGAACGCAAAGATTCCTATCTTTGTTGTCGGACAAGGGGAACAGACGGCGGGACTTTCGTTTGAAGAGGTGTGCCACAGACTGGAAGAAATCTGTGATACAAAGATTCTGCCGGAGTCTCATATGAATATTCTTTTGGCCGGTATTGGAATGGGAGATGGAAAGTTTCTGACCATCGAGGCGCAGCAGGCAATTGCAGAAGCGGATTATCTGCTGGGGGCAAGCCGCATGATTGAGGACTATACACCAGTGATCGAGAAGAAGCCGTATTATCTGGCGGAGCAGATCATCCCATATCTGCAGGAGGTGCAGCAGGCGCATATAAAGTATGGAACGAAGAATGTTGTGATCCTTTTTTCCGGGGACAGTGGATTCTACAGTGGATGCCAGACCTTGTATGATGCGCTTCAGGATGTGTGTGACAAGGGACTGTTGCATGCGAATGTGCAGATACTTCCGGGGATTTCGTCAGTCTCTTATCTGGCTGCAAAGGCGGGCGTCAGTTATCAGGACGCGAAGATTCTCAGCATGCATGGCAAAAAGCTTTATAATCTGGCAAGAACCGTGCGTTATGAGAAGAAAACATTTCTGCTTGTCTCGGGAGTTCAGGATGTGATCAGGATCGGTCAGCAGCTGGTGGAAGCGGATCTTAATATGTGTACGGTGATCGCAGGCTATCAGCTGTCCTATCCGGAGGAAGAAATCTTAACGCTTTCGCCGGAGAAATGTATGTCCTGCGAGAAGAAGGGATTGTATGTTTGTCTGATCTTAAATCCGCAAGCGGGACAGATGCCGGTGACACATGGAATGTCAGATGCTTCGTTTATCAGGGATAAGGTGCCGATGACGAAGGAAGAAGTGCGTGAAGTCAGTATCTGTAAGCTGCATCTGCATGAAGGTGCAGTTGTCTATGATGTCGGAAGCGGAACCGGATCGATCGCGATGGAGATGGCGGCAGTAGATCCGTCTGTCTATGTGTATGCAATTGAGCGAAAGCCGGAGGCAGTCACTCTAATCGAGAAGAACAGACAGCAGCTGGGGCTTCAAAATATAGAGATTGTGGAGGCTGAGGCTCCGGATGGTATGGAGAAGCTTCCGGCGCCGACACATGCCTTTATTGGTGGAAGCGGTGGTAATCTAAAGGAAATTCTGTCGCTTTTGTATCGGAAGAATCCGACCATGCGTGTTGTGATCAATGCAATCAGCATGGAGACAATCGGCGAGATGAGAGAGGTGTTGGAGCAATTTCCAATTGGGCATGAGGAAATCGTGCAGATGCAGGTGAGCAGATCTGCGAAAGTCGGTTCGTATCATCTGATGAAAGCAGAAAATCCTGTGTGGATCTGTGCATTTGACTTTAAGAGAGGACTGTGGGATATTGATGGCACGCTTTTGGATTTTCATCCAGCAGAGCGCTATGCCATTAAGGCCTGTTTTGAAGCCTTTGGCCTGCCTAGATGTACTGATGCTATGGTGCAGGAATATAGCAATATCAACAAGAAGTATTGGTTGGCTATGGAACAGGGACGTATTACCAAGGATGAAGTATTGGTAGGCAGGTTTCGAGAGTTTTTTGCCAATCATGGCATAGATACTTCTTTGGCAGAAAAGGTTAATGCCATGTATCAGGTCCGCCTAGGGGACGGAGTGTATTTTTTTGCCGATGCTCTAGAAAC
>OQVT01003488.1_pt1 | contig 10094 bp, 6 predicted proteins | sample 1691561 | NCBI WGS metagenome assembly OQVT01 (sample SAMN03418260, study PRJEB22391) | human gut metagenome | biome: human-gut; feature: organic feature; material: feces | host: Homo sapiens | place: Tanzania | collected 2013-01
TGTATGGAGAAAAATTATTCTTCCTCGCTGGCTGCGCGCAGCGTATAAAATCGCGCCGAATGGCGCGCTACTTCCCGATATATCATATTTTCGGTCAGACCGCACGGAACGGTCAAGACCGTTCCCTACAAACCAACCGAAAATTTGCAATCTCCCCAGTAAATTTATCGACCGTCTGAACCCGCTGAAACAAAAAAATTTCAGCGAGTTTTTCCCTTTCTTTTTCCTCTCCCCTCCCCTGCCCTTCCGCAAAGCGTCCGCAGAGCCGCTGTGAGAAGCTTTTTTCTCTTGTTCGACTCTTTTTTCCGTCTGCATTGCAGCGCCCCTCACAGGCGCTCTTTGCCCTCTTGCGATACAGCCGGCTTTTTTGCATACGCCTTTTGTTTTTCGTACAGAGGACTTTCCCTGCGCTCTTCCCGTCTGTAAGCGCCCGAAAGCGTTCTGGCTGTGCGTGTAATCTTTTCCTTGCTTTTGGACAAGCAGCCCGCACAGAGGCTCCCAGCCGCCTTTGCGAGAGCCCCTGCTCTCCCCTGCCCTGCCGCGGATTCGTTCGGGATAGGCTTTATTGCTGCTGTCATTCCGTATACAACGATACATCGCATATTTAATCATATACGCCTTATTTGTTCAATCTTAGTTTTGACAAGCAAATTGCCCCTGCACCAAAGTGCAGGGGCATTCTCTTTACTTTCGGGTTTGGAGCAGGTCTTGCAGCAGCGGATTTTTGAGGAAAAGCCCCACCAGAATAAAACGATAACTCACAATTACAGTTTCGCCCGCATCGGTGGTTTTCCATGTTCCCCGGATTCGATCCTTCTCGGCAAGCTGGCGGAGCAGCGCAATCTGTTCCGGTTCCAAGCACAAGGTGACCTGCGAACCGGCATTGATGCCGCGCCCGTTGGAGGGGGTGTATCGCTCTCTCAATTCAAACGCAGGGAATGTGTATACCGCTTCTCCCTTGCGTTCCCGCTCTCCCCTATCCCGTTCATAGTGTACGACATCCGGAAATAAGCAACCGTCTACACCGATACGCTGTATTTTGCCCAATTCTTCCTTGACGATGCGGTTTGTCAGCGTCCCCAGCTTGATACCCTGCCGGGTCGCCTCCCTTTGAATGGCCGCCTCAATATCCACATGAAGTCGGATTCGCACTCTTTCCTTCATGCTTTACCTCAATCAATGCCTTCGATCAATGCTTTCAGGCGGCTTGCCGCTTCGATCATCTCATCCAGTTCCCGGACGGCTTCCTCCCGCTCCTGCTTGCTGCGGGTGGAGATGGACTTCTCAACGCCGCGCCGTTTCAGGATCCGCTGCAGCTTCTTGGTGGCATCCGGCAGGTTTTTGGTAATTGCATTGCGGACAATCGGGTCCTTTTTCTCTTCCGTGGCAGCTGCGCCGGGCTTGTCGGCTGCCTGCATCTGCTGCGCTGCCTTTTCAAGGGCTTCCTCCAGCAGCTTGTTTGCCTCTGCCGGTGTTCTTGCCAGCGTTACGGAAATCAAGGCGTCCTTGAAGCCCAGATGGATGCGCTCTCTGTCGGTCGCGTCCTTCACATTCTTGATTTTCAAGAACATTTCTGCAGCCTTTTTCTGTTCCTCCTCAGACAAGGTCAAAAAAGCCTCCGCATCTCTGCGGTTCAGCAGCTTTTCGTCCAAAAGCTGCAGCAAAACGGGGTTCAGCTCGTTTTCCAAGCGCAGGTCGCGCTCAATGGAACGGCGATCCACCGAGGCGATTTCCTTCACGGCCTTTCTCGCCTTCTCGGCTGTCAGGCTAAACGGCTCTTTCTGCAGGCAGGCAACGAATTCCGCCACCGCCTTCCGGCGGATCTGCTCGTCAGCGAACCCGCCGCGCACCTGCAGGTTTGCGCTGTACAGGATGACCTTGCGCTCATTTTCGCTGAGTTCCGTGGTAATCACATGGCAGTTTTTAACGACATTCCACTTTGCCTCGCCCTGACGCTGCAGATAGTCCATCGCCTTGTAACGGCGTTCACCGGAAAGCAGAACAAACTTCTTTTCCTTTCCCTCCAGCTTCGGGTAAACAACCAGATTGTGCAAAAGCCCATTGCGGCGGATATCCTCGGCAAGAATACGGATATCCTCCTCGTTGTCCATCATACGGAACAGCTCGTTATCGGGGTTCAGTTCAATGTCTTTCAGGCTAATATCGCGGATCTGCGATTCCAGATCCATACGTTTTCCGCCGAGTTTTGCAATCACATTGCCGGCAGCCTCATTGTCAATCGCCTCTGTGATGGAAGAATCCGAAGGCAGACCCATACTGGGTTCCGCATTGCGGCTCGGCTTGGTTTTCTTTTTCATTGCCATATCCGATCACTCCTCCCGAATGACGTCAAGACGACGTTTCAGCTCTGCGTAGGCTGCGATGTAGCTTTGTGCCGGCGGCTGGGTGCGCGCATATTCCACCACCGGAATTCCGGCAATAACGCTGTTTTTCACGCTTTTGCCGTAACGGATCTCCGTGTCATACAGCGTTGCGCCCAGAACGCTCTTGCAGTTTTCCCGGATTTTTTCACTGGCGGATGCCTTTTCTACCATGGTAAGCATTACGCCGATGCCCTTGATTTTGGAAACGCCGCCTGTTTTCAGCTTTGTGCAGACCTGATAGGTGCGGAATGCAGAGTCCATGGCGAAGGAATCGCAAACCATCGGAACCAGCACATAGTCGCTTGCCATCAGGGCGCTCATAACCATAATGTTATCGCGGGAGGGCTGCGTATCAATCAGGATATAATCGTACTTGTCCTGCACCTGCTCCAGAAAATAGCGCAGGAAATCGCTCTCATCAGAAAGCTTGTTCGGGTCGCCGTCCTCCAAAAGCTGCGAATCTGCCAGCAGATCATGCAGACGGTTTGCAATGCGCGGCGTGCTGGAATTGGCGGCAATAATATCCACACCCTCCAGATTGGTTTCGGAGATAAAATCCGTAACCGGGCGCGCGCCGAAATTGTTGTACATATCATACAGACCTTTGCCTATGTAGGTTCTGTCTGTAATTCGCGCCCCGGTCAGCGCATAGGTCAGGTTGCCCTGCGGGTCGGTATCCACTGCAAGGACCTTATTTCCGTCATCGCTCATCAAATCCGCAAGATTTGTTACGGTTACGGTCTTTCCGCACCCGCCTTTTTCGATTGCTACCGTGATCGTAGTTGCCATCGCCGTTCCTCCATCCGTAGTAAATGGGTTCGGGAGTCCGTGGCAAATTGCTTTGCCGGTTCTTTTCCCGATATTTTTCGTGTATTGCTCGACCCGTGCAGAGCCCAGTATATCTTTGTGTGGGTCTGGGAGTTCGTGGCAATTACAATTATACCAGACAAATAAGCAAAGTCAAACGATTCTTGTAAATTTCCGCCTAAAATTCTGGTACTTTTACATGCTATGGGTTTGGGAGTCCGTGGCAAATGCTGCCATTCTGTAATTCCCGGCTATTATGGGCGCGGGAGTTCGTGGCAAATCATTGGCAAAAGGGAAGCCCACGGTGCTTTTTTGCACCGTGGGCTTTTGCTCATTCTTCAAAGGCATCCATAAAAGTCTTGCGCATTTGCTCTTGCTGCTGTTTCTTTTTCAGTTCAGCGCGTCCCATTTGCAGGATGTTCATATCCTCCAACGCATTGTAAACAATGGCGGAGTTATATTGGGGCGATTTCAACTGCCCTGCCTGCTGTTTTTCATACATCATACGCGCCATACCGGCGCACCAGATTTTCAGTGTGCCTTGGCTTTCCAGCATACGGTTCAGCGCATCGCGGGTTTCGTGCGCCATCGTCGTGCGCTTTTCACTGTTTGTGTTGGTCAAAAGCCGTGCCGTATACGTCAAAACCGCGGTTGCTGCCTCCAGAATGTTAGGCTCCAGCGTTTTCTTCAGCTCTTCCATTTCCACCGCAGCATTCAACCGGTAGATTGCCATCTTTGTGGTAAGACCAAAAATGCTGTCATTCAGCGGTTCAAAACGCTCCGATTCCGCAATTACTGCCTTTCTGGATCTGCGTTTTCGGGTTACCGCTACTTCCTCGCTGTATTTGCTGTTATCAGAATGCCGTTTCATAACAGCGTCCAGCTCTTCGCGGGTCTTGTACTTGATGAAAAAGTACAGATGCTCGTATTTGCGGTGTCCTTTCAGGCGCACCGGGGCATATTCAAACCAGAGATCCGTCATTTCGTTGATTTCCTGCTTGACCTTGCTCAAAACATAGCGGTCAAAATCGTGGTAATTTTGGTATTTCTCTGTGACGGAGGTGTCTTTTCCTTTTTCCGGCGGGGGAGAGAGCTGCATTTTTAAATCGTCAATGGAAAAAACCTTGTATTTGTAGTCCTTTACCTTTTTCCGGATGCTGGGAACAATTTTCAAAACCTGCGGTGTCACGGGTCGGAACACAACGCCGCTGTCACCGTAGTCATAATTGCCGTCGCCGTTATCATACGACAGAATCAGCTCATAAATACGCATCGAATAGGTGCTGTTCATACGCAGTATAAACTGAACATTGAACGATGTATAGTTAGATTTTAGCTGTGTCAGGTAGGGGAAAATGCGCGGGCTGAACTGCAGATAGATCATACGCTGCGTGCGGTTGATCTCGGTTTCTTCGCCGATCCAGCGATACAGCTTGTCCTTGGCTTCACCGTCAGAGGAATCATCCATCCAGAAGGAATTGTTTGCCAACTCACGAATGGTATCCTTCAAAAATTTAAGGTAATTTCTGTCGTCTACATTGACGCCGGTAAGCTTTGCAAAGTCGCTGAAACTCATGGAATACACTTTGTTTGCATCGATATCGTTCTTGGGATCGATCTGTGCAATCATCGCAAGAAGAATTTTTTGCTGTGTTTTCGGCAGGGAATAGCGCGTCTGCTGGATCAGCTTATTGCTTTTTGTTACCATCGAGGCAGAGGAGAGGCTGTATTGCCGTGCCCGACCTGTCTTTGCGGACTTTTTCTTTTTTTCAGCCGGATCATCGGCCTCCAGAACAACGCCTTCTATGGGCATTGAAGAATGTTTTTCTTCCATCGTTTAACCTCTGACGTCCTTGTAGTTAGCCAGGCACATCTATCACAATAAGTATTTGCAGATATAGACATAATACTCTTGAAAAAAGAAAATGTCAAGAAAAATTCTCAAAGAAAAACAGACGTGGGATTTTTGTTTTTTCTGTTTTTTTCGACAGAATTATTATTTAGAAACTTTAGTTTTTATTATTTTATTTATAATAAAGAACATTGCGAGATTTATTCACGCCACTTGCGAGAAACTTTCCCGCGTGTTGAGAGAACTTTTCACGCCAGTTACGATAAGAATTCTCGGTTGCTGCGAGATTCTTTCACTGAAAAGTGCGTGAAAAAATCTCTTTTTTCCTGTGAAAGCATCTCTCAGTTCAAGAAGAAGCTGGAATGTGGATCGAGTAGCAGGGGAGAATACGAAGAAATAGTGAATACGAACTGTAATAAATGATGCAAATAGTACAAATTGGGTATAGCCTTGTTTCTATAATATATTACGATATGTATATATAGATATAAATATACCAAATTGTAGTTTACAAGGCGAATTTTTTCCAGTCCTAAGAAAAAGTTCGCCGGAAATCTAAGAGAAGCTGTGATATGGCTGCGAAAAAAGAGAAGTTTTCACAGAGAAAAAAGATAAATATAAACGATGATACGTTAAATATAAAAAAGGCAAAGGATAACACCCTTCTATGAATTAAGAGAACTTTTCACGAAAAATACAGGGGCAGAGAAACAGGAAAGGAGAGTGTTTTTCACGCAATTAAGAAAAAATTGCGTAGGGAAATCGCAGCGATTTCGGTAGGGAAAGATATAATAGAAACGGAATACAACCAAATAATTACGATACAACGCTGAATAGTTGAAACAAAAGGGGCGAGATGAGAGAAGCTTTCACGCAAAAAAAATGCACGTCTAATCCGGGATTTAATGCGCGCTGCTGTAAGGAGGAGGAAACTAAGAGAAAATTTCACGAGGAAAAATAAAATTACCAACCGAATCTAAAATAACGATGGTACGATATAAAATAAGGATGCAGTCGCCAGTGATGCGCCGGAAAAAAGAGCGTTTTTCACGAAAAATTTTATTATGCCCAGACGGAATAAACGTTAGGATGGGAAAGAAGTGAGCGTTAGGTCAGGGGAGAAGAATTCCTTAGGCTGAAAAGAGAGTGATTTTCACGGGAATAAAATAAAATTGCAAGACACAAAAGATGACGATACAACGTAAGAATATTAGAAACATAGCGTTTTGACGCTGCTTATTGAGAGAAAACTTCACGCAAACAAAAAAAGAGAGCAGCATAGGATGCAAAGGCGCGTATATAAGGCGAAATCCATAAGGAACGGAGAGAGGTTATCACGAAGAAAAAGAAAAATACAGGGTATAAAAATAATAACGCTGCAACGTTTAAAAATCGCGTTTTATTAAGAAATTTGATAAAGAAAAGAGAGGGATTTTCACGCAGAAAGAAAAAGTTTGGCTGGTAAGCGTAGAAAAAAGAGCAGTTTTCACGGTAAAATAAAAAGCGAAACAACAGGGATAGAAACAATAAATAACGATACTACGAAAATAAAACAGCAAAAAAACAAAGAACCATGCATCGAACAAAGAGAAATTTTCACGCCGAGAAAAAATATTGGTGAATCAGATGGCTCTGTAAAGATCAAGACACGCAGGTTGCTGCGGATGATATACGAACTTCCTCCTATTGAGAGAATCATTCACGCAAAACAGAAAATAAAATTGCTGGCAGAAGGCGATAGGGCAAAAACGTATTGAGAGAGATTTTCACGCATAATAAAAAAGAAAGCCATACCAATTGAGAGAGCGTTTCACAAAAAAATCAGGCTGGATTCTCGAGAGGGGAGGGGACTGCATATCTTTTATCATAGGGAAGGATTCAGAAGGTATTTTATGCCAAGAAATAGTTTCTGCCGGAAGGGAAAAAAGAGAAACTTTCACGGAAAAAAATAAAATGTAAAGGGCAGAGAAAAGAAATGTGCCTTGAATAACAATGCCAGAAAAGAGGGAAAAACGCCGGAATAATCGTTTGCTGCAACAGCGTATATTTATATAAGAAAAACGGGTATGGGAGTTCGTGGCAAAGTGTTTGAACGCAGGTCTGGCGGCAGGAAAAGGATGCCGCAAAAATTTTTTAATAATCTGTAAAAAACCTCTTGCATTTTTTGTAAAACCTGCTATAATACCTATATCATCCAATCATGAACGGGACAACGGGGTCGCGTACTTGCAAAAGTATGTGACCCCGTTTCCTATTCGCACAAAGGCGTGCAGACCCTGGTTGCAGGGCTGTGCGCCTTTTGCTTTTGGATGAAAAGAGGGAAACCGACAAAACGGTACACGGAAAGAGAGGGTCACACAATGAGAAAGCGTAATCGAGTATTGGCACTTACCATCGCAACAGCGATGTCCGCAAGCCTGTTGGCAGGCTGCGGCTCCAGCGCACAGCAGGGCGGATCTGCTCAGGCAAGCAGTGCGGCAACCTCCGCAGCAGCCAGCACGGCAGCAGGGGAGGAGGATAACGTCATTCGCGTTGGCGTTGTCTGCTCTATGACCGGCAACAATGCCATTTACGGTGAGGGCGCACAGAATGCCGTGGATATGGCTGTGGAAGAAATCAACGCCGGAGATTCCGGTTATAAAATCGAAATCGTCAACGGCGGCCAGGTCGCAGACGATGCCAAGGACGCCAAGCAGGCCATGAACGCCTACAACAAGGTCATGGCGGATTCGCCCGAGGCCATCGTCGGCAGCTTCTTCTCCTCGGTTACGCTGCCCATGGCAGAGCAGGCCTCCAAGGACGGTATGCTGCTGCTGGCGACCGGTGCAACCAACACCGATGTTACCTTAAAGGGCGACACGATTTTCCGCAACTGCTTTATTGACCCGTATCAGGGCAAGATGGCAGCGCTGTTCGCCAAGGACAAGGGCTTTACCAAGGCTGCTGTCATCTACGCCAAGGACGATGACTACTCCAACGGCTTGAAGGATGCCTTTATCGAAAACTGCGAAGCCGGCGGTATTGAAATCGTCTATACCGGCGAGTGCATGACCACCGACACCGATTACTCTTCGCAGGCGGCGCAGGCAGTAGCCAGTGGGGCAGAGCTTCTGTATTACCCCTGCTTCTTGGATACCGTGCCGCTGCTGGTCGGCGCAGCGCGCAATGCAGGCTTTACCGGTGCCATTATGGGCGGCGACGGCTGGGATGGCTCTGACACCACCGGTCTTGCTGCACAGTTTGAGGATTGCTATTTCACCAACCACTACTCCAGCGAGGACACCGCCCCCGCCGTGCAGAACTTCGTACAGAAGTATACCGAAAAGTACGGCACCGAAAGCCTGAACGCCTGTGCAGCCCTGTACTACGATGCTATGTATATGCTGGTGCAGGCCGCTGAAAACGCAGGCGGCACCGACACGGCAAGCCTTGTCAAGGGAATGACCGGCATGAGCTTTACCGGTGTCAACGGCGATATTACGCTGGATGAAAACGGCGACGCCATCAAGAGCATTGCCATCAACACTTATGTGGATGGCGAAGTCAAGTGGGCAGAAACGCTCAGCTCGGACGGCAAGGTCGTATCCAAGGCAGAATAAAAGAAACACCGCACCTCGCGCGCTCAGAATCGTGAGGTAATGCCTAAAGGCAGAAGGGAATCTGTACACGGTGGTGCTGCAACCCGCAAGAAAGCCCGCCGTGTACAGTTTCTTTTTTACGAATCGGTCGGAAAGGGGAAGGGAAATGTCTTTCTCATTGTTTTTTCAAAGCCTGATCAACGGCTTGAACCAAGGCGCTATCTACGCATTGATTGCCCTTGGCTACACAATGGTCTACGGCATCATCCGTATGATCAACTTCGCCCATGGTGATTTTATTATGATCGGCGCATACACGCTGTTTTATACCATTCCGCTGATGGTCAACGCGGGTATGCCCGCTTGGCTGGCGGTCATCGTGGCTATCGCCGTCTGTGCCGTGGTGGGCGTTCTGGTGGAAATTCTTGCCTACCGCCCCGTGCGCAAGGCAGGACCTATGTCCGCCCTGATCACCGCGCTGGCGATGAGTATTTTCCTTGAAAACCTCGCCATGGTGCTGTTTGGCGCTAAGCCCCACAACGTGCAGGCAATTTTCTGCCTGCCGACTGTGACCGTGGGCGGCGTGGCGCTGCCGCTGAACGTGCTGCTGACCATCGGCATCGGGCTGGGCATTATGATCGCCCTGCAGCTGTTTGTCAAAAAGACAAAGCTGGGCAAGGCGATGCGCGCGGTGCCGCAGGACAAGGACGCCTCCACCTTGGTGGGCATCAATGTCAGCAAGATCATCACAACGACCTTTGCCATCGGTTCGGGTCTGGCTGCTGTGGCAGCGCTGATGTACTGCGCTACCTACCCCCGTGTTACGAATGATATGGGTTCCATGATGGGTATGAAGGCGTTTATCGCCGCGGTTCTGGGCGGCATTGGCATTATCCCCGGCGCAATGCTGGGCGGCATTCTGCTTGGCATTATCGAGACCTTCAGCAAGGCCTATTTAAGCCCCCAGTTCAGCGATGCCATCGTATTTTTGGTTCTGATTCTGATTCTCCTGGTGAAGCCGGCAGGGCTCCTTGGCAAGCAGGTCCAGGAAAAGGTTTGAGGTGAGCGCGATGAAAAAACAGAGTGTAGCGGCAGCCTGCGTGACGGCCCTGCTGCTTTTGACTACCGCCTGCGGCTCGCTCTGAAGTTCCATGCTCACCTGATTCACATCGATTCCAAGAACCACGGTGGCCGAATATTCCACCCAGAAGCGCTTGTCCTTCGTCATCCAGAGAAATTTCGATGCATCCTTTTGTTCAAATTTCGCAAGGTTGTGGTAATCGCACTCCAGCACCGCCAGCTGGCAGATCGCCTTCACCTGTCCCTCCTGCGGAACCGGAAGCGCCGGCTCCTCCACCTTGCCGCAGGCGGTCAGTTCAATAAAGGTCTGCTTGAAGATGTACCGGAACAGACAGATGCCGATCACAATGATGCCCCCATGCAGCACTGCATAGATCACCGGCACATCCCCCC
>OQVT01003491.1_pt1 | contig 10088 bp, 4 predicted proteins | sample 1691561 | NCBI WGS metagenome assembly OQVT01 (sample SAMN03418260, study PRJEB22391) | human gut metagenome | biome: human-gut; feature: organic feature; material: feces | host: Homo sapiens | place: Tanzania | collected 2013-01
CAGCAAGCGTCTCACTCTCGGGGACCAGCAGACCATAGGTGAGGATAAGCACATCACCAGCATGGAGTTGCGTGATACAAGCGATGCGGTCGTCGGTTGACAAGTCGTTGAGCACCACGGCATTGAGCGTGGGTGCAAAACGCGCTATCTCGCGTTGCCAGTTGCCAATGACGGAGGCGGGTGCAACGACTATCTGTGCACCGGCGTGGGCATGGGCAAGCATGACGGCAATGGTCTGGACGGTCTTTCCGAGCCCCATATCGTCCGCCAAGCAGGCACCTGCGCCCCAATGGTGAAGCCGCATCATCCAACAGAAACCGTCCACTTGGTAGTCGCGGAGAGTGGCATTGAGGGTATCAGGAACAGCGAAAGACATCTGTTCGCTTTCGCGGATACGACTGCGCATTTGCAGGAGCGTATCGGGTTCCTGAATATCCATCTCCCCCTGCAAGGAACTGCCGAGAACGGTCATTGCCAGTTCGGGTATCTGTACTTTGCCGGAGCGGGTCTGTGCCACGGCATCAATGCGCTCCAACTGACGGCGGAGGGCATCGGAGATAGTGATATAGTCGGTAGGCGAGAGGCGGATATAATTGCCATTGCTCTCCCGCAAGAGCAAGAGCAGTTGCGCCATAGTGAAGATATGGTCGTCCGACAGTGGGATTTCCCCCTCAATGTCAAACCAACCGCCCTGTTGGTGCGCAGAGATATTCCACGCCACAGGGTTGGCTTTGCGGACAATAATCTTTTTTCCCTCCTGCCACTCGATAGAGAAAAGGGGCGCATAGTCGGGGGCTATCTCCAAGAGGCAGAGCAAATCCGCCATCGTGATGTCCTGCTCGCGCAAGGACGAGGAAAAAGGCGCACAATGAACATCGGTGGTCAGCACTTCATTGAATTGGCGAAGGGTTTTCTGCTCGGCAATCTTGTTGCGTATGACTTCGACACACACTTCGTTGCGTATCTCGAACAGGCATTTATCTCCCTCGCCAGGGAATAGCCACTGTTTGCCTTCCTGAAGGGGAAACAGCCCGAGTGCGATATGATAGAGTTCGCCTTGCGGTGCAATGCGGAGCGTGAGATGTGTTTGTCCCTGTACCTGCTCCATCTCGGTAGCCCCCTCGATGTCGGAGTGCACCTCTATCTGCCCTTGCAGGGTACCAAAGAGTTGCCTGAGCAGCGGGTATATTGCTCGTAAAGACAATGTCATCGCCGCGGCGACGGGTAAAGAGAAACGGTTTTTCTTCACGGACAGAGACATTTTCCATACCATGGCGGGTCTCCCGATAGAATTTGTCGGTACCTTTGAGGAAAGGAATAATCAGCGATAAGGAAGGGAATGTGTCATAGTACCGAGAACGCTTCGACTTGGACCATGCAGTGTATATCTTCTCGTCAATATCGTCCATAGGAACTTCTTTAGAGGCATAACGCGAAGCACTGACCGCTTTACCCTTTCCCCACGAACCATTTTTGAGAACGGTCTGCTCACGCACCTCGATGTTTTCATCGGGATAGCCGTCATAGAAGTAGCACAAGCGTGCTTTGCGCGGTTTTTCCTCAGTTTGAGCAGTAGCGGGGGTGGCATTACGGATAATATCTTCCAACTCCAGTTCCCATGTCTCGTATATAGGCACCCGTTGCAGAACAGGCGGATAGGGGAAAGTCCCTTTGTCGCTGTGGGTGCAGGCTGCCAATTCGCATTGCAGCACTGCAAAAGACGATACGGGAATGGCGTCTTTGAATGCCTTTTGCTCACCAAAGAAACACAAGATAAGAGAGGCTATGGATCGGTTGATAGGGCAAGGGTCATTGCGCAACACACGCCACAACAGTTCGGAATTTTTCGCCTGTGTGGGCGATTGGAAGAACTCGATCAAAGCAAAAACAGGTGCCAGATAGGAGGTTTCCGCCTCGTTGGCTTTCTTGAGCATCTTGCGCAGGAGGGCCATGTCGTCATCCTTGCGGCGCAAACCCAAAGCAATCACATACATCAGGAAAGAGATGTGGTCTTTGGGAATAAACTTCCAGGTGCGCAGCAATCCGCACTTTTTCAGCCCGTCTTGGAACGCCCGGATAGAGTCGTCCAACTTGTTTTGATAGAGCAGTTGGACGGCAGAGGTATAGTATGTGCCGGAGGCTATGACATTGGCATTGAGCATAGGGAGCAAGTTGCCCGTGGCATAGAAAGTACACATACGGTAGGATTGGTATGCCGCGTGCCATGCATCCGAAGGTTGTCGGCAGGCATCAAGCACCCGCCCGATGCGTTCTATAAGCGGCACATTCTCATTGTCCAATGCACGCCCTGCCGAAAGCATCAGAACTGGGATTAGCAGCCCATTTTGTACTGCTACACCCAAGCGTTCCGGTTCCTCAGTTGCTACCAGCGGAGTAAGAATATCTACCAACCATTGAGGATTCTGCACCCCGGTCAATGGTATTTCCGGATTCGGGTGCTTGCTTGTCAGCACCTCAAGGATGTCTATGGCATATTGTATCGGAGGCTAGATAACGCATAATAGTAAGTTTAATTTGTAAAAAGCTCGATAGTGGTGCCAAAAGTGCCTAAAAAAACAACTTTTGGCACCACTATCGGCACTTTTTAGGCATTTTCCATCGTTTTTCCATTATTTTACATTATCTTTGCGCCAGATTAAAGAAATGAAGATATGCTGCAAAATATCATTGGAAGAAAACGGGAAATTGAGCTAATCGAGAATTGCATCAGTTCCAACAAGCCAGAATTCATCGCCATCTATGGCAGAAGACGAATTGGCAAAACATATCTCGTCAAACAATTATTGGGCGAGAAGTTTAGTTTCTATATGACGGGGGTGTACCAATGCTCCAAGAACGAGATGCTCGCTTACTTCAGCGAGCAGTTGGCATTGTATTCCGGAAAGAAACAACCCAAACCTAAAAACTGGTTCGAGGCATTCTCTCAACTGCGTGTTTATCTCTCCACCCTATTGGAAGAAAGAGACCAAATCGTCATCTTCATAGACGAACTGCCATGGCTGGATACGCCGAAGTCTAATTTCATCCGTGCCCTAGACCTGTTTTGGAACGGATGGGCTTCAGACCAGCCAAACATCAAGTTCATCGTCTGCGGTTCTGCTACTACCTGGATGACCAATAAGCTTTTGGGTGACAAAGGCGGCTTGCATAATCGGGTAACCAGAAAAATTTACCTCGCCCCCTTTGACCTTAACGAGACAGAGCTTTTCTTACAATCAAAAGGTATCGTATGGACACGCCATCAGATAGCAGAATGCTACATGATTATGGGAGGCACGCCATTTTACCTCAACATGATAGACAAGCAATATAGCTTGCCTCAAAATATTGACATGCTTTTTTTCGCAGAAGGCGCAGAACTATCCAATGAATACGAGTTCCTGTTCCGCTCACTCTTTAAGGATTCCATACTTTACCGCAGAATTGTGGAACTTCTTGCCAAGAAAAAGGTGGGTATGACAAGAGAAGATGTGATGAAGGCGTTGCATCTCACATCGGGCGGGAAACTGACTGAGGCATTTAATGACCTCATCAGTTGCGACTTCATTAGGAAATATAACTCTTTCGGGAACAAATCGAACGGTGCCATGTATCAGTTGACCGACCTCTATACCTTGTTCTATTTACATTATATAAAAGGTAAAGAAGAGACCGACGAACATCTTTGGAGCAACATGATAGACTCTCCATCCCATCGTGCCTGGAGCGGCTATGCTTTCGAGCAGCTCTGCCTTCACCATATCTCGCAAATCAAGAAGAAGCTAGGTATTCTGGGAGTACAGACGAATGTATATTCCTGGCAACAGAAAGCCAACAAGGAAAAAGGAATTGAAGGTGCACAGATTGACCTTATATTAGACCGCAGAGACCAGATTATCAATCTCTGCGAAATGAAGTATTCTCTCAAGGCATACGACATCACCCCTACTTATCTGCAAAAACTGCTGGACAGAAGAGAAATCTTCCGACAAGCATCAAATACCAGCAAGGCACTGCATCTAACTTTCGTTACAGCTGCAGGAATAAAAAAGAATGCTCAGGAAGGCATGATTCAGAGCGAAGTAGGATTGGATGATTTATTCGGAGAAAAAGTTTGAAATAGGTGAATTGTCAGATGGAGGGTGTGACATAAAGTTTCTCCATTTTCATTTCCTATACAAAAAAGTTTCCAGATGGCTACCAGAACGCTACCGAAATTACGTCCGGACGTATCTTTTACTGCATCAGGATGCATCTTTTACTGCATCGGAACGTATTTTTCTACCTTTTATCGCCAGTAAAATTGCAAAAAAACGATTGATAAGCCTAATATTGAACTGAAAAAACAGTGTTTTACCTCAATATCTTCATAGTTTTCTCCCAAAAATCTCACTAAAACACCTATATTTTGCTGATTTTATGCAAAAAGTGGTAATAGGTGGCAATAAAGTGACAATAAAAACACCCCTTATTGCCACCCGTTATTCGTTCATAATCAAAGAGTTAAGTACAAGTGTGGCAAATGTGACATTAAGTTAGAGAAAACAATACACATGTAATGCTACAGAATACTGATATAGTTCAGTCAGCTAAATCAAGTAGCTCAGTCAGCTAACTCAAGTAGCTCAATCAGCTAACTCAAGTGGCTCAGTCAGCTAACTCAAGTGGCTCAGTCAGCTAACTCAAGTGGCTCTATCAGCAGATGCAGATAGCTCTATAAGCTGACGCAAGTAGCTCTGTCAGCTTACACAAGCAGTTCAGTAAGCTGACACAGCCATATCTATAGGCAAACGGAAGCACATCATTTATTTATCTCTTCACCTTCATGTATTCCGTAGGAGTCATGCCATACTCCTTGGAGAAGCATTTGGAGAAATAGCTGCTGTTGGAGAAACCAACGGTATACATCACCTCGGAAACACTGAACTTACCCTGGCTCAGGAGCTCGGCTGCACGCTTCATACGCATCTCACGGATATACTCTACAGGCGTACGGCCCGTTATCGCCTTCGTCTTGCGATACAGCTGTTTGCTACCTATGCCTATCACATCCTGCAACATCGAAACATTGAAGTCAGAATCGATCATGTGCTTCTCTATCGCCTCATTGATCTCTTCGAGCAGACGCTTGTCTACCACATCCAACTCGCTGACATTTACTTCCTTCTTTTCCTCTTCAGAAGACTCAGAGCGTGCAGGAACTGGTTCTGAGGATGATGACTCAGGCTCAGATTCAGGCGAAGCGGATAACCCTGTGGCAACAGTTGATGGCTTCTCTGGTATCTTCACGTTCAGGTAGCGAACCATCAGAGCTGTCACCTCATCAAATGAATGATGAGCTACGGCAGCCTTCAAATCTTCCGTCAGACGATTGAAGAAGTCCATACGCATCTGTACCTGCTCCAACACCTCAGCCTTCTGCTTCTGGGCATCAGCCAGTTCCTTGCGCAGGAAATACCAGCTTACCAGCCATGCCACAAACACGATGAGTGCCGTGATATAGAAGAGCTTGCACCACAAGGAGAGATACCAAGGCGGCAGGACGGAGATGTCGAGCGAATAAACCTCGGCAGCTATCTTGCCTTCACCATCCACGGCATGAACCGTAAGATGATAATCGCCATACGACAAACCATTGTAGGTGATATCGATATTGCCGGAGTTCAGATAATGCCAGTCGTGGTCGCTGCCTTCGAGTTTGTAAGCATAAACGGCTGAAGGATGATCAGCAAAAGGAAGGTCGGTAAGCTGCAGGGTGAAGTTGTTCTCATCACTCTTCAGTTCCAGGATTTCTCCACGCTCCTCACGAGCCTCTCCGTTTACGATGATTCCAGCCAGCATCAGACGGGTAAACTGCTTAGGCTTCTGTGCTACATCGGAACTGATTGCCACATAACCGTCATTGCCGCCCATCATTACCTCATGAGTCTGTCTGCTGTAACAGATGTTGAGCGGCACGATAGAAGGAATCATGAAACGCTGGCTCTCGCCCTGTGGATTGATTACGCAGCATTCATTGCCCGATACCACCCATATCTTGCCTTCCACATCGCACATAGTACTTACCTTGCCACCAATCTGCCATGTCTTGGAAGAAAAACTGTTACCCAGCACAGAACCGGCTGCATAATAACAGGTTACCGAACTGTTATCACCCATCCAGATATTGCCTTTACTGTCTGCCATCAGATAGTTGAGAACATCTGAGTTAGCTACCTGCACCACCTTCATATTGTTCGGATTGATGCAGTCGAGACGGTTAAAGGTAGAAACCCAAATCCTACCCTTTCCATCCATCACCATCTGACCTACATGCAGACCAGAGAGCGCATTCTTTCCCTTGTCCGAGTAATGCCAGTCGGCTATGGTCTTGCCGCTCAGAAGAGCCGCCTTATCCATCACGAAGACACCGCCCTGATAAGAACCCATCCATATCCTGCCCTTCTTGTCCTGGAGAATATCGTAAGCCCAGGCAGTAGAATACTTGCCGCTCTTATCGTAGACGATGAAGTTGCGCATCTGACGGGAACTGCGGTCATAGAAGTTGATGCCATGGTCGGTACAGATCCATACATCGCCGTCATGGTCTTCATAAATCTTGCGTACACGGTTATGACTCAGCGGGAAGGCAGAGCTGTTCTGCTTGTACCAAGCCACATTCTGATAACCTTCAGCATTCCGGGTGAAATGAATCAGACCGTTGGTACCGCCCATCCACCATTCGCCGTTACGGGTCTGGAGCATGGCATGGAGACAGTTGCCCTCACCCGACATCGTAATCTTATCGAGCGATACATAGCGGTAATAGGTATGGGTAGTGAGACGGGAGAGTCCATTGTCAGTACCCACCCATACATTCTGCCATTTATCTACAAAGCAAGCCCAGACGATGTTGTTAGGAATAGAAGCATCATCGCGGGAATCGTGGATATAATGGGTGATGGCATTGGAGAGCGCCATCTGATAGAGTCCGTTATCGGTTCCGATATAGAGATTGCCGGCAGCATCGGTAGAGAGACACTTGATGGAATTGCCGTTGAGAGCTGGAATCTGTGAGAAGTTCCTGAGTTGCAGATCGGCACAATAGAGAGCACCCTCGGTACCAATCCAGTAGCATCGGCGCTTGGCATCATAGGCAAGCGCATTGACCAGCGGCTGTTCTCCGGCACGGAGCGGAATCAGTCTGCCGCCGAGATGCAGACCAGCGAGCGAACCTACGAGCAAACCTCGCGGAGTAGAGAGCAAGGCATAGACATCGCCACCGAAGTCAGTCTTACCACCCTTGATATCGAGCACACGGAGTTCCTTCAGCTGCTTGCGCTTCGCCTCATCGGCAAAAGCCTTCATGGCTGGTGTTTCGGCATATTGATAAGATTGCGTATCGAATTTCAGGATGCCGTTGCCAGTAGCCAGATAGAGCATTCTGCCCTCGAAACCGAGCGCATTGACACGCGTATTACTGAAAGTATGTTCCTGGAAATGGCGATAGCCATGATAACCATCATAGCTGTAAAGACCATTGTCGGTTCCGAGCCATATTATACCCTCACTGTCTTGGGTAATGGCACAAACGGACTGAGCACCTTCCAATGAGGTGTTAACGAAACGCTGCGCATGGATGGCGAGCGAAACAAAGAGCATAGCAATTGCCATGCTGATGCGGTATATAGGTTTTGTTGACTGTTTCATGCGTGCAAATTTACACATTATTCATGATAACGCCAAAAAATATCGGAGAAAATTCATAAAAAAAGAAGAGGATGTGTCATAAGTATCATGCCAAGAGTATAAATAAGGCACGGATTACGAGTGTAATCCGTGCCTATCATCTTATATTGCCTGGAGCGTAATCGACTTTTCGATATTTCGCTTGCTGTCTTTTACCTTCAGGATGATGTCGCCCTTCTGCTTGCTGCTCTGTACGATGACTACGAGTTTGCCGGAGAAGAGTTTCATCTGAGGCTGGGTGAACGGTTCAAGCGAGGTGGCATCGCCGTTGCAGGCTGCCTTGAAAGCGCCGGCACCACTCACCTCGAAGGTCAGTTCGTCATCGGCAAGCGGACATTCATTGCCGTCCTTATCCAGAAGACTCACGGTGATGAAGGCAAGGTCGTTGCCATCGGCATTCAGAAGCACATTGTGCTCATCGGTACAGCCTTCTACCATGCAGGCAATAGGTTCATGATCAGGTGTTTCTACACTGAACTTCATCTGTGCAGGCTCGCCGGCAGTACGCTTCACGTCCTCGCCTATCTTATCGCCATACTGGTTGTAGGTAACCACGCGAATCTCACCCGGTTCATACTTCACATTATTCCAGCGCAGACGATAGCGGTCCAGACGGCTTGACTTGTCCTTGCGCACTCTGCCCTGGCTCTTACCATTCACGAAAAGCTCGCCTTCCACACCATCAGTGTAGCAATATACAGGGGTAACCTGTCCTTCCCTGCCCTTCCAGTTCCAGTGAGGAAGAAGATGGGTGGTGTGCTGATGCTCGTTCCAGCGGGCACGATACATATAATACCGATCCTTTGGAAGTCCGGCAAGGTCGCAGATGCCGAAGTAGCTGCTGCGGCTTGGCCAGTAGGTATCGTAAGGAGTCGGCTCGCCCAGATAGTCATAGCCCGTCCATACAAACTCACCGATTACCCAACTGTAGTCATCCTGCATCTTCCAGTCATCATCAGGAAGATTGCTCCAGGAACAATATTCGGTATCATAGCTTGAGCACTGACCATCAGGATAGGTAGCCTTATCACTTACCACTACAGGGAACTTGTATACGCCACGGGAGCTGACCGTAGAGGCGGTTTCTGAACCGAGGAGGAAGCCTTGAGGCAACTGCTCAATATTCTTATAATACTTATGTACGCGATAATTGAAGCCCGGAACGTCCATCACCTGGGCAAATCCACTCTTCAGGGCATCTTCTGCCCTATCCATACCCTGGGTTACAGGACGGGAAGGATCGTACTGATGACAGATATCCTGCAGATGCTTGGCTATCTCCATACCCTCCTTGCTCCATTGCTCAGGAATCTCGTTACCGATGCTCCACATCACGATGCTAGGATGGTTGCGATGGTGCTTTACCAGATTGGTGATATCCTTATCGCTCCACTCCTTGAAGTACTTAGCGTAGCCGTTCTTGCATTTAGGATAAATCCACATATCGAAACTCTCTGCCATTACCATCATACCGAGGGAATCGCAGAGTTCCATCTGCATGGTAGAAGGCATGTTGTGGGCTGTACGGATGGCATCGCAACCCATCTCCTTCATCGTCTTGATCTGGCGGATGAGGGCAGCCTTGTTCTCTGCAGCGCCCAATGGACCGAGGTCGTGGTGCAGACAGACACCCTTCAGCTTTCGAGTAACGCCATTGAGTTGGAAACCATAATCCTTTGATACGGCGATGGTACGGATACCAGTCTTCAGGGTCTGCACATCAGCCACCTTCTTTCCTTCATATCGGGTAAGCTTTACCTGATAGAGGTAAGGAGATTCCGGAGACCAGAGCTGAGGATTCGCTACCTTCAAGGTAGTCTTGACGACAGGGGTTGCACCCGATACGGTCTGCTCGGCAACCTTCTTGCCAGCCTCATCCAACAGGGCGATGACGGTCTTGCCCGACTTACCAGCCTTTCCTTCCAGCAGCGCATTTACCTCTACTTCGGCTTCCTGCTTGTCAGCTTTCAGCGTGCGCACAAAGGTATCCCAGGTAGAGAAGTTTTCATTGCCATAAAGTTCTACGGAAACCGGACGGTAAAGACCGCCTCCCGGATACCAACGACTGCTCTCCTCTACATTATTAAGATGTACCTCGATGAGATTACTCTTACCAAACTGGATGAAAGGTGTGATGTCGATGCGGAAGGCATTGTAGCCGTAAGCCCACTTGCCTGCCTCCTTGCCATTGACGCTGACAACAGGCTGGCTCATGGCACCGTCGAAGACGAGTACGGCACGCTTATAGCCCTTAGGAGCCGTCCAGTTCATCTTATACATACCCTCACCTATCCAAGGCAGCGCACCAGAGCGTCCCGACTTCTCGGTCTTCTCCTTTTCGCCATTCTGCTCGATAGCCA
>OQVT01003492.1_pt1 | contig 10087 bp, 8 predicted proteins | sample 1691561 | NCBI WGS metagenome assembly OQVT01 (sample SAMN03418260, study PRJEB22391) | human gut metagenome | biome: human-gut; feature: organic feature; material: feces | host: Homo sapiens | place: Tanzania | collected 2013-01
ATCTACACTACTGGTGACGATAAGCCTCTTGCAGAAGTGCTCGAAGCAGCATACGATTATTAGAAGCAACATTTAAGCTCAGCCAGTTAATTTTAACCCTAGACCAATTTTGTTTGTTCACACTCCATACATGAAGCAGCTCGTCGCCATATTTAACAGCATCAATGTCTCTGTATGCCACTTCAACTGTATACTCTTCCAATATTTTTCCATAAGCAATATCATAATAACACTTATAAGCTACAGCCTGTTGCTCCGTAAAAACTATATAGGTAAATGTTACTAAAGAACAAATAACTTTGCCATCTCCGCAATCAAGAAAGACATGCTCGGAAATTCTTTCCGGTTTACGCCAAAAACAAACTTTATTGACCAACCAAAGCCATATCACTCTTATAGGCGATACTTTTTCTATCTTTTCACCTACATGAATACAACTGGAATCACTTGCATAACCACTAGCAATAATCGGATCATATAGCGTTTTATTGGTAAACATATCTCGATTGTATACAGTTGCCATCAGATATCTTCTGGCTCCATAATACTCCTTCTCAAACATAGTTTGTACCATACTGTTAGAAGGAATTCCAGTACGAAGGATTTCAAAAGGCTTAGCCAGTCGAGCATCGATAATATCGATCTTATTGATACCTAAATATTGAAGATATTCTTTATCGGGATTCTCTTCAATTAACCGATCAATTGTACCTCTTGTTTGGAGATATGCAATTTGCTCAACGGAAAGCTCATGAATGGGAACATCGGCTGGAATACGAGTATCATCTGTAATATAGATCCAAAAATGATCATTCATAGGAGGCTGACCATTTAACATCCGATAATACTCATTCTTTTCTACATAGTTCTCTACTACTCGTTTAGATTGTTCATCAACAATAACAGATCGAAGAGTTTGAGGAATATTATTAGGATCTCGGTAACAATCAGTCACTTCTTGTGGACTCATATATTTTTCAAGGATATCGATATCAAATTCTCTGAAGTCATAAAAATACCTGCTTCCAGTTAAGCAGGCATAGTATAACTCAAAAGCTCTGATACTATCAATATCCTCAGCAGCCTGTGCTAAGTCCTGACGTTTGACAACTAAGTTGTCTAACATCATCAATGTATCTTTATAGAGTGACTTAAGGAACTCATATGTCATGTGATGTTTCCACCACCTTTCTATAAGAGAATTATCACAATGTCTTACTTTATACTGTTGTTCCAGGGTTTATCGATTAAAAGATGAGAATCAGGCCTGGGGACCAACCCAGACCTGATCTCAAAGAAAGGAGTAACCAATGTAAACCATGCCTAACCCGCCAGCAAGTTTACCGCATCTTTGATGTAGTCTACCCCGCAGAAGACTACATCCCTACTAAAAAGGAGGTGTAGGAAAAATGAACAAAAGAGGAGCAAGAGTATCGAGCAGGTACCGTTTTAAGCGCAGAACGTACCTATAATATTGTTATATAATTATTTCTATAATAGTTAAAAGGAGGATCTATTATGGGAAAAAAGAAAGAACCTCTCTATGTATGGGGACGTGGCAGACATGAAGATGAAAAATTAGCTTTTGGTGCAGATCCAGAAGTCATTCTTCATGATTATGATCTGTATACTAAATTTGTAAAAGGTATTGAACATGCTGTGCGAAAAGACGATCGATATACCAAATATGTAGGAAAGATTCGTATGTCTGGTTTCAATCATTGTGCAGTACTTGGTCATGCTGCAGATAATATGGATAAAGTTGAACTTGAAATGCATCATGGACCTATCTTTAATTTATTTGATATCTGTGATATTGTCTTAAAACATTGCTTAAATAAAGGCGATATTGATAACCTGACTACATTTGATGTAGCAGATATTGTTCTTACTGAACACGAGAAAGATCATATTCAAGTCGTTATGTTGACACAAACTGCACATAAAGCTGCTCATAAATCTAATATGTTTATTGATACCAGAGCTAGTGTTGGCAGACTCGATAAATTCATTGATAAATTCTATGATGGGATGGAAGATGATCATTGGGATAAAATTAGTAGATACTTGGATAGATGTAAGAAATACGGAGGAACCTTAGATAAAGGTTTATTTGATACCGTTGAAAAGTTGACTGAATATAAAAAATAAAAGATCCCCGGGAAATAACCCGGGGATCCTCTTTTCTTTATGAGAATAAGTTAATTATTTTCATCAGGAATACAATGCTCATTGCAGTACTAAATATCATAATAAATAACTCACCGCAGATATACAATACCTTAAGCTCTTTATCGATATTACTGTTTGTAATATCTTTGCTCATACACCATCCTGCATGAATTATTGCAAATACTAATAACACAATAGCAAGAATGTATAGTATCATTGGAATAATCATTTATTCTTCCTCATTATATTCTCTTGGATGAATGGTATCAATCAGTTTGCTCAGTGTTCCAGTCTGGGACATAAGGTTATACCTTAGTTCACACCACCGATAGATATAGTCTTTACCATAGAAGAAATTAATAGAATCTTCTGTGGGTTTTCCGACATACGTGATTAGACTTTTTATAGCATACGCATATACAGTCTCACCATTAATCGGATCTTTCGGAGTGTAATGTCCAGCGATGGACAGCTTCAAGCAACTTGTAAAGATCTCATCCAACCATTTATCTAGTTCTTCTGGTTTCATTGTACCAATCTTATTATATTCCATCTGCACAGATGTCATAACAGATTTCCTATAATTATCAATTTCTTGATACTTCTTCTTATTAATAATAATAAGTCGAACTAAATAGTATCCAAGGAAACCGACAAAGATACTAATAATCCAAAACTGAAGAGTTGCTCCAACAGTGAATACTTGTGCGATAGCAGTCCAATCCATAATCAACCCTCCTCTACATAAACATCCGGATGATTGGTAATATAAATCTAGTATAATTATATACTGGGTTAATGATATCCATATCTTTTTCACCTATCTCTAATAGGTTATATTCAAATCCAGCTATCTCATAAACAGTTCGATAAATATTTTCTCCATTCAATTCTTTATAATAATAGTGAGGAAGCCTCTTAGCTTTATAGTCTCTCACAAATTGAATTAAGAATTGACGAAGTTCATTTCTCTGATCCATAGATAAATATTTGAACACTTGCAGAAAGAATTGAATCATTCCTTTCTGATGATCTGGATCTTCTACTACCTCATCACGAATACCTTTAATATTGACAGATTTATTTCTCTTATCGTAATAAAACTCAATCTTATCGATATTCAGATATCCCATATAAGTATGCTTAGGTCTGAATTCAAAGGGACCGAATTTTGTATATTTTAACTTTCTACCAATTATGAATACTGCATCATTTTTGATAGCAAGTACATCTTTGTCTTGAATATGATTCATTCGGAATAACTTTTCTTTAGCAGATTGAATACCATCAGATATTGCTTTATAGATAGTATTCTTTTTGGATTGTTTCTCCCGACGAATCATTTTACCTATCGCTTCTTCTCGTGCCTGCTTATTTAATCCCTCAAGCATAGTTAAAATCTTAGGATCAATAAGTTTAGATGCTCGTAAGGCAGATGTATTAGCAGAGCGAATATCATATTCATAGATATGATCCACTACATACTGTACATCTGCAGTATAGTTGACTTTCTTATACAACTCAGAATATGTTCTTTTGAGCTCTATAAAACCTTCAGAATTGCGAACCATATCTTCCATGAATATCATACACCTCCTTACTACGAAAAATCATTTTATGAAAGAGAGGGGAGGGGACAACATCCCCTCCCTTTTTACTCTCCCGATCGGCCTAATCATTTCCGGTACCGGCTATAATCAGACAGGGACCCGAAATTCGTTCTCTCGAAGCGGGACCCAGTACACATCCGACCGTCACACCGAGGTTATTAGATCTAGTATGCACTCCTATACAATACTTTCGCTAATATACCTAAATGCTAATAGGTAATAGGAGTTACCTAAATAGCAAAGCAGCCGTACCGATAATGTTGATTAAGCGGATCTATATAGACCTGGACGAGCCGATCTCGACCAGGTCACAACAGAGAAATCGAAATGGGTCCACGAATTGGAATCGCCAGAGATCTACCTGTCTAACAGGAATGGGCGAATATTCACCATTTCGATAACTCATGTTGTCTGGAATGATATGAACTTACTTGGACTCCTCGGTGGTCTTCAGAGCCTTTGCAGCAGCAATGAAAGCCTTGGAGAAAGTATCCTCATAGTTCATATAACCGATCATGGTAGTCATGATCTTGTTATACTCCTTGGAACCGATAGCCACATCGCACAGAACGGCACTGGTGTGAGCATAGATCATGGGGATGAAGTCAAAGTTCTTCTTCTTGGAGAAGTACTTCACAAACTTCTTCACCTTCATCTTGGGAGCCTTGCCCTTCTTATCATAACCGTTCTTTACGGTGGGCAGCTTCATATCGGTACCCATAGCAGTATTCAGGATCTCGGTGAAGGTATCATAAGCAGCCACTGCCACCTTGTTCTTCTCCTTCAGAGAACCGCAGACCTTCTTCATCTGCTTCTTCTTCAGACCCTCAGTGATAGCGAAGTTGTCATTGGTATAAGCATCCAGCAGATTCTTCAGCATGATGTTGCGCTCATCCTTACGGATATGCAGCTCGCCTTCCTGCTGGGCAATATTGAACAGAGCAGCCTGACGCAGCTCGATAGCGAAGAAACCAAACAGACGCTTCTTCAGCTTCATACCCTTGCCGGAAACACGGACCTTATCGTTGGCACGAATGAAGTCGGCAACACGACGAGCAACCTTCTTGCTCTTGCCCTTACCAAACAGCTTCTTCAGAACCTTGGTATCGGTCACGATCTCGATGCCGAAAGCATCAAACAGAGCAGCCAGATACTTGGTCAGGAACTTATTCTTCTTTTTGGTGATATCATCAGTAGGATCATCCAGGACGATCACGATGATGTTAGGACCATGCTTCTTGATGTTCTTGATCTCACGCTTAGTCAGCTTACGATCAGAGCTGATGATGTTCACCAGCTGAGCCATCTCGATGCACAGACCGTTGTTCTCCATGGAAGGAACCATCAGAGCCTTGCAGGCATTCTTGATAACCTTCTTCTCCTTCAGGCTGCCATCCAGAACACCATTGATCTCATCCTCATCGGGCAGAATGTTCAGCTTGGTCAGACTGACCTGCAGCTCAGCATCATCGATACCCTTGGTCTTACCTGCGGTAAATGCCGCAATATTCGTATCATACTTTGCAAAGATATTCTTTGCCTTGGATGCGGTAGTTACGATAATCATAATAGTATCTCCTTTTCTTTGATTATAATATAGTCTGTAGAATTTTCTTTTTCTACAAATTATTCTGCGGGGTATACATCCTCGTGGTCATTATCATTCTCAAGATGATTCTCAATACGTTCTGCTTGTGCATCCAGCACTGCAGTCTCCATGAGCTTTTCCATAGTAGATGCAGGAATTGCCTTATAAGATGTATGAGGATCATCTGCGAACGAAATATAGAGCGAGAGGCCATTATTATCAAATGCCTCTCTGAAGTCCCCGGAGATCTCCATGAAAATACCCGGGAACAGCTGGGTATCGCTCTCATCGCAAGTATCGTTTACAACACGATACCAGCAATGAGGTTCGGTCGGTCTAATGATATCATCAGACTCCCCTGTATTATCATTGTTAGTAATTTCTTTTTCTACATCAGGCTGATCAGGGATGACATAGAAAGCCTCACAAATATTTGTGAGGATCTCGGAAGCTCTGGGATCAGCAGAGTCCTTGATTTTAGCGAGCATATCATATGCTCTTTCACCCAGGTCAGTGACACTGGGATTTTCATCGAGAACGGTGGGACTATCCTCAGTATCCTGAGTCTGAATATCACCCACTGAATCATTCAGTACCTTCTCAATAGAGTCAGATACAAATTTAACGAACCCCTGGTACATAGAAGCTTCCAAAGGATCGCTCGAATGCTTCAAATGATCACACAATGCAAGGAAGTTTTTAACGTTCTCGTCTCCCTTGTCAATCTCCAGCTTGAATTGAGTGCTGTTGGTATTGGACTGGCCACCCTGAGTAGCTTCTAAACTCTGGGTCTCACTTACATTAGACTTATCAGGCTCCACGGTCGAGTCTGTGCTAGGAGTGCCAGCAGGAACCACACTACAATCAGCAAGATCCCCCACAGGATCAGTACCGGCCATTTGTGTGTCATCGTTATCCATCTCGCCAGGTTCAGAATTATCGAATGTAGGAAGCTCAACGTCGACAAGGTTGTCATCTTCCTCGACTTCATCCTCAGATGTATTCTGATCCTCGATTAGACCATTAGTTTTCGGTTTCAGAACTGTGAACCCTTCAGCATCACGATCGTCATCGGTGACCTGGGAGTTCATGCCTTCTTTCTGATCATTCAGATCAGATTCAATATCATCGTCGTCTTCATCTACATTGACAAAGACAGTACGAGGTTCACGTTCCTCTTCCTGATACCCGTTGAGACTACGGGCCTTGGACTCATACTGGTTTGTATGACAAATTGCAGCCAACTCAGCATTGGCCATAGCTTCGCGCTCTTCTGCGTTATAACCATCTCGATACAATTCCAGCACTTTAGTTACCTCCTTTTTCGGACGCATTTCCAGCGTCATATATTTTGCACCACATTCATTACAAATGAAATACTTAAAGTCTTTGGAGTACTTAAGTTTGTTTCCACAATACTTAGGTTCTCCAGTATGCTTATGTTCCCCAACTATTCTTTTACAACGAGGAGGAAACTCTTTCATTTGACTTAGTGGATACAAATCAGATCCATCAATTATTTTGATCTCGCCATCACGCGTGACGCCATAATTTAGTCTCATATCAGGAGACAGATCTGCGATAAGGAAGTACTTCGAAAGATCTGACAGGATACTGAGTATCTCTGGCATGAACATGTCCATCTGATACGGAGTCGGAAGTACCAGACGCTCCTGCACTGAAATTAATGCAGCAGGATCTCTCGAATAAACTCGGTTAAATTTACCGATACATTTAGACAATTGGAAATCATTGAAATTATCAGCGATTCCATTTTCATCCAACGCAACTTTGAATACGACACCAGGATAGTATGGATGAGCCATCGTAAGAATATTCGTTCCAAGACCAACTGTCTCGAAACCAAGATCAGACCATTCTTTTTCGATGTACTCTGCTTTCTGCTGATTATCCGAACAACTGGTCATAATTGTCCGAATATCATCATACATTTCTGGTGTAAATAATTCAAGCCAATCTTGGCTCAAATCAGGTTCTCCAAATCGTTCATAATTCTTTATCTGATCTGGAGTTAAAATCTTACTATATTTATATCTGCCTCCTTTCTTTTTAAGTTTCTTTTTATTACCCATAAGAACACACTCCTTATCGATTTCTATACATATAGTATATATCTCAAAAAGTTTTATTCAAAACAGGTAAGTTAATAATCCGGTAACTGATTATATTCATCCCAATATTCTTTTGTAAACTTTGGTTTTGAAATGTGTCTTGGTTCAGTCGGCTCATTCAGAAATAAAGCATCTTCCAAAGATCGTTCAGAATATACGGTAGTACCAGTACCAGTCTCACATTTGTAAATAGGTTTCTTCGCACCTGGGTTTATGATACTAGCTGTTATGCCCTCCTCTTCATCAATTACTACAAACCCTTTATCTGTTATATCTCCTCCATGTTTTTCAAACCATTTTTTACGCGCTTCATATGTCTTCTTCTGATGAGCATATTGTTTCTTGGCATGCTTTTCACGAACTTTAGCTCGTTCATATTCTGCATACCATTGCTTACGGACTCGGTCTCGTACAAGTTTGGTATCTCCCATCCAACCATTTGCCATCTCTTCAGAGATCTGACCATCTTTTACAAGACCATCCAAAAGTTTCACGAAATCTTTTCGCTTCTCATCATATTTCTTTAACTGTTTTTGAAGTGCAGCTTTCATTTTCTTCTCACTAACAAAAGATGCACCAGTTAAAGGATCATGAAGCATCATATTCTTGCGCCAGCCTTTATTCCGTTTATTGATCTGCTTCAGGAATACGATTCTTCTCATTCCCATAGCAGTCATATTCGGATATTTCTTGGCTTTCTTCTTGAATTTCTTAATTGGATTTTTATCACACCAATCAGAAAATTCTTTCCAGTATTCGTCTGGGATATCTGGACACTTTACAGTATATGGATTGACATCATATTCTCTTCGATGACGTTCTGCCACTTCAATACGCTTGAACTTTAAACCACCAACATCCTCCACTGTGGTAGCTTCATCCTCATACTTTGATTTCAAGCGTTCATACATCTCTTTTGAAGAGATTGTCTCATTAGTAGTATGTGTCATATACGTAGACCAATACATGGCTGCCTCATAACACACTTCTACCAACTCATCCAATTTACCAGCATATTCATAATATAGCTTATCAGCTTCGGATCTCTTTAAGAAAGATTCCAAATACCAATAAGCAATATCATATTTGACTTGCTGCTGTTGTTTATATTCAGCTTTCTTTCTCTTCTTACGAAGCTTTCTGATTTTCTTAGATTCTTTAGCCTCCTTGGGAAGATGAATCGTTGTGATCTCAGGAACGTACTTTTTCTTCCACTCAGATTCATCTGTAATTTTCTTAGACATCTTTTTGATATCTTTATCAGAATAATCTAAGAATTCATCAGGTGGTTCTGGACCAGGTCCTAGCCATCGATCAGTCCAAGGATCTCGATTGAACATCTTCACATAGTTTTCTTCTGTTCCTGCCAAGTCTGCTCTTTTACGAGCTGCTTGACGTTTCGCTTCATAGAATTTATCTTCTGCTTCAGTAGTCTCTTCCTCCGGAATACCAAACTCTTTTCTGAGTTCCATAATCTTCTCATGGGCACTCTTACGCTTTCTGGGTTCCTCACTCATCATCTTCACCTCCTTGTCTTGGAATCATTGTAATAAAACCTCTTCTATTTCGTAACCATACATTACGAACTTCTGTTGCTTTCTCATCAGCCCAAGCATTCATCTTCATGATAAGCTTAGCTTGAGTATTAGATACATTTACACCAGCATTGACGATTTTGTATTTCATCTTTGTCACATCATTTTTATCTTTAATATTCTTATGTGAGTTGATGTGCACATACTTAATTGTGAGATTTAGATCTCTTTCTAAGTTTTGAATCTTTCGATATATCTCTTGATTCTTAACTCTTCCACCTTGGGACTTCTTCCAATTAAATGGATTAGAAGTATTCCAATTCTGTTTTGACCATATCGTCAAAGCTTGTATTGTTAATTTTGAATCGGATATTACTAAAACATTCGTCGGTTTCGCTTTTGTATATTTTCCAAGCATTTGAAGTGCTTTATAGATAGCATATCCTTCACAATAATTAATACCTTTACCATTCAAGGCTTTTCCATGAATGGTATATTTCATCGTTTTGCAATTTAAAATGACAAATGCATATGCTCCAGGAACTTCACCATTTCTTTCGTCCCGGAATACTCCAGCATCTGTTGCAATAATATATTCTATCTTATCCGGTTCTTTCGGGGAAAGCTTTACCTTTGTAGGGAATCCTGCACCACCCATTCCTACGATTCCGGCATCTCCAATCTTATTAATGATTTCTTCCCTTGTCATCTCTTCCAAAGGTTTTACCGGTTCATATTCAACTTCCTTATACTCTCCATCGTTTTCTACAACAATGCACTCCACCTGGGATCCAGTTGGATTAAAACGTTGTTCCAATCCTTTCACTTTACCGGAGACAGATGAATAGATCGGAGAAGATACAAATCCTCCCGCTTCAGCAATCAACTGTCCTTTCAGCACACAATCGCCTTTCTTAACTACCGGTTTAGCCGGTGCTCCTATATGCTGCGAAAGTGGATAGACCAGTTCACCCTGAGGTACTACAGGTCTGATCGGCTGATCCTTTGAAAAACGTTTTCCATCATCCGGATGAATTCCGCCTTTAAATG
>OQVT01003495.1_pt1 | contig 10084 bp, 8 predicted proteins | sample 1691561 | NCBI WGS metagenome assembly OQVT01 (sample SAMN03418260, study PRJEB22391) | human gut metagenome | biome: human-gut; feature: organic feature; material: feces | host: Homo sapiens | place: Tanzania | collected 2013-01
CTTCTACCTGCAAGCCCTGGCTGTAAGGTGCAAAGATATAAGAATTTGCAGATGCGGCACCTTGTGTAATTTCATTTTCTTCTATCTGTGGTAACAGATAAAATGGGTCCTGATAATAACCATTTTGCTGCTGCTCAATAATCAGTCCTGTGGTAAGCTGAACTCCATAAAAATCAAGAATCCGGCTGAAATTTTCCTGTTCCGTGCCTGTATAAGCAGCATTTATAAATGCTTTTCCACCCTGCTTCAAATAATTTAAAACTTTATCCGCATCATCCTTGGAATAGTCACTTGTCGGAGCGTTTATGATTACTCCCGAAGCATCCTCAGGAATTGCATCGTAATTCATCAGATTTATCGTTTCTGTTTCTATATTTGCCTTTTCGATGACTGCCTGGAAGGTTGCATCCATTTCCAGTTCACCATGGCCGGTAATGGCATAAAGCTTCGGCATATCTTCCGACAAAACGTAAGAAATGGCACTTGTAATCTGACCCTCTCCATCATACCCCGTCACCGTGCTGGAATAATTCGAATAGTCCATCTGGGATTCATAGATATTGCCATAATTGATGACACGACTTCTTTTTCCACTTTCAACAATCACACTGTTGGTACTGATGGAATCATTCGTATATTGAGTATAAAACTTTGGATTTACTGCCGGGTCCACATAGCTTACCTTAATATGGGAGTTTAATCCTTCATAACTTTGTAAAGTATGTGCCAGATTAGAATCTGCCTGACTCTCCTTTACAAGCACATAAATATTCACATCCTCACTGATGTCCTTAACGAGGTCTTTGGTTTCATCAGTAAGAGAATACAGCTTGTTTGCCGTAAGGTCAAACGACGTGTATCTGCCCGGTAATTGTGCCACAATCACATTCAGAACCACAGCAATTGCAATACTTCCAACAATCACACCCGTATTATAAACTCCAAGGCTCAGATTCTTTTTGGAAACACGATAACGCCGCTTCTGTATCGACTGCTCGGTAAACAGCAAAAACAACACAATAATACTAATAAAATAAACACAGCTTTTTAGCTCAAGGCTGCCGCTCATCAGGTCATCAAAACGTCCTACCATATCAAATACTGATAATATCTTCGTTATGATATTTCCCGTGCTTGATATCATATTACAAATACCGGTAATGACATATCCCCAAAACAGGATTCCGAATGTAATGGCTGCTGCGATTACCTGGCTTTCTGTCGTGGAAGAAACAAATTCTCCAATTGCAATGCAGGCAAGTCCATACAGGAAAAATGCTCCGATTGCCAGATAGGATTCTGCAAACGAAATCGTTCCAAATCTGCTTAAAATCAACGGATATGTACAAATCAGTACAATCGGAATCAACAATAAGGTTGCCAGTGCAAAAAATTTGCCTAACACAATTTCAAAAACACCAATCGGGGAAGTCAGCAAAAACTGGTCGGTTTTCTGTTTCCTCTCCTCAGCCAAAATTCTCATTGTCAGAATCGGTACACTTATAAAAAACAGAAAAATGACTGCGGACAATCCGTATCCAATATACGGATATCCCATAAACAAATTATATGCTGCAAAGTACAGCCCTACCAAAAACAGTGTCACTCCGATAAATAAAGGACCTATAAAGGAGTGAAAGTAGGATTTTAACTCTTTCTTATAAACTGCTATCATCTTTATTTACTCCTTCCTCCTGCGCTTTCGTAGCTTCTGCATTCTTCCCGTTATCCTCTGTCAAGGTATCGGTCAGCTCCAGGAATACATCTTCAAGGGAATCCTCCATACGCTGCAATGACATAATTGGCATTTTTTCTTCTGCAAGACGGTAAAACAATTCTTTCCGAATATCTACCTCAGCCGGTGTGTGGATTTTTACCTTTTGAACCTTTTCATCAGCGTTATCTACCCATTCATACGATTCTAATGTTTCAAAGCTTTCCAGCAGATTCTGCAGCTGCTCTCTGTCTGCTTCAATTTCCATTTCCAGCGTTACATCCTTGTGCATCATTGCAATTAATTCCTGTGTCGTTCCTTCGGCTACAATCTCACCTTTTGAAAGAATCAGAATTTCATCACAGACTGCCTGGACTTCTGATAATATATGGGAACTCAGAATTACGGTGTGCTTTTCACCCAGCTTCCGAATCAGCTCACGTATTTCAATAATCTGCTTCGGATCAAGACCAACCGTAGGTTCATCCAGAATAATAATATCCGGATAGCCCAGGACTGCCTGTGCAAGACCAACCCTCTGCTTATATCCTTTTGACAGGTTTTTGATTAGCCTTGAACCGATATCTGCAATCCCGGTAAGTTCCATAATGTCCTGAATCTGTTCTTTCCGTTCACTTTTCGGGACTTTCTTTATTTCTGCCGCAAATTGAATGCATTCCGACACAGTCATATCCGGGTAAATTGGCGGGATTTCCGGAAGATATCCAATACACTTCTTTGCCTCTTGTGCATCCTTGACAATGTCATGTCCATCAATACGAACAGTTCCGTCAGTAGGTGCTATGTACCCTGTCATAATATTCATGGTGGTACTTTTTCCTGCACCGTTAGGTCCCAGGAAGCCGTATATCTTTCCCTTTTCTAATTGAAAGGATACCCCTTTCAGTGCCATATGTTTTCCATATGACTTTGTAAGGTTCTCAACTTCTATCACTTTCAAAACCTCCTTAAATTATTATCATGATACGTGATTCCAGTGTTTTTCATAATCCATATTAGCGATTGCACAAAAATAACTTTTATACTTCCTTTGTGCAATTTTCCACTATCAATTATGAAAAGCACTGAAAACTGTATCCTTATAATAATGTATTGAATAAATGTGTTAAAATACGTAAAATTCTGTGAATATTTTGTGTTCAAAAAAAGAACATGCATCTTACGATGCATGTTCCTGTGCGCTATGCGATGCGGTAACAAATTCTCTGAGTTTCTGTTTTGCTTCCGGCGTCAGGTGACGCGGAACCTGTATTTGTACGATTGCATATTGGTCGCCACGTACGGATGGGTTCTTCATCGATGCAATACCTTTGCCACGAAGCCTTACCTTGGTTCCCGACTGTGTTCCTTCTTTTATTTTGCAGCTTACGGTTCCATACAGGGTTTGTACCAGTACTTCTCCGCCAAGTGCTGCCGTTTCAAATGGAACGGTTATGGTGGTATAAATATCATTTCCTTTTCGCTCAAAACCAGGTTTATTACGAACTGATACTTCCAAAAGCAGGTTTCCTGCCACACCGCCATTTCGTCCGGGCATTCCTTTTCCTTTTAAACGAATCTTCTGTCCGGAGTCGATACCTGCCGGGATATGAACCTGCAAGGATTGCTCGGTTCCATCAGGACTGCGGAACCGGATTACCTTTTCTGCTCCCAATGCAGCTTCCTCAAAGCTAACCTCTACTTTTGCAGAAATGTCTTCCCCCTGGCTGGACGAGGCTCTTCGTCCTCCCGTTCCACCAAAGAATTCGCCTCCTCCAAACGAATTTCCAAAAATTCCATCAAAAATATCATCTAAGTTATCTCCGGAATAATGAAATTCCTGATAGCCGTTATTCCCGGTGCCTCTGTGAAAATGAAATGTTTTTCCACCAAAACCATTTTCAAATCCACCGAATCCACTTCCGTAAGTACCTGCACCTGCCCCGGCTCCGGCACCTTCATCAAATGCCGCATGTCCAAACTGGTCATACAGTTTTCGTTTTTCTTTATCACTTAACACATTATAGGCTTCCGTAACTTCCTTAAACTTTTCTTCTGCCTGTGGATTGTCCTTATTCATATCGGGGTGATATTTCTTTGCCAGTTTTCGATATGCTTTTTTTATATCTGCGTCCGGTGCTGTTTTTCCAACACCTAAGACTTCATAATAATCTCTTTTCGCTGCCATGCTTCTTCACCCTCTCTCCTAAAAAATCTTTCCATATAAAATAGTTCTGAAGTAAAAACGCCCCAGGACATGTCCCGGGGCGAATCACTGTCAGTTTCCGGCATTAGCCTTCAATCTGTACACGTTTCTTTGTTTCAACTGCTTTGGCTTCCTTCTTCGGAACATCCAGCTTCAAAATACCATTTTCAAACTTGCCATGGATATCGTCTTCTGAAATGTCATCGCCTACATAGAAGCTTCTGCTCATAGAGCCTGCATAACGTTCCTTACGGATATATTTACCTTCCTTATCCGATTCGTCTTTATCAAGACCCTTAGCTGCTGAAATGTTCAGATAACCATTCTCAAGCTGTACCTCAATTTCATCTTTCTTGAATCCAGGCAGGTCGATAATAATTTCATATCCGTTATCAAGTTCCCTGACATCTGTCTTCATTACATTCTTTGCATGTTTACCATACAACTCCTTATTTACATCTGGAAATGAAAAATCCATAAAGTCATCAAAAATATCTCTACCAAATACGCTAGGCATCATCATAAGTCATTCCTCCATTCTTTCTTTGACAGTAATGCCATTTTAAATTTTTGTTTATTGAAGAACTCCGGTAAGGAATTTGTTCTCCTTTCCTTTGTTCTAGTTGTACTATAACACCACTTGTTAGCACTGTCAATAGGTGAGTGCTAATATTTTTGTGAACTTTTTGTGAACTCTTATTATTGTCAGACTTATTGTTTGTTTTCAAATCATTTAAGCAATTATTTGTGGGAAAGAAAATATTGTTTGCCTTTTCTTATCCTTCCCTTTATACTGATAACAAGTAAAAGGAGGAATTTTATATGAAAGTAGGAATGAACAAAGTGGCAGCTGTCCTGACTTCATTTGCCATGATGTCAGGACTGTTTATGGGGATGAAACTGGATGCAAAAGCGAATAAGCAGTACGAAGTAACCAACCCCTGGGAATCACAAAATGCAACTGTATATAACGGTGATGAAATCACTCTATTATGGGCAACTGACAATTACACTCTAAATGTCTATTATCAGATTAAGCTTAATGATTCCTCTATTATAGAGATTGATAAATATCAATGTACTATTGATCATATTTACAAAACAAATTGTATTTATACCGTTTCTTCTAAAATATACGATGGTAAGACTTATAATACATACACGCTTACATACGCCATGCCCCATTTTGAAGGAGGTAATCCGTGTTACAATGTGTACCTCACCGCAGATGTTCTTTCTTCGGAAATATCATCCACTTTAGGCGAAAGTATGCCATCTTCTACCAATGATATAGCTCCACATATACACGACTTTCAATGGATTACCTCCATTGACCCACAGTGCGGTGCCGATGGTCTGGAAGAATATAAGTGTGTTGGATGTGGAATTGTTCAGGAATCCCATACCATTCCCGCAGGCATTGCTTTGGTAAAGGATTTGTATGGCAAAGTGAAGGAAGCTGCTATAAACGGAGAAGTTATTTGTGATTTTGGAAAACTCGCTACCATTAGTGACTATCTTCTTACTAAGATGGCAGAGCGGAATGATGTAGCAGTAACGATTCAGTTTGAATACAACGGTGGTAAACATCAGCTTACCTTCCCTGCTGGAACTGATTACACTGCTGTCCTTATAGATGCTGACAATATGTATGGTTTCTATGGCATTGCTTCTAAGCTTGGACTTACAGTTACAGATATTGCGAAATAATATTTTAACCAATGATTAAGCAGGGAGAGAAGTATCACTTCTCTCCCTCTACTTATCTTTTATTCTAATTTCCCCTGATATAATCGGTGAAGTTCTGATTTATCCGGTCCATCATTTCATTGTTCTGACGGGAATATTCCATTGCACTCTGTCCGACGGCATTTGTGTAATTTACACCTTCCTTAATATACTCCTCTGTAAAGCGGAAGCTGCATAAGGATTGTATCAATGTTTCGCTGACTGCTGTAAACTGTTCCTCAGGTGCAATCACACCGAATACATTCATTGCTACGCGGCTAGGTGTATAATCACTTTCCTCTGTTGCATATGGGTTTGCATCCGCGATGGAACCCTGGAAAATACCGGTACAAGGATTTCCGGTTGTTGATGTCAGATTTGCCATTAACATGGATTCTGATACCGTCATGCTGGAAAGAAATGTTGTCACCGGTTGTTCGGATATATTGGAAAGGTTATGAATCTTTGCAAACGTATATCGTGTCGGCATAATGGCATCATAACATTCCTGATAGTCATCCAGACTGTTAAGACATCCCTGTAAAGTACCCGGATTTAATACCGGAAGCTTACTAATAGAATCCATGCCCTGCGACATTTCCTGATACATTGCTTTTCCCGATTCACTTCTAAAATATGGTCCCAGTTCTCCATAGTAGAAAATCTGTACATCCTGATTGTTTGGATCATATGCCCGAATACAGAAACCAGCATACTCACCACCAGTTTTCACAATCCACCCTTTGGGAACCATCATCGTAAATTCTCTTGTCTCATATTTTTCCAACTGATACGCCGTTGTCTGGGTTGGTTCAGAATCAACATCTTCCTTTGGTTGTTGCTGTGGCTCCGGCACTTGCTGGTTGGATGCTCCATCATGATCCGAATAATAATTTGCATCCGGTTGGAACGTAACGACTGCCCCACTGATTGCATCCATTGTGCTTTCTTCATCATCTTTGATGTAGGTTGCACTAAAGACGGCAACGCCACCGCTGCTGAGATTCTCTGCCATACATAACGTTTCAATCTGTGTACCGGATGATTCATCCATAATATCATATACGATGGCAAGCATATCGCGTCCTTCCATGTCCATGGAAAAAGGTTCTCCACCATCTGCTACGAGAGAATCTCCAAGTTCCATCTGTACATGATACCGCGTTTCCTCCAGATACTCCTGTGCATCCGGTCCTTCGGATATGCAAAGCACCTCCATGTATGGAATCCCCTGTGTATTTCCGGTATAAATAACTGCACCGCCACCACTTGTCATCTGTGCAGGATAGGACGGATTATACAAAAATGAAAAGTTCATCATTTCACTGCGGAAAACGGCATATTCTTCCAAATCATCTGCCGGAGCGGTTCCCTCTTCTTCCGGCTCGGACTGTGGCTCCTCGGTATCCATATCAAGCGTACTTTCCTCTTCCAAATCTTCGTCAGACACCTCGCTCCAAAGTCCTGCTGCCTTTAATACTTCTTCCGTACCGCGTGCTTTATGAATATTGTCTTCAATCTGCACTCCGTCATTTCCCACAAGTGTAAAGCTCTGCTTCTTACCATCTTCACCCGCAAACGTAAAGATATAAGTCGTTGCCTCATCCTCGGCACGCATTTTTCTACCAACTCTTACGTTCGATAATGCTTCAAATATTTGGTTTATTGTTTCTTTTCTGGTAATTTGTATCGGTTTTTGTGCTCCGCCATTCTTTTCCTGGTAGATGGTAAGGGCTGGTGGTCTTTCGATGTCATATTCTTTTGCCCATTTTGCAACATCTTTTCCCATTTTTGAAAACAGAGGCTCTTTCCTTCCACAGGCAGTCAGCAATGTCATTATCACTGCCGCAATTATGATAATTCTCCATTTTTTCATATGCCGTCCTCCTCTAGTATGCCAATCCTTTGATATTCAAATCTTTTGCAAGATCGCAGTCAACAATATATACCATACCGCCGGACTCCTGTGCCTGCTGGGATTTCTGTGACAAATAATTTGCCCACTCCTCATTGCTTAACGGTGTAATTACCGAACTGATATCATTAACCGTTGCATCAAATGGCAGACACGTTGTTTCAATCAGAAAATACTGTCCGGAATTCGACCATGTTTCTACGGCAACCTGCGCATGCCCGGGGGTAAATACAATCATTGCATGCATATCTGCAGACTGGAGAACGCTTGCCATCAATACCGCCGTTTCGATACAAATACCGGATTGACTGGAAAGTACCGCATCCGGCATCAGAACACGCTGGGATGCATTCAGGGAATACGGTCCCATATTGTAACGCACACCCATACCGCTGATTGCACTCTGGATTGCTGCCACTTCAATGTAGGTAATTTTTGCTCCTTCCTCGGAACTGAATCCATACGAAGGCTGATAACCGGGCAGGATGCCATTTGATGTTCCAAACGCATTTTCCAGCCATGAAATCGCATTTCGACGTACAGCAAGTACACCGTCAGATTCCGGAGTCATCCATGCCAGAATATTATCATTCTGGATAATTCCAAATTCGTCTGTGTAATTCTTATAATCATAGATGCTATAAAGCTTCAATGGTTTACTTTCCTGTATCAGTACATCTCCTGTATAATCATCTGTTACTTTAATACTAATCTGGGTATCCTTTGTTGCCGACAAATCGGGCATTTCTGCCAGAACAGGCGGTTTTACCATTACATAAGTCATTTCTTCCGAAATGGAAACCTTCTGTTCATAAAGCTGGGTAAATCCGGGAATTTCTGCCGTTATCGTCACCTGACTGAAGCCTTTATCCGTATAAAGCAGCAAATTTACTACCGAATCCATCGCAGGATACAAGTTCGGATATATTTCATCAATCATGGATTCATGAGCAAACGTTATTGGTGCATATGACATATAACCTTCCTGCGGTAACGGACCGCCATCACACGCTGCATGAATCTCTTTTGCAAATGTTTTCAAATTATTATCCAATACATCCGCACAGTGAATATATTCGCTTGCCATCAGGTCATTTATTGTATTTTCATATTGTGCTTTCACAATTTCCATACGAGCCATCAACTGTTGTGCCGAATAGTAACGCAACACATCCCCACTTGCTGCCCAGGACTGTGACTGCAAATATCTGACCAATGTATTTACCGAAGCCACATACAGTGGCCAAACATCTTCCAGATATTGAGGAACTTCTAATGCCAGATAAGATTCCTTCGTCTGCAATGCTGCCTCATAGACATCATACAGGTATTGCTGGTATTCCTCCTGTGAATCGTCGTTGATGACTGCCGCAAGCTTCTGCTCTTCTTCATATTGTGCCACATAAAAAGACAAGGTCTTCTGCATTTCCTCAATCATGGAAATTGCCTCTGAAAAATATTCCTTCTGTGCTTCATTGATGGATTGTCCGCGCTCTGTTTCAGGCTCATCCAGACGTTCCAGCTCCTGCATCAGTTTGCGGAGTGTTCCAAGCTTTTCTTCCACCGTCGAAAGTGTCGTCCGGCAAGCCTCAACATAAGTTTCAACATCTCCGCCCATTGTAATCTGATATGATTTCTGCGCCATATCATCGGATGCCGTACATATATCTGCAACAATAAGCTGCGCTTCATCCACACTATCCGTCACCTGTTTCAAAAATGCAGTGTCACCATTCTTTTTCCCGAAGATACTACATCCGCTGAACACCATGCTGCACATCGAAAGTATCAGGATTACGCTGATCCATCTTTTTGTTCTATACCACTTTTTCATTTGTCAGTTACTCCCCTTTCGTATTTTTCAATTCTTCTGCCAGTTTCCAAAGAGGTGCATCCTGTGCTTCTATACCGATCACATCTTCTATTTCTTCTTTAACCCTCTCCGGCTCCGCACTCGGAAGATCTATCTTATTGATTACCGGAAAAACCTCTAAATCATGGTCAAGCGCAAGATACACATTGGCAAGTGTCTGTGCCTCTATTCCCTGAGCGGCATCAACAACAAGAATAGCACCCTCACAGGCCGCAAGGCTTCTTGAAACCTCATAATTAAAATCAACATGTCCCGGAGTATCAATAAGGTTAAAAATATATTCCTCCCCGTCCTTGGCATTATATATAACCCTGACTGCCTGTGCTTTAATTGTAATTCCACGCTCTCTCTCAAGATCCATATTATCAAGAACCTGTTCCTGCATCTCCCTGCTGGTTAAAAGTCCTGTTTTTTCCATAATTCTGTCTGCAAGTGTGGACTTGCCATGGTCTATATGTGCTACTATACAGAAATTTCTGATTTTACTCTGGTCGATATGTGCCATATTTCTGTTTGTCCTCCAAAAAATAAGTTTTCACTCTAGTATATCACAACTTGAAAAATAATCAAAACAAAAGTATAATGATACCCAAAGGTGCAGAAGGTACTGAAAATAGTGTTTATACGTATTTTCAGTACCTTGGCACC
>OQVT01003501.1_pt1 | contig 10074 bp, 8 predicted proteins | sample 1691561 | NCBI WGS metagenome assembly OQVT01 (sample SAMN03418260, study PRJEB22391) | human gut metagenome | biome: human-gut; feature: organic feature; material: feces | host: Homo sapiens | place: Tanzania | collected 2013-01
ATTGATCGGTGCGGTGAAGGCTTACTCCGGAATGACCGGTGAAGCAGTGGATACGGATGTTATCGATGGTGCCATCAATGAGATGGTGGTAACCGGTGAAATCGGAGATGAGACCGGCAAGACGGATGAAATTGCCGGTATGGTGGCTTATCTGAAGGATCAGGTGGGTGGCAAAAATCTCTCTGACAGCGAACTGGCGGATGCGATTGACCAGGCATCGGAAAAATTTAATGTAAGTCTGACCCAGGATCAGATCGATCAGCTGAAGGAACTGCTGAAAAAACTGCAGGGACTGGATCTGAACTGGAACAATATCCGGGATCAGGCAGAAAATTTATATGGAAAATTAAAGGATATGGGGCTGAAAGTTGATACATCAGCACTGACCCAGCAGGCACAGGGATTTTTTGCAAAACTGATTGCATTTATCAAGAGCCTGTTTAACCGTTAATGGAGGAAAGATGGAAGCATATACAGAATTTGCACAGGTATACGATCGTTTCATGGACAATGTGCCTTATGAATCATGGTGTGAAGGTATCAGTAAAATTTTGACAGAGCATGGTATCTCAGAGGGACTTGTACTGGATCTGGGCTGCGGCACCGGAACGATGACGCGGCTGCTGCGTCAGAAAGGCTATGATATGATCGGTGTGGATGCTTCAGCGGAAATGCTGGAGATTGCCAGAAACCATCCGGACGAAGGGATTTTGTATCTGCAGCAGGATATGCGGGAGTTCGAGCTGTACGGAACCGTGGCAGCGGTGGTGTGTGTCTGCGATTCTCTGAATTATCTGTTGGAGGAGGAAGATCTGGCGGAGGTATTTTCCTTGGTGCACAACTATCTGGATCAAAACGGTGTGTTCATTTTTGACATGAATACCATTCACAAATACCGCGATCTGATCGGAGATGCCACAATTTGCGAAAATCGGGAAGAAGGAAGCTTTATCTGGGAAAATGAATTTGATGAGGAGACCGGGATCAATACTTATGAGCTGGCGCTGTTTCTTCCAAGAGAAGACGGATTGTATGAGAAGTGTGAGGAGGAACATGTACAGAAAGCGTATTCCATAGAAGCAATCAAGGCTATGATTGTGAAGGCAGGAATGGAACTGGTGGCAGTCTGTGATGCATATACTCATAATCCGGGTGATGAGAACTGTGAACGTCTGACTTTTGTTGCAAGAGAGCATGGAAAAAGTGCACAGAACGGATATCATGGAAAAATCCCGGAGAAACCTGAGACACATCGCGCGGATTGATGCGATTATAGCAAGCCTCTTAATTAATGCATTATTTACGAGGATTGCTATTGATTTGGATTGATGTTAAGCCATGGACAAAATGAAAATAATATGAAAGAAATAACAGGAGTAATAAACGAATGAACGATTATATTATCAGAGCAATTGCAGCGAATGATCAGATCCGGGCATTTGCGGCAGTTACTACAGAAACAGTAGAAACAGCGAGACAGGATCACAATACAAGCCCGGTTGCAACAGCAGCACTGGGACGTCTTCTTACAGCAGGTGCCATGATGGGTACCATGATGAAGGGGGATAAGGATATCCTTACACTTCAGATTAAGGCAGGAGGACCACTTGAAGGAATTACAGTAACTGCAGATTCCAAAGGTCGTGTAAAGGGATATGTGGGAAATCCTGATGTATGTATCCCGGCGAACAGCAAGGGAAAACTGGATGTTGCAGGTGCTGTCGGTGTAGGATTTATGAACGTGATCAAGGATATGGGACTGAAAGAGCCTTATGTTGGACAGGTTGCGCTTCAGACCAGCGAGATTGCAGAAGACCTTACCTATTATTTTGCCACAAGTGAACAGGTACCGTCAGCAGTTGGTCTCGGAGTTCTTATGAATAAAGACAATACGGTACGTCAGGCTGGCGGATTTATCGTGCAGCTGATGCCGTTTGCAGAAGAGAGCACAATTGCGAAGCTTGAGGAAAATGTGCAGAAAATCACATCTGTCACAAATCTTCTGGAAGAGGGGCATACTCCTGAAAGTCTGCTTGAGAAAGTTCTGGAGGGCTTTGACATGGAGATCAATGAGAAAGTTCCTACGGAATTTTACTGTAACTGCAGCAGAGAAAGAGTGGAGAAAGCTCTGATCAGCATTGGAAGAAAAGAACTCAATGAAATGATCCAGGAAGGTAAGTCCATTGAGATGAACTGCCATTTCTGTAATAAGAATTATGAATTTACAGTGGAAGAACTGAAAGAAATCCTGCGTAAATGTAAATAAGAGATGCCAATGTACTGACAGATAGATCTGCCGGAGCACAGGGAAGAAGAGGTAGAAAATGAAAAACGGTTATATCAAAACAGCAGCCGCAACACCTTATATCACAGTTGCAGACTGCAATGCCAATGGAAATGAGATTATCAGACTGATCCATGAGATGGAGAAAGAACATGTGAAGGTTATGACTTTTCCGGAACTTTGTATCACAGGCTATACCTGTCAGGATCTTTTCCTGCAGAGACGTCTTCTCGACAGCGCCTGGGAAACTTTGCTGAAGATCACAAAGGAAACTGCTGATGTGGATGCCCTTGTTTTTGTAGGTGTGCCTTTCAGAAATCATGGAAAATTATATAATGTGGCAGCAGTTTTAAACAGAGGCGAGATCATTGGGCTGGTTCCGAAAACTTATCTTCCAAACTATGGAGAATTTTATGAGCAGCGCCATTTTGCATCAGGTCTTGGATGTCTGGAATATGTGGATATTGAGGGAAAGAGAGTTCCTTTCGGAACAGATATTCTTTTTATCTGTGAGGAGGAGCCGGAGCTTGTGGCAGCAGCAGAGATCTGTGAGGATTTATGGGTGACACTGCCGCCAAGCGTTCTCCATGCACAGGCAGGAGCGAATCTGATCGTGAATCTGTCAGCCAGCAATGAGATGGTCGGAAAGGACAGCTACCGCAGAGATCTTGTTTCCGGACAGTCTGCACGTCTGGTGTGCGGATATGTATATGCAAATGCAGGAGAAGGTGAGTCCACACAGGATCTGGTCTTTGGCGGTCAGAATATGATCGCAGAGAATGGAGTGATCCTTGCGGAAGGAAAACGTTTCCACAATGGTATTGTATACAGTGAGATTGATGTGCAGAGGCTGAACGATGAGAGAAGAAGACTGACTACTTATCAGCCGGCTGACGACAGTGATCACATTAAAGTGTGCTTCCATCTGAATGTGGAAGAGACAAAACTGACCAGAAAATATTCGCAGTATCCTTTCGTACCTTCACGAAAAGAAGAAAGGGATATGCGCTGTGATGAAATCCTGAATATCCAGGCAATGGGACTTAAGAAACGTATGGATCATATCCATTGCCATAAGGCAACAGTGGGACTTTCCGGAGGTCTGGATTCCACACTGGCACTGCTTGTGATCGCAAGAGCCTTTGACCTTTCCGGTGCGGACAGAAAGGATATTCACTGTATTACCATGCCATGCTTTGGAACCACAGACAGAACTTATCAGAATGCCTGCAAATTAAGTCAGTGTCTGGGTGCGACTTTAAGTGAGATCAATATCAAAGAAGCAGTAAATGTACATTTCCGGGATATTGCTCATGATCCGTCTGTGCATGATGTGACTTATGAGAACAGCCAGGCAAGAGAGAGAACGCAGATCCTGATGGACAGTGCAAATCAGGATGGCTCGATTCTGGTGGGAACAGGAGATCTGTCTGAACTGGCTCTGGGATGGGCAACCTACAATGGTGACCATATGTCCATGTACGGAGTGAATGCTTCTGTGCCGAAAACTCTGGTGCGTCATCTTGTACGTTATTATGCGGATACCTGCAAAGATGAGAAGCTGACAGAGGTTCTTCTTGATATTCTGGATACACCGGTAAGTCCGGAGCTTCTGCCGCCTAAGGATGGCAAGATCGCACAGAAGACAGAAGATCTGGTGGGACCTTATGAACTTCACGATTTTTATCTGTACTATATGCTTCGTGCAGGATTTGAACCGGAGAAAATTTACAGGCTGGCATGTGAGACTTTTGAAGGAATGTATGATAAGGAGACAATCTTCAAATGGCTGAAAACCTTCTATTGGAGATTTTTCGCACAGCAGTTTAAACGCTCCTGTCTTCCGGATGGCCCGAAGGTGGGAAGCGTTGCGGTTTCACCTAGAGGTGATCTGAGAATGCCAAGTGATGCAAGTGCAAGAGTATGGCTGGAACAGCTTGAGAATATGGATCTTTAGAATCACAAAGCGGAGTGAATGATTTTATCCGCTTGATTTTGCATGGCGAAGCGGAGAACGATTAATTGTTCTCCGCTTTTTTCAGTGCTGTTTCAATTGCATTCAAAAGAATCATAGAAGTATACTTCTGATCTTCGGAATATTGGATATTTTCCAGCGACTGGGAGGTATAGATCTGGCTGGCCAGTGATTCCAGAGCCGGTTCCATGAGAGGAAACATGGCTGCGGTGCTTTCACTTAAATTTACCAGACGGATAGAAGTTACCCTGTCAGAGTCAACGGTTACTTCCAGGTCAAAGGTGTTTTCATTCAGGTCGATGGAGGAAGTATAAATTCCCGGTTTGTACAGGCTTTTGGCATCGGCTGAGATACTTTTTTTCTGACCGGGTCCAAACATGAAAAAAAGTACAATAGCCAGGATGACAGCAAGAAGAAGGAAAATGCCGGTGTATATAACTTCCTTCATATGTAGGACTATGATTTTTGTTTTTGCACTCATGGTACACGCCTCCTGGATGGTTTTGTATATTCTATTACAGAAGTGCTTAAATTATGATATACTGAAACAACGAATGTTGAGTAACTGACAGTAAGGAGAGAAGAATGTCATTACAGTTTATAATCGGCAGCTCCGGAGCCGGAAAATCATATTTTGCATATAAAAGAATTATTCAGGAATCACTGCAGCATCCGGAGAAAAATTATTATGTGATTGTACCGGAGCAGTTTACCATGCAGACACAGAAGACGCTGGTGGAAATGCATCCTGGAAAAGGAATCCTGAATATTGACATCCTGAGCTTTGAACGTCTTGCGTACCGTGTATTTGAAGAAACCGGCGGAGATAACAGAAAGGTTCTGGAAGATACGGGAAAAAGCATGGTGCTGCAGAAAATGGTGCAGCAGCACAGAAGGGAACTTGCCTATCTGGGAAGCCAGATGAATAAGCCGGGATATCTGGATGAGGTGAAGTCTCTGGTGTCAGAATTTATGCAGTATGATATCAGAGAAGAGAATCTGGCAGAAATGAAAGAGAAGGCCAAAGATCAGCCATTACTTGAAATGAAGCTTAAGGATGTGGGAATCCTTTATCAGTCATTCAGGGAATTCCTGAAGGGGCATTATATGACAGGGGAAGAGGTGATGGATGTCCTGCTTAAACAGCTTCCTTTTTCCGAAAAACTTAAGGGAGCGGAATTTCTCTTTGATGGATTTACCGGATTCACGCCAATTCAGGTCAATGTGCTCAGGGAACTTCTGGTCATTGCTGACCGCATAAGTGTTACTGTGACTATGGACGAACGGGAGGATGCTTTTTCTCCGGGAAAACCTTATCAGCTTTTCTTTATGAGCAAGCAGATGATACGGACACTTGCAGGGCTGACCAGAGATCTGGAGGATCCAGTGTATCTGAAACCATCTGGACAGTCCCGGTTTACACAGGCACCTGCCTTACAGTTCCTGGAGAAAAATATCTTCCGCTACAGAAAGGGCGTGTATGCCGAAGAACAGCAGGAGATAAAAATATTTACTGCGCCATCCCCCCTGGAAGAAATGCGGGAGGCTGCCCGAAAGGTGTCAGAACTTGTGCGTACCTGCGGATACCGCTATGGTGAGATTGCAGTGATCACAGGAAATCTGGAAGAATATGCAAGACTTGCAGCACAGGTATTTGAGGAGGCAGATATTCCATATTTTATTGACGAGAAGCATTCGGTAATGATGAATCCTTTTGTGGAGTATCTGCGCGCTGCCATGGAGATGGCGGTACAGGGATTTCCTTATGAGAGTGTTTTCCGTTATCTCAGATGCGGGATGTCAGAAGTTACCAGAGAACAGGCTGATAAGCTGGAGAATTACGTGCTGGCGCTGGGAATCCGGGGATATAAGAAATGGTCTGAAAAATGGGTTCGTGTATACAGAGGAATGGAAGCGGAGAAGATACAGGAACTGAATGAGATCAGAGAAATCTTTGCGGAAGAAGTAAGGGAACTTGCACAGGGATTTGGTTCCGGGAAGAAGACAGTGGAAGAGTACTGCCGGATTCTCTATGAGTTTATCCAAAAAAGCAATGTCTGGCAGAAACTGAAACGACAGGAGCGAAAGTTTAAAGAGTCAGGCGATAAAGCAATGGAAAAAGAATATAACCAGATTTATGGAATTGTGATGGACCTGCTGGATAAGATGGTTGAGATTCTTGGCGAAGAAACGGTAAACAGACAGGAGTTCCGACAGCTTCTGGAATCAGGACTTTCTCAGGCAAAAGTAGCGCTGATTCCGCCGAGTATAGATCAGGTAATGGTGGGTGATATGGAACGATCCCGCTTAAAGGAGATTAAGGCGTTGTTCTTTGTTGGCGTGAATGAGGGAAATATCCCAAAGAGCACACAGACAGGCGGAATCTTATCAGAGCTTGACAGGGATTTCTTCCAGGAGCAAGGAGTGGAACTGGCACCGGGGCCTAAAGAACTGATGAATATGCAGAGGTTTTATCTGTATCTGAATATGACGAAACCGGGAGAAAAGCTGATCCTCTCCTATAGTGATACCAATGCAAAAGGAGAAGGCATAAGCCCGGCATATCTGATCGGGAGTATACGCAGTCTGTATCCGAAGCTGGAAATTGAGGGTGGAGCCGGGGTCAGACCCCATAAAAATTCTATAAACAATTATTATTATCCGGAAAATCCGGAAGCTGGGATTGATCTGTTTCTGGAGAAGTTGGTACAGGAGACAGAGAAAGAACATGAGGATATTCTGGAGCAGGCAGATGAGACGGATGCAGTGTTTGGAGAGCTTTACAGCTGGTATCTGCGGAATCCGGAATACAGAAGCAGAGTACAGAAGCTGGTACAGTCGGCTTTTGCCGGAAAACCAGAGGACATTATCAGCCAGAGTGTGGCGAAGGCATTATACGGAGAGGTTTCACCTTACAGTGCTACCAGACTGGAACGTTTTGCAGCCTGTGCATTTGCACATTTCCTTCAGTATGGAATGAAGCTTACCGAGCGTGTGGAATATGAGTTTAAACCTATGGATATGGGAAATGTTATGCATGAAGCACTGGAAAGCTTTGCAGAAGAAGTGCGAAAAAGAGGCATGAAATGGACAGAGCTGACAGAACAGGAACGGAATGAGATTGCGGACCGGTGTCTGGATAATATTGTGGCAGATTATGGAAACACGGTGCTCAAAAGCAGTGCCAGAAATGAATATATGATCGAGAGAACAAGAAGAATTCTGCGAAGGACGGTATGGGCACTTCAGAAACAGCTGGAACAGGGAGAATTTCAGCCGGAAGGCTTTGAGGTAACCTTCGGGGGAGGACGAATTGACAGAGTAGATATTATGGAAGATCAGAATAAGGTGTATGTGAAGGTGATTGATTATAAAACCGGAAATACATCCTTTGACCTGGTTTATCTGTATCATGGCCTGCAGTTACAGCTGATGATCTATCTGGATGGTGCTCTGCGTGTAGAGCAGAAGAAATATCCGGATAAGGAGATTATTCCTGCGGGAGTTTTTTATTACAATATTAAGGATCCTATGATCCAGGAGAAGATAGATGCGGATGTGGAAGCAGTCAGTGCAGGTCTTATGAAAGAACTGAAGATGAATGGGATGATGAAGAGGAAAACAAAGACTATGAATCAATGAACGCAAGAGAATTATATAAACTTTGTAAAGAGCGTGATATTGATTGTAAGTCCAAGAAATCAAAAGAATATTATATTGACCTTTTGGAAGAAGCGGATGAAGAAAATGAAAATGATGATTGGGATGAAGAAGCAGAGGATGATTGGGAGGATTAAGTTATGTTTATTACAAGAAAAAGATATGAAGCAGAATTAAGAATTGCAGAAGCAAGGGGAAGAAAAGAGCGGCAAAAAGAAATGGAAATAGATAGTCGCATTAATGCAATTAATATGGATATGTGGGATAACAGAGATAGATTAATAAGAGACAAAGATGTCATATTGGATAGACTTGAACGTATTGAGGAATATCTTGATATGAGTTCCAATGAAAAAGCAAATTAAAAACAATTTTGGGTTGATATAGTTCAACCCTTTTGTTATAATTATGGTACAATAGAAAGGAAGGAAACAGATGGGATATTTTGATTTACATAGACATGATGAATATTCTTTGTTTGATGGTTTTGGAAAACCAGAACAACTTGCAAGGCACGCAAAAAGTCTTGGTTATCGTGCTTTAGGAATAAGCAATCATGGAACAATAAGTGGACTTGTAAAGCACTATCAAGCGTGTAATGAAGTAGGAATAAAGCCAATAATGGGTTGTGAGGTTTATTTTCAGCCAAAATTTAATAAGCAGAATCCAGAAAGAAAAAGTTACCATTTGAACTTGTTTGTTAAGAATTTACAAGGGTATAAAAATCTTTGCCATATTATGACAAAAGCAAATGTTGAACAGTTTTATTATAAGCCGATTGTAGATTTTAAATTATTGGAACAATATTCTGATGGGTTAATATGCACAACGGCTTGTATTGCAAGTGCAACATCACAAGCAATTCTGAATGGACATAAGGCAACGGCAGAAAAGTTATTGGATAAATTTAAAAGTATTTTTGGAAAAGATTTGTATGTGGAAATACAGCCATATAAGATAGACAAAGAACACACACAGGAAAGAACAGATTTGACATTGATGCACATTGCAAGGGAGAAAAAAATAAAGTGTATTTTAACATCGGATTCACATTTTGGGAAAAAGGAAGATTTTGACACATATTGTAAAATGCATGAAATAGGGCATACGACATTGGATGTTAAAAATACATACCAAGAAAGGTATATGCCAACAGAATATGAGATTGCAGAAAGATTTGCAATTATGTACAAAACAAAATTTAGAAAGCCAATGGACGTTGCAGAAATGTTTATTGACAATCTGAATGAGATTTATAACAAGGTTGAAGATAACATTCTGGAAGGATTAACGTTGGAGTTGCCAGACATTGGAGAAAACAGTAAAAAGGAACTTTTGAATCTTGTTAAAAAAGGATTGAAACAAAAAGGAAAATCAAACAAAAAGTATATCGAAAGATGCAAATATGAGTTGGATGTTATAAATTATCATGGATTTGTTGATTACTTTTTGATTGTTAGAGATTATATAAACTGGGCGAGAGAACAAGGAATTGAAGTTGGAAAAGGTCGTGGCTCAGTATGTAATTGTTTAGTTGCATATGCTATTGGAATTACAGATGTAGACAGTATTAAATACAATCTTGATTTTAGTCGTTTTATGAGAAAGGAAAAGAAATCACTTCCAGACATTGACATAGATTTTGAAACAGATAGGAGACAGGAAGTTATTGATTATGTGATAAACAAATACAAAGGAAAAGCAATTCAGATTTGTTCATATGGTATGTATGGAATAGACAATCTTGTAAATGTGTGGAAGAGAGAGAACGTATGGAAACAGTCCCGATGGGGAATGGAAGTAAGGAAGAATTATTTGAAAAAGGGCATCCGGTAATCCGGGAGTTAAAAAGTATTCCCGAAATTATTTTTGAAGAACAGATTGGAATGCTGCCATCCTCAGCGATTCCTGTAAACTCTTTATTTGCTTCAAAAGGAGCACTTTTATAGCAGCGGACATCTACAAATGCACATTTTTCCTTATGGATTCCACCAAAATACATAGTATCTCCATCCCTTATGTCTATCATAAGAAGGGGCTCGGATTTATTGGGGATTATAGAAATAACATCCCCTATACGGCTTGCTATTTTGTCTTTTTCTGATTGGGTTAGCGTAAGCGTTGTATTTACTTGTATAAAAGGCATATTATATCT
>OQVT01003503.1_pt1 | contig 10073 bp, 7 predicted proteins | sample 1691561 | NCBI WGS metagenome assembly OQVT01 (sample SAMN03418260, study PRJEB22391) | human gut metagenome | biome: human-gut; feature: organic feature; material: feces | host: Homo sapiens | place: Tanzania | collected 2013-01
ATGCACTGGAAGTCTGCAATGCAGTACTGGATGTATGGAAGCCTACCGCTGACCGCAAGGCCATCATTAATCTGCCCACCACCGTACAGGTGGCAATGCCCCACGTATTTGCCTGTCAGGTAGAATATATGCACAAGCATTTGAAATATCGTGACAATGTAGTACTCAGCGTACATCCTCACAATGACAGGGGCTGTGGCATCAGTGATGCGGAGTTCGGCGTATTGGCCGGAGCTGACCGTGTGGAAGGTACTTTGTTCGGCAACGGCGAACGTACCGGTAACGTGGATCTGGTAACTGTTGCACTGAACATGATGTGCCACGGCGTGGACAGTGGACTGGATTTCTCCCATATTATGGAGATCCGCGAAGCTTATGAGAACTTCACCGGCATGAAGGTACATGAAAGAGTGCCCTATGCAGGAGATCTGGTATTTACCGCATTTTCCGGTTCCCATCAGGATGCCATCAGCAAAGGTATGGCATGGCAGAAGGAAGGCAGGACCGGTAAGCGCTGGGATGTTCCTTACCTGCCCATTGATCCTGCGGATGTGGGAAGAGAGTACGAATCCGATGTTATCCGTATCAACAGTGTATCCGGTAAGGGCGGTGTAGCGTTCGTATTGAAGCAGCAGTTTGGCTTCTCGCTGCCCGCAGCCATGAAGGAAGAGGTTGGTTACCTTGTAAAAGGTATTTCCGACAGACGTCATCAGGAATTACTTCCCAAGGAGATCTATGCGATCTTCGAGGAAAATTATATTAATCCCCGTAGCATTTTTAATATTACAGAGTGCCACTTCAAACAGGAAAACGGTATTCAGGCAGAGGTGACCATTGAGCAGGGTGGAGCATCCAGAAGTATTACCACTATGGGTAACGGACGCCTGGACGCAGTCAGCAATGCCATCAAGACATACTTTGGCATTACCTACGAACTGTCTGTATACGAAGAGCATGCGATCTCCAGAGGATCTAACTCCAAGGCTGCCACCTATGTGGGTATTGTCCATGATGGCAAGTTCTACTGGGGCGTCGGCGTAGATGAGGATATCATCAAGAGTTCCATTGCCGCACTGGTATCTGCAGTGAACAAGCTGGCAGCAGAGCAGCATATTACCTCCGGAAGAGAAGAGCGGATTGTGGAGATTATCAGTTTTATCCAGAAGCATTACGTTGATGTGACGCTTGACAAGCTGGTGGATACTTTCCATCTCTCAAAGCCGTATTTGTCCAAATACATTAAAGAAAAGGCAGGTATGACCTTCCAGGAGGTTGTAAGGGAAGAACGCATGAAGAAGGCGAGAATGCTTTTGAAGGAAACTAACCAGACGGTAGAGACCATAGCGGCTAATGTTGGTTATGAGAACGTAGAGCATTTTAACCGCCTGTTCAAAAAGGCATACGATATGACTCCGGTACAGTATCGGAAGCAGAGTGCGGAATAGAGTACTCCCGGGAACTGCGCCATGCACATTCGCAGGAGCTAAAGCACCTGCTTCATGTACGGCTGTCGCCGTATAAATCCAAAAAGAAAGATACACCTTTGTGAGCAAGCTCCCACGGTGTATCTTTCTTTTTGTCTTTGCATGGCTTGTAGCTTTTAACATAATGACAGGTCTGAAAAACAAAAATAGGTAGAAATATTTGTTTTTTTCGATTATGATGAAAACATAGAGCAAGAGAATTCACACTTCGGCACCTGCCGGGGTAAGCAACGTGAGAGAACATAAATGGAAAAGGCTTACACAGTAAGCAGATAGGAGCAGAAAATGGAAATGAAAGAGACGATTCTGAAGACTTTCGCAGAAGTATTTGGAGATGCAGAGGGCGCCAAGGCTTATTTTGCACCGGGACGTGTGAATCTGATCGGTGAACATACCGACTATAACGGCGGACATGTATTCCCCTGTGCACTGACCATCGGTACTTATGGCGTGGCAAGAAAAAGAAACGACAATAAGTTGCGTTTCTATTCCATGAATTTCGAGCAGCTGGGCGTGATCGAGTCTTCCCTGGATGACCTGGTACCCAGCAAGGAAGCAAACTGGACCAATTATCCCAAGGGAGTGATCTGGGCTTTCGGCGAGAAGGGCATGAAAGTGACTTCCGGTATGGATCTGCTGCTGAACGGTAATATTCCCAACGGTTCCGGACTTTCCTCTTCCGCTTCCGTAGAAGTGTTGACCGGCTATATTCTGAGAGACTTCTTCGGATTTGATGTGACCAATCAGGATCTGGCACTGATCGGACAGTTCTCCGAGAACAAATACAACAAGGTAAACTGCGGTATCATGGATCAGTTTGCCATTGCTATGGGTAAAAAGGACAACGCTATTTTCCTGGATACTGCAACTCTGGAGTATGAGTATGCACCGATCCATCTGGAGAATGCGAAGATCGTGATCGCATGCAGTAATAAAAAGAGAGGCCTGGGAGATTCCAAGTACAATGAGCGCCGCAGCGAGTGTGAGACTGCACTGGCAGAGCTGCAGCAGGTAGTGAAGGTCAAGACGCTGGGTGATCTGGATGAGGAGACCTTCGAAAAGTTCAAGTCTATCATCAAGAGCGATGTCCGCAGAAAGCGTGCAAAGCATGCGGTATATGAGAATCAGAGAACGATCCGTGCGGTAGAAGCGCTGAAGAACAATGATGTGAAGCTGTTTGGCGAGCTGATGAATGCATCCCATGTATCCCTGCGGGATGATTATGAAGTAACCGGTATCGAGCTGGATACTCTGGTAGAGGAAGCATGGAAGGTAGACGGTGTCATCGGATCCCGTATGACCGGTGCCGGCTTTGGCGGATGTACCGTAAGCATTGTGAAGGATGAAGCTATTGATACCTTTATCGAGCAGGTAGGCAAAGCATACAAGGAAAAGATCGGCTATGCGGCTGATTTCTATGTAGTAGAGATCGGTGACGGCCCTCAGACCCTGTAAGAAAAGTCAGGTTCCTACGCAAACAGAAAGTGAGTGCCGCAGAAGCTGTCCGAATGGTTCGGCGGCAGAATGGAGAAAAAATGGATATTCAGGTATTAATTCGTAAATTAGTATCCTACGGAGTACAGACAGGACTGGTTCCGGAGGAAGATGTGATCTATACCACCAACCGTCTGTTGGAGCTGTTTGAACTGGATGAACTGGAAGACCGTGACAATGTAACCATGCGTGAGGATGAACTGGAAGAGGTTCTGAAGGGCATGCTGGATTACGCTTATGAAAAAGGCATTCTCAAAGAGAACAGTGTGGTATACCGTGACCTTTTCGATACGAAGATCATGAGCATGTTGATGCCCAGACCCAGTGAAGTGATCCGTCATTTCCATGAGCTGTACGATCAGGTATCTCCTGAGGCAGCTACCGACTATTATTATAAATTAAGCAGAGATTCCGATTATATCCGCCGCTATCGTATCTGCAAGGATATGAAATGGGTGGCACCTACCAAATATGGCGATCTGGATATTACTATCAACCTGTCCAAGCCCGAGAAGGATCCTAAAGCCATCGCCGCAGCAAAGCTGGCAAAGCAGTCCGGTTATCCGAAATGCCTGTTGTGCCGTGAAAATGAGGGTTATGCAGGCCGTGTGAACCATCCTGCCCGTCAGAACCACCGTATCATTCCGGTGACCATCAACGGCAGCCAGTGGGGATTCCAGTATTCTCCGTATGTATATTATAATGAGCACTGCATCGTATTTAATTCTCAGCATGTACCTATGAAGATCGAGCATGCGACCTTCTGTAAGCTGTTTGATTTTGTAAAGCAGTTCCCTCATTATTTTGTAGGTTCCAATGCAGATCTGCCCATCGTAGGCGGCTCCATCTTAAGCCACGATCATTTCCAGGGTGGTCATTATGAGTTCGCCATGGCAAAAGCGCCGGTAGAGAGAACCTTTTCTGTAGCAGGTTTTGAGGATGTGGATGCCGGTATCGTGGCATGGCCCATGTCCGTGATCCGTCTCAGCGGTACGGATACCGACCGCATCATTGCGTTGGCAGATGTGATCCTGAACAAGTGGAGAGAGTATACGGATGAAGAGGCATTTATCTACGCCTATACCGATAATGAGCCTCATAACACCATCACACCCATTGCCAGAAAGAGAGGAGACAAGTTCGAGCTGGATCTGGTGCTGCGTAACAATATCACCACAGAGAAGCATCCTCTGGGAGTTTATCATCCTCATGCAAAGCTGCATCATATCAAAAAAGAGAATATCGGTCTGATTGAGGTTATGGGTCTGGCAGTACTGCCTGCCCGCCTGAAGGGTGAGATGGCGCATCTGAAGGAAGCAATCCTTGCAGGTAAGGATTTGAGAGCCGATGAAGAACTGGCAAAGCACGCAGACTGGGTAGACGAGTTCCGTCCGAAATACGAGGCCATCACTGCAGAGAACATCGACGGTATCGTAGAGAAGGAGATCGGTCTGGTATTCATGCAGGTATTGGAAGATGCCGGTGTCTATAAGAGAACTGAGGAAGGCCAGAAGGCTTTCGATCGTTTTGTTAAAAGCTTATAATCATATTTTTGTTGAATGTTTGTTGTACATTTGTTGCGAGGAAAAGGAATTGTGGTGACACAATTCTTTTTTCTTAGTATAATATTGCCATGAAATTCTTATTAACAGCTATTAATGCAAAATTCATACATTCCAATCCCGCCATTTACAGTCTGAGAGCCGATGTGGGAGATAAGTTACAGCCCTATGTGGAACTGGCGGAATTCACCATCAATGAGTCTCTGGAAAGTATTCTGGAGGGTATCTGGAAGCGTCAGCCAAAGGTGATAGGCTTCTCCTGTTATATCTGGAACTGGAAGCTGATCCGGGAGATTCTGACAGAGCTGCCGAAGATCCTGCCGGATACCGAGATCTGGCTGGGCGGGCCGGAGGTCACCTATGACGGACCGGGACTATTGGCGGAATTTCCGCAGGTTACCGGGATCATGGTGGGAGAAGGAGAAGTTACCTTCCGGGAAGTGCTGGAACAATATCTGCGGGAGGCAGAAACGGCCGGACGATCCGAACAGCAGCCTGGACCTGACAGCATAAAACAGCAGGCAGCAGACCGAAGGGTAACGGTTGCAGGAAAGTCGGTGGAAGAGCGTTTTGGGCCGATTCCCGGCCTGTGTCTTGCCTCCGGTTATACGGCACCCCGAGAACTGACGGATCTGACTACACTTCCTTTTCTCTATGAGAACATGGATCCCTTTACAAACCGTATCATCTATTATGAGACCAGCAGAGGGTGTCCCTACCGGTGCAGCTATTGTCTGTCCTCCATAGATAAGAAGGTAAGGCTACGTGACATCAGTGTCGTAAAGAAGGAACTCCAATTTTTCCTGGATCAGAACGTAAAACAAGTGAAGTTCATTGACCGCACCTTCAACTGCAACCACAAGCATGCCATGGCGATCTGGCAGTATATTTATGAACATGACAATGACGTCACCAATTTTCATTTCGAAATTTCGGCGGATATTTTGCGGGAAGAGGAGATTGCGTTGCTGAATCGTTTCCGTCCGGGACTGGCACAGCTGGAGATCGGGGTGCAGTCTACAAATCCGGAGACCATCCGGGCCATCCATCGTGTCATGGATGTGGACAAACTGGAGAAAATCGTGGCGGCAATTCACAAAGGACAGAATATTCATCAGCATCTTGATCTGATCGCCGGGCTGCCCTATGAAGATTACGAGAGCTTCGGCAGATCTTTTGACAGGGTCTACGGGATGCAGCCAGAGCAGCTGCAGCTGGGCTTTCTCAAGGTATTAAAGGGATCAGACATGTATGAAAATGCAGAGAAATATGGTATCCATTATCTGGAGCTGCCGCCCTATGAAGTGCTGTATACCAACTGGATCAGTTATGGCGAGATCCGGAGACTGAAACGGATCGAAGAAATGGTAGAGTTGTATTATAACAGCGGTCAGTTCACACATACCCTGCCTGTTCTGGAAAAAGCATTTTCCGGGCCGTTTGCCATGTATGAGGCACTGGCGGATTATTATCAGGAACAGGGATATTTTACCAACAGCCCTGCCAGAGCCTACCGGTATCAGATCTTGTTGGAATTTGCGGCTCTTAAAGATCCGAAAAACCGTGAGATCTACAGGGAACTTCTGACCTATGACATGTATCTGCGGGAGAACCTGAAGAGCAGACCAGCGTTTGCGTCAGAAATTACGGAAGAAGAAAAACAGGACATCCGCCGTTTTTATCAGACAGAGGAGCAGGAACGGTGCTATCTTCCAAATTATGCAGAGTATGACTGGAAGCAGTTAAGCAGAATGACGCATATGGAACCGTTCCGGTATCCGGAACCCCATTATGTTCTGTTTGACTATCAGGAACGGAATCCGCTCAATTATGAAGCCAGAGTACATGTGATCAGGAATCGTCTGCGGAATGGAGATTAGTATGTATGACACTTATGTCAGTATAGATCTGGAGACCACCGGATTGAATCCAAAGAGGGACCGGATCATAGAGATCGGGGCAATCCGCGTAGAACAAGGTGAGATTACAGGAGAATTTTCCACGTTTGTCAACCCGGGGCGCAGGCTGGAAGAACGGATCACGGAGCTGACCGGGATCCGGGAGGAAGATCTTGCGGATGCACCGGAGCTGGACGTGGTATTTCCGGTGTTATTGGAATTTATGGGTGAACTGCCGCTGTTGGGTCACCGCATTTTGTTTGATTATTCATTTCTGAAAAAAGCTGCGGTGGACAGAAAGCTTAAGTTTGAGAGATCTGCGGTGGATACGCTGCAGATCGCCCGGAAATATCTGCCGGAGCTGCCTCATCGCAATCTGGAATATCTGTGCCGGTATTACGAGATTCCACATCATGCCCACAGAGCATTGGAGGATGCAAAAGCCACGGATCAGCTGTTCCGAAAGCTGGCAGAATTGTTTTACTGCGAAGAAACTATAGGACAGGTAGCGAAGAATACTTTATTTGAGCCACAGCCTTTACATTTCCGGGTGAAAAGAGATACTCCTGCGACGAAACCGCAAAAAGAATGGTTATATCGTCTGCAGGAGCAGCATAAGATTACCTTGGAGGTCGATGTGGAAAAGCTTACCCGCAGTGAGGCCGGGAGGCTTGTGGATAAGATTCTTGCAAAGTACGGACGATAGCATTACGCAAGGCAGAACGTAACCCCTCCGCCTGGTGGATCAGAGCGGCGATTTTGTCATATTCTGCCCGGTCTGCGTAGATTTTTGCCAATGCATAGTAAGTATGGCTGACATCCGTGCCGATAGAAATAGCATAAGAAAGAACAGCTTCGGCTTCAGCGGTGAGATCTGCTTTCAGCAGAAGCTCTGCCCACTGCTGCAGGGTCCGCACCAGTGTTGTATAATTCTGGTCGTACTGAGACAACGGTGTGATGTTGGCGGTGCCGTATTCCAGCTTGAGATCCGTATTGGTGAAGCCTGTGAGATTCACAATAGGCTGTGTGGACAGATAAGTTAAAAGCTCTTTGTATTCCCGGGCTTTTTCATCTTCCGGCAGCGCATTCACAGGAAGCTTGTCCAAAGGGATTTTCACATAATCCAGACCATCAAGAGGTTTTTTGCGGACGGAATTGGCTCTTTTTTCCCGATCCCAGAATTCCTGTTCTTTTTTTTCGGCAAGAGTACGCTGACGTCTTGTATTCTGTGCTACAATAATGATGGTATATACGAAGACAATAAATATGATTAAACTTGCCAAAAACTTTAAACTCATATATAATATCCTTTCAGAACAAAAGCCATTTTTTCAAAGCATTTATGGAGGTTAAGCCATGTTTAATATGAATAATAAAAAGACAAAACAGCGGATCTCCGCAGCCATCATTGTGCTGCTTGTGATCGCTATGATCGTACCTACTATAACATCTATTTTCTACTAATTCAACCATAGTCGGAATTGTAGATGGGATCCGGAACAAGAGGATCCAAAGGAGTATTATGAAAAAAATATATCGTAAGGGAATCCATGGTGTTTTGCTGTTGACACTGACGTTGTTATTCGGTATGACAGCGCAGGCGAAGACAGAGGACACTATTAAGACAGGAATCTACGCTGGGGATGTGGAACTGTCCGGTATGACGGCGAAAGAAGCTGCTGCAGCCATCGAGGATCATGTGGAGAGTCTGAATGATGTGGAGATCACGCTGCTCGCAGCCAATGATCATGAAGTGACCATCACGGCCGGAGAACTGGGTCTCTCCTGGAAGAATCCGGAACTGGTACAGGATGCACTGGAACTGGGAACCCATGGAAATGTAATCGAGCGTTATAAGATCCTGATGGATCTGCAGCATGAAAATTATGTATATCCTATTGAGCTGGACTTTGACCTGCAGGCGATCAATGATCTGCTGACCAGATGTACCAAGTATGATCAGGAAGCTGTCAATGTCTCTCTGAAGAGAGAGGGTGGCAAGTTCACGGTAGTGCAGGGACAGACAGGCTATGTACTGGATGTGGAGAAGTCTATTGATGCCGTATACGATTATCTGACGGAAGAATGGGATCATGAAGCATGCAGCATTCCTCTGGAGATTGTGGTGGATGAGCCGAAGGGCAGTGCCGAGGAGCTGGCACAGGTAACGGATGTACTGGGAAGCTTTACGACATCATACAAAACGTCCGGAGCAGCCAGAAGTGCAAACGTGGCAAATGGCTGCAATCTGATCAACGGTACGACTTTATATCCAGGAGAAGAATTTTCCACTTATCAGACGGTTTCTCCTTTTTCTGTGGCGAACGGTTATTATATGGCAGGCTCTTATGTCAGCGGAAAAGTAGTAGACAGTCTGGGCGGAGGAATCTGTCAGGTGTCCACAACATTGTACAATGCGGTATTATTGTCTGAACTGGAGGTAACGGAGCGTTACAATCATTCCATGATCGTATCCTATGTGGATCCTTCCGCAGATGCGGCGATCGCAGAGAGTTCCGGCAAGGATTTTAAGTTTGTTAACAATACGGATTATCCGATTTATATAGAAGGATATACGCATGACAAGCAGATCACTTTTAATATCTATGGGAAAGAGACCAGAGATGCCGGACATTCAGTCCGTTATGAAAGTGAAGTACTGGAAGTGATCAATCCTCCTGCGGATCAGATTTATGCTGATGCAGGACAGCCCATCGGCTACATCGTGACAGAGAGTGCCCATATCGGTTATAAAGCAAGGCTGTGGAAGGTCACGATGGAAAATGGTGTAGAAGTCAGCAGAGAGCAGGTCAACAGCAGTAATTACAAGATGGTGCCCCGCAGCGCTACCGTAGGAACGGCAACGGCAGACCCGCAGGCGTATGAAGAGATCATGGCAGCCATCAGCACGGCTAATATTGATCATGTAAAAAATGTGGCAGCAGCATTGAATGCGAGAGCGGCAGCGGCTGCACAGGAGACAGAAATCGTAGACGACTAAAGGTGACAGAAATAGAATGAAGAGCGGCAAAGTACCCGTGAACGTATTGAAACGTTCCGTTCTCAGACAACTGAAAAATAAAAGGTCGGAAATAGCAAATAGCGCAGATCTGGGGGCAGACTGCGCTATTTTTGAGCCTTTTTCGGAGGGGCAGCTGGTGACCTGTGTTCAGGAGGGCGTAGTGGAGCTTTGCTGTGAGAACGATCTGGCGGAAGCGGAAAGAGAAGATCCATCCGTGATGCCTATGCGTCGTTTTTTCCAGAAATGTGCCAACAACCTGGCAACTGCCGGTGCAGAGCCCGTGGCAGCGGAATTGGTGATCTTCCTGCCGGAGAGCGTGGAAGAACCGGAATTGAAAGCACTGATGTCCGAAGCGGAAGGTATTGCCGCGGAGTTAAACATACAGATTATCGGCGGACAGACAAGAGTAAGTTCCGCGGTACGGCAGCCCCTGGCCACGGTGACCGGATATGGCATCCGCAAGACCGGTGCGGTGCAGATGGATGTGCGGAAGAAGCTGGCGGGACAGGATATTATCATTACGAAATGGATTGGCCTGGAAGGCACCGCGGATCTGGCGGCCCGGAACCAGGAAGGAACTTCCACTGTCTCCTGTCTGAGAGGAAGTTTCTTC
>OQVT01003504.1_pt1 | contig 10072 bp, 6 predicted proteins | sample 1691561 | NCBI WGS metagenome assembly OQVT01 (sample SAMN03418260, study PRJEB22391) | human gut metagenome | biome: human-gut; feature: organic feature; material: feces | host: Homo sapiens | place: Tanzania | collected 2013-01
TTGTTCATGGCGGCAGTACGATGCCGCTTTATATAAATATAAAAAGCTTTGATGTGCCGCATGAGCAGCAGGCGCGTTTGAAGGTTATTCTGCCGGAGGGCTTTAGTGCGCTGCCTGATGATAAATGGCAGGCAGGAGCTGAGAATGGTCACAATATAGCGACCTCGGCGTGGATGCTGCCTGCTGATTTTGGGCAGACGTTTGATTTGCTCTACCTGCGTCCGGACGGCAGTGCGAAGGCTGGCGAGCAAAAGCTCGTGGTGCAGGTGCAGGGCGAAGGCTGGGAGCAGCAGCGAGACGTGTCCTTTACATATGATATGCAGCAGGATAAGGCGCAGGACGCAGACGCTGTGGGCAAGAAGAAAAAGCCTGATGCTCGCAAATTCAACTGGTATATCCAGAACGTGACGCTGCCTGTCGACAATCTGGGTAACAAGGATGATCGCGCGGCTGAAGGCGTGATTTATGTGCGCGATACGACGCTGGAGGGCTTTCGCAACCGCATGATGGGCGACGGCGCGACGAACTGGTCGGCGGTATTCAATCATCCTGCGACGTTCCTGCTTCTTGATATGCGCAATCCGCAGCGTGATGTGCGCTTGCTGAAGTTCAAGGCAGAGCTTATTGACAAGGCGACAGGCAAGCTCGTTCCCGGTCTGTGTACGGCAGGCAAGAATGATAATGATTCTGAGCACGGCTGGGCAGGTGATACCGGTAATAATAATGAGACGACGGCGCTGATTTCTCTCGACGGACAGAAGGCGCAGACCTTTATTATTCCGCTTTATGTAGATTATTTTACGATTTTGGCAGGTGATTACAGCCTGCGGATTACGGTCAGCGGCAATGGGCAGGAAAAGGTGCAGGAGGTGCCGCTGACGATTACGAAGACGCATAATCTGGGACTTTTGGCGGTAGGCTTTTCCTTCCTCTGCCTTGGTGCCTTGGTTGTGTTCAGCTATAAATTGAAGAGCTGCATTTATAAGATTGGCGCGAAGGGCGCGATTACCGTGGCCCTGTTTGCGGCGCTGGCGTTTGGCGGTATCACGCTGCCGACTACGCTTTTGGGCGATTTGCTGCACGTCTTCCTTGGGCCATTCTCCGGCTTATTTACAGGCGTTTTGAGCGGTGTGCTGCAATATCTGCTTGTAGTGTCGCTTTTGGTGCTGTTCCGCGCGCCCGGCGTGCTGAGCCTGATGTATCTTGTTAAATATATGCTTTCCGGTCTGATGTTCGGTCATTTCACGCCGCTTGGCTTATTGAGCCTGTGCGTGAATATCGTGATTTTGGAAGCAATTTTATATTTCAGCGGCTTCTACCGCAAGCAGGAGCTGGGCAAGCGCTATATGCTGTTTGTTGCTGTGCTCTTGGGCGTGGGCGATGCGCTGATTACGTTTGTAAATTTGCAGCAGATGATGTTCTTTTATCGTTTGTATTATGCGGACTGGTATCTGGCACTGTATATGCTGGTCAACGGCCTTGTGTACAGCAGCATCGGCGCCTGGCTGGGTGCTAAGACGGGCAGCAAGCTGCAGCAGGTTATGGGGGAATAGAGATGCTGAAAATAGACAATTTATCTTATCGCTATCCCTCAAGGAAGCAGTTTACTTTAAAAAATATCAACCTGACGTTGGCGGACGGTGAAATGCTGCTTTTGGCAGGACGCAGCGGCTGTGGCAAATCGACGTTGATTAAAGCTATCAGCGGTCTTTTGGGCAGCGAGGAGCGCGGTGAGCTGCAGGGAGCAATTTATCTGCAGGGCGAGGATATCAGCAAATGGCCGCCGGAAAAAACAGGCCAGTTGGTGGGCACTGTCTATCAGTCGCCGGATGACCAGCTTTTTGCGATGACGGTAGCGGATGAGGTTGGCTTTGCGCTGGAGAACCAGGGCGAGGAGCCGGAGATTATCGCGCGCAAGGTGAGCGAAACATTGCAGCTGGTAGGCTTGGGCGGCTTTGAGGATTACAGCATCCATAAGCTGAGCGGCGGCCAGAGGCAGCGTTTGGCGTTGGCGTCGATTCTTGTTACCAGGCCGGGACTGCTTATTTTAGATGAGCCTGTCAGCCAGATGAATCCGCAGGGCGTGCAGAGCTTTATGCAGCTTTTGGTACGCCTCAACCGCGAGGCAGGCATTGCTATTTTGATGATTGAGCATCGTGTAAACGAGCTTTGCAAATATTTTTCGCGTCTGGCAGTAATGCAGGACGGACGTATTGTTTATGACGGTCTTGTTAAAGATGCCTGGCAGGCGCTGACAGGACGCACGGATTTAGGCTTGCGTGAACCGCAGACCGTAAAGCTGTGCCGCGCACTGCAGTTGTCGGAGCTGACGACAGACCAGGAAAAAATAGTGCAGATGCTGCGCAGCGAATGCGAGCCTGCAGCAGCTGCTGAGCAGGCCAAGCCTGCAGGGCAACAGCAGCCTCTTTTTGAAGCGCGCGATTTGTATTACACCTATCCCGGCAGTAAGGAGCCAACGCTGAAGAATCTGCAGTTTACGCTGTACCAGGGGCAGATTACGGCAATCATGGGCTTCAACGGCGCAGGTAAGAGTACGCTGATGAATATTTTGGGCGGCCTGACGCAGACGCAGCAGGGAAGTATGCTGCTGCAGGGAAAACCGGTCGACAAGCAACTGGGAAAAATCGGCTATCTGCGGCAGGAGCCTGATCTGATGCTGCTTGCCGATACGGTACGCGAGGAGCTGTGCTGGAAGAACCACACGATTACGCAGCAGGAGCTGCAGCAGCTCTTAGAGCATATGAATCTAGCGGAATATGCCGATGATTTTCCGCTGGCATTGAGCAAGGGACAGCGCCTGCGCGTTGTTTTGGGCGCGATGCTGGCGAAGAAGCCGGCGCTGCTGCTTTTGGACGAGCCTACGACAGGACAGGACGAACAGAGTCTGGCGGAAATCCGCCGTCTGCTTTTGGCTTATAAGGAGCAGGGGGGCAGTATCTTCATCTGTACGCATGATATGGAGCTGGCGGCGCAGGTGGCCGACCGCGTAATTGTGCTGTGCGCAGGGCAGATAATTGCCGACGGCATGACCGAAAAGGTTTTGAGCAATAAGGAGCTGGTGGAGGCCGGCGGTCTTACACCGTCAGCGCTGCTGCCGGTGTGCGAGCAGGCGGGGCTTCCTCCCTGCATCACGGTAGAGGGGGTGAAGCGCTATGTCCGTAAGACAGCTGTGGGAAGGCACTGATGCAGCAGGATGGGCGCAGAAGCTCAACGGGCGTACTAAGCTGCTGTTCCTCTTCCTCTTTGCTATTTTGATGATTACCGTGGATAATCCGCGGACACTCTTTATTTTATTTACGTTTACCTTATTGCTGCATCTGGCAGCGAAAACTTCCATTTACAAATGGAAAGTAATGGCAATTTTGCTGCTCTTGGGCCTGTGGGGCTCTATGTTCAGCCAGGCGCTGTTCTTTGCGCAGACGCCGCGTACACCGCTGTTGGTGCTGATTGCTCCGGAGGCAGGCTTTATCGGCCAGCTGACGGGCGGACTTTTCATCTACCGCGAAGGCATTCTGTACGGTGCGGTGCAGGGTTTGCGCAGTGCTAGCATGCTGGCTTTGGGGCTTTTGGTCTGCTGGACGAGTGACCCGCGACAGCTGCTGCAGGCATTGCTGGCATGGAGACTGCCGCCGCAGATGGCGTTCATGCTGGTGACGGCGATTCGCTTTTTGCCGGTGCTGGCAGCCGAAACAGGTGAGGTCATTACAGCGCTGCAGCTGCGCAGCGACAGTCAGAGCGGACGTACTGCCGTACTGCGTCATTTGCCGTATATCGCCAAGCCTCTTTTGGCGCGCTGCCTGAGGCGTGCGCAGACGCTGGCGCTTTCGGTTGTGAGCCGTGGCTTTTTCGCAGGCGGTGCCGCAAAGCGACGCCAACAGTGGGATGCACGCGAAAAGGCAAGCTGCCTGCTGCTGTTTTTTGTAGTAGTTGTTGTTGTGAGCAGTAAAATTATTTACCTGCTGTCGGAGCAGGGCTTCTACTTTGGCGTTTTCCGCCAAATCTATGATTGGACGGTGCTGTATCTATGAATAAGCTTAAAGGCTGGCTGGCACTTGTGCTGCTGCTGCTTTCCTGGTGCGCACTGTACTGGATTACCGGCAGCAGAACGCCATGGAACCAGTTTCATGTTAACAATGACGGCTCCGGTGTGAGCGTCTATCTGGGTGATATCCCGACACAGAATTATGACCGCATGGGCTTTACCAAGGCGGTAGTGCGTTATGCTGCCGACGAAGAAGGCTGGATTGTCGGAACGGAGCGTGGCGAGCTCTTCCTCTTTGATAATGAAGGACGTCAGAAATGGAAACGTTCCCTTGGCATAGGCAAGCTGATTGCACTGTGCCTGACGCCTGACGGCAAACTGGCGATAGTAGGCGAGCAGAGCGCTGAAGGTAAGCTATATGCTGTTGATGTCCACACAGGTGATATCCGTTGGCAGTATAAGAGTGCTGACTTCGTCGGCTCCGATGCTTCGCAGCGTTCCTATCCGTCGGTGGTGCATATCGCAGTCGACAAGGAAAATAACGTCTATGCCAACGCTTACCGCTTTTTGATGCGCAAGGACGGCAGCAGAGGCTACAATGCCAAAATGCTGGCTGTAAATGAGGAAGGTAAGTTGCTGTGGCAGTTCCCCAAGAATGAGGTTATCGACAGCTGGATAAACTGGTGCGATGTCAACGATAATAACGGCAGAGCAGTGTTTTCTACTTCTGCCTACGATTACCGCGAGGATATGAAGTATAAGGATACGATGTACTTTCTCGACAAAAGAACCGGAGAGCTGCTCAATTCAACGCATGTGCCGCCGATTCCGCCCTTTGATAACACAGTTATGCGCGGCAGTCCTAACTTCAGTACGGACGGCAAATGTCTGGCAGCAGCAGCCAGTGACGGACGCGGCATGCTGTTTGATGAGGCAGGTAGAACGCTGTGGATGCGTTCCATCTCCAAGCCGCAGCAGGTGGATGGTGCATATGTCAATGCCAGCGGCCGCGACGGCTTCGTAACACCCTACGGCGTGCTCTTTACCACGATTAATACCTTTAATCGTGAAAACTGGCAGTTGCCGACACCGGTAGAGCACCCGAGCAATAACAGTATTTTTGTTTTCAATACAGACGGTACCTTCCGCTATCAGTATATGGCAGACGGTACGATGGAGGAAATAGCCTTCGCCGGCAGGCTGGCGGCCTGTGCGGTGGGGCGCAACGTGCGCACGCACAATTACAAGGCGCACGGAGCACTGGTGCTGGACCTGGAAACAGGCAAAAAGTACAGCTATTTCCCAACCGAAGGACCTTGTCAGGCGATTGGTATTTCACCTGACGGACAGTGGCTGGCAGGCGTGGAAGCGCCGGCACTGACTCCGGATGGCAAGATTATCGGTGCTTACCGTTTACATATCTGGAAAAATAACGCAGGAGGAGCAAAGTAAATGTTGCAAAAAATAATTCATTATTATAAGCCCTATAAGCTGATTTTGCTTTTGGTGCTGATGGGCTCATGCTTCTCGGCCTTAATGGAGCTGCTGTTCCCTTATATCGTAAGGCAGATGCTTAATGTTCAGATTCCTCAAAAGAATATTGACGAGCTGCTTTACTGGGCTGGGATACTTTTAGCCTTATATGTTGTAAACTTCGGTCTGCTTTTTTCTATCAACTATTATGGTCATGTGATGAGCTCCGGCATTGAGAACGATATGCGTCGCGATTTGTTCGGACATATGGAAAAAATGTCCTTCCGCTTTTTTGATAATGCCCGCACAGGACAGCTGCTGTCGCGCATTACAAGCGATATCGTGGAAATCAGCGAGCTGACATTTAAAGGACCTAATGACCTTCTTGTCTGTACTATCAGTATGCTGGGTACTATTTTCATGATGCTGTATCTGAATCCGTATCTTGGCTCTATTATCGGTGCTATGCTGATTATTAAGGCGGTGCATTCTGTTTTCGTCAACAGAAAGATGAAACGTGCCTTCCGCCGCAGCCGTGAAAAATCCGGTGAGGTTTCCGCGCAGGCAGAGGAGGCTCTGAGCGGTATCCGCCTGGTAAAGGCCTTTGCTAATGAACAGCTGGAGCTAGAGCGCTTTATGCGCAAGAGTAATGAGCTTTTGCGTGTGCGTACTGAATCATTTGCGATACTTTCATATTTTTCGGGAACTATAACCTTTTTTACCAACGTAACCAACCTGGTTGTTCTTGTCTGCGGTGGTATGATGGTTGCCAATAACCAGCTGGCGCTTAGCGATTTTGTTGCCTTCTTCCTTTATGTTAATATCTTTATGAAGCCTGTTTTCCGTCTGCTGATGTTTACGGAAATGTACCAGCGCGGTATGGCCGGCTATCACCGCTTTAATGAGATGATGCAGCATAAGGTGGAGATTGACGATGTGCCTGATGCGATTGCCACAGGTGAGATTAAGGGCCGCATTACCTTTGAGAATGTAACCTTTGGCTATCTGCAGGATAAGCCGGTACTGAAACATTTTGATCTGGACATCGCTCCCGGTGAAAAGGTTGCGTTTGTTGGTGCTACGGGTGCAGGCAAGACGACACTGGCAAGCCTGCTGCTGCGCTTTTACGAGCCGACGCAGGGCAGAGTGCTGCTTGACGGCGTAGACATCAGAAAGTATAAACAGAGCTATCTGCGTAACCACGTTGGCCTGGTGCAGCAGGATGTTTTCCTCTTCAGCGATTCTGTAAACTTTAATATTGCGTATGGCAAGATTAAGGCGAGCGAGCAGGAGATTAAGCAGGCTGCCAAGCTGGCGGCTGCGGACGACTTTATCAGCGCGCTGCCCGAGGGCTATGAAACTAAGGTGGGCGAGCGCGGCGTGAAGCTGAGCGGCGGACAAAAGCAGCGTATCTCAATCGCGCGGCTGTTCCTTAAAAACCCGCCGATTCTCATTTTGGATGAAGCAACAAGCGCATTGGATTCCGCAACCGAAGCGCGCATCACGCAGGCATTCGACAGGTTGAGCAAGGGCAGAACAACGCTTGTTATTGCACACCGTCTCTCCACAATTCGCAATGCGGATGAAATTGCCGTTGTTGACGAACACGGAATTGCCGAAATGGGAACCCACGATGAACTTCTCGCCGCCGGCGGCGAATATAAAAAACTGCATGAAGCGCAAAACAGGTTTTACGTTTCTGTCTGAAGAAATCAAACTGCAAAAGGAGTCCTGAATTATGAAAATACCTAAGAATGTGAACGTCGTCAACGATTCGTACCGTACACTGAGTGAACGTGCCATCATGCTGCGCAACACGCTTGAAAAGCTCGGTTACAATGTTGAATGGGGCTATTATGATCGCCACACCGTTACCGTGAACGGGGACAACTTTCTTGAATACTACCCCATCCCTGTTCTGACCGTGAACGGAATCTGCGATATTGCCGTTGACTTTTTGCAAGTGTCGATCGACGGCAAGCTTTTCGCCGCCGAGTTTGAAGAAAAGCTCGATTTTGCAAAGCTTAAATCACACGGGTTTGAATGCTACGGCGTTGAGAACTATCTTGAAAGCCTGTATGTTCCCGGAATGAGTTTTGAGGAACTTGTTCAAATCGTACGCGCCTGCGGCGAATCCGAAATCGGTGTTGCGGCAGCGTTCGAGGGCGAACCGCTTACAAAAGAAATCCTTGAGCTTATGCAGGTTTTCATCAGCATGGGCACACACACCGAAGCGCACAGCCCGATTGACGAGGGCGATGAAACCGAAAAAAACGCGCTGAACGGAATCGATGAAAGCACTCCGGCTTTTCAGGTTGCGGATGCGCTGTTAAACGAATGATGTTTTTACATAAGGAGAGGAAAAATGCTTAACTATATTCTTGATGAACTGAAGAAAATTATGGCAATAGACAGTCCGAGCGGATTCACGCGCAAAGCTGCGGATTACATCATGCAGCAGCTCCGCGAGTTCGGTTTTGAGCCTGAGCTTACCCGCAAGGGCTGTGTGCTCTGCTGTCTCGGCGGCGAAGGCAGCCCGGTTGTCTTCTCTGCACATATTGACACTCTCGGCGGAATGGTATCCGAAGTCAAGAGCAACGGAAGGCTTAAGCTGACCCGCATCGGCGGCATGAACGCAAACAACGCCGAATGCGAAAATGCACGTGTCTATACCCGTGACGGCAAGGTTTTTGAAGGCTGTTTCCAGATGAACAACCCTTCCGTTCACGTCAACGGCGAATACGACAGCCAGAAGCGCAGCTACGATAACATGGAGCTTGTGCTTGACGAAAAAGTGTTTTCCGCCGACGAAACAAAAAAACTCGGCATTGCAACGGGCGATTATGTCTGTTTTGATCCGCGCACAAGAATCACCGAAACAGGCTATATTAAAAGCCGTTTCCTCGACGACAAGCTCAGTGCGGCGATTCTCATGGGCATTGCAAAGGCAATTAAAACAGAAAAGCTTTCTTTGACCCGCAAAGTTTACATCTATCTCACCGTATTTGAAGAAGTCGGCCACGGCTGCTCAAGCGGTATTCCCGCCGATGCCGAAGAGATCATCAGCGTTGACATGGGCTGCGTCGGCGACGGACTTGAATGCAAGGAACATCAGGTTTCCATCTGTGTAAAGGATTCACACGGTCCGTATAATTACGATGTTACGTCCCGTTTTGTTGAGCTTGCAAAGAAGCATAATCTTGATTACGCGCTTGATGTCTATCCCTTCTACGGTTCCGATGCGGATGCGGCGCTTGATGCCGGTTACGATCTGCGCCACGGACTTATCGGAGCGGGAGTTTACGCTTCCCACGGATATGAACGTTCCCACGTTGACGGCGTAAAAAACACTTATGAACTTGTAAAGGCCTATATTACCGAATGATTCAATGCGACTTTCTCCGAATCATTTGATTCCCGAAAAAAGGATATAACTACCGACAGCTGCGGATTACGTCATGTGGAGAATATCTGGAAAAAAACAGAACTCGCATGGAGTACAGGATTTGTAACAGAGACACATGGCTGCCAGCTTTCTTATGCAGATTATGTATCCATGATGGGACAGACTATCAATAATGTTACTTATTACACAGATGCCGGTGTATATAACATTCCAATGAACCAGTATGTTCCGGTAAAATTTGCAAATACAGTAGCAGTTGAGAATGCTTCTGCTGATGCAGGAAAGACAACTGTATCTGTCACAGGATTACCATCTGGTCGGGAATGTAGCAGTTCGAATTCAATGTTCTCGACACAGCGTACACATAATCCCTCCCATAATGCTCTACAGCGCAGCAGAAGCTGTTGAATACGACCACGATAAAAACAACGTATAGACTTGACAGAGTGGATTATACCTATACGAATTCAGATAAATTATACGCTCCTGTTTTTAATTCTTCTTACTTCCAAATCAGCAGAAGTTGCAAATCTTGATTCAGAGATTCAGGCAGCAGCAGAAGCGGCAGCAAAGGAAGCAGCGGAGAGAGCGGCAAAAGAAGCAGCAGAAAAGGCTGCAAAAGAGGCTGCAAAGAAGCAGCAGGCATCTGCAGCTAATAACAGTACTTCATCTAACAGAAATAATTCTACAACAAGCAACAAAAATAACACAAGTAATACAACGAGACCATCGAGACCATCGAGACCATCAGGTAATAATACAAGCAGTAGTACAACAAAGCCGTCAGGTAATAATACAAGCAGCAATACAACAAGCGGATCGAATGCAAATGGTGGCACGATCGTAAGCAGAGCATACAGCCAGCTTGGAAAACCTTATGTATGGGGTGCATGTGGACCGAGCAGTTTTGACTGTTCAGGATTCGTAAGCTACTGTCTGACAGGAAGCTATACACGTATCGGAACAACAACAACATTCATGGGATGGACAAGAGTAAGTAACCCGCAGCCTGGTGATGTTGTAACAACAGCAACACACTGTGGTATTTATATCGGAAATGGTCAGATGATTCATGCTCCGCATACAGGAGATGTTGTAAAAGTCGGACCGGTACAGTCTGGTATGATCTATGTGCGTAGATAATGAAAAGTAAATAAAAACAAAAAACCGGAATCAGGGAATCTATAGTT
>OQVT01003505.1_pt1 | contig 10068 bp, 9 predicted proteins | sample 1691561 | NCBI WGS metagenome assembly OQVT01 (sample SAMN03418260, study PRJEB22391) | human gut metagenome | biome: human-gut; feature: organic feature; material: feces | host: Homo sapiens | place: Tanzania | collected 2013-01
AACGGAAGCTGCTGCAACAACGGAAGCAGCCGATAAGACAGAGGGTGGCGTACTGGTATTCGGTACCAACGCTGAGTTCCCTCCCTTTGAGTATGTTGGTGATGACGGAGAACCCGATGGATTTGATGTCGCTCTGATCAAGGCAGTAGGTGAGAAGCTGGGCATGGAAGTTCAGGTAGAGAACATGGAGTTCGACTCTCTGGTAAGCTCTATCGGCAACAGAATTGACGGTGCTATCGCCGGTATGACCGTAACTGACGAGCGTAAGGAGCAGGTGGATTTCTCCAATCCTTATTACGAGGCAGTACAGTATGTGATCGTTGCAGCAGATTCCGATGTTGCAACCGCAGATGATCTGAAGAATAAGACCATTGGATGTCAGCTGGGAACTACCGGTATGTTTTTGGCAGAAGATATTGAAGGTGCTACCGCTCAGACTTACAACAGAGCTGTAGATGCTGTAAATGATCTGGTAAACGGCAGAGTAGATGCTGTTATTATCGACAAGAACCCTGCAGAAGTATTCAACACCAAATTCGAGGGTAAGGTAAAGATCATCGATGGCGCAGAGTTCGGATTCGAGACCGAGGAATATGCAATCGCACTTCCTAAGGGAAGCGAACTGGTAGATCAGATCAATCAGGCACTGGAAGACCTTAAGGCAGACGGTACCTTTGATGCTCTGGTAGCTCAGTACATCGGAGAGTAATTTTTATACAAAATATACACGAAAAAGAAGAGAATGGCTTGTGCCATTCTCTTCTTTTTGCTATATTAAGGTAGGCAACATATACTGTTTGGCAAAACAAACACTTATACATTTACAAGAAAGGCATAGGAAATAACATGCAAAATATCTGGCAACATATTTATGCAGCCTTCATCGAAGCGGACAGATGGAAGCTTTACCTGAAAGGACTGGGAGTCACCCTAGAGGTTTCTTTTTTTGCGGCACTGCTTGGTATCCTGATCGGAACCATAGCGGCATTTTTGAAATTATCCACGAGAAAGAACGGATCGAAGACCATAGCGTCCCGGATTGCAAGCGCTTATATTGATATTATCCGCGGAACTCCTACTACGGTACAGCTGTTGATCATGTGGTCCGGCATTCTGGCTACCTGCAAGAACAGCGTACTGATCGCCAGCCTGACTTTCGGTATCAACTCCGGTGCCTATGTGGCAGAGATCGTCAGAGCAGGTATCCTGGCGGTGGACAAGGGACAGATGGAAGCCGGCAGATCTCTGGGACTGAACAAATTCCAGACCATGCGCTATATCATCATCCCACAGGCATTTAAGAGCATCCTGCCGCCTCTGGGCAATGAATTTATCGTGCTGATCAAGGAGACCTCTATTGTAGGTTACGTAGGAATGAGTGACCTTACCCGTGTGGCCAACCAGATGACCTCCAAGCTGTTTGATGTATTTACCCCACTGCTTGGTATCGCATTTATCTATTTTGTACTGACCAAGGTATTGTCCATTCTGCTTGCAAAACTGGAAAGGAGACTGCGTAAGAGTGATAATCGTTAAAGATCTGCATAAAAGCTTTGAAGATAATCAGGTATTAAAAGGAGTGAATTATCATATTCATCCCGGTGAGAAGATCGTAGTGGTAGGACCTTCGGGCTCCGGTAAGAGTACATTTTTACGTTGCCTGAATCTCCTGGAGAGACCTACCAGCGGTGAGATCTGGTTCGACGGACAGAATATCACGGATCCGAAGATCGACATCAACAAGATCCGTCAGCATATGGGCATGGTGTTCCAGCATTTTAACCTGTTCAACAATCTGACCATTATGAATAACATTACCCTTGCTCCCGTGAAGCTGAAGCTGATGAGTGAGGAAGAAGCAAAAGAGAATGCCTTGAAGCTGTTAAAGAGAGTAGGGCTGGAGGAAAAGGCTGATGCCTACCCCGCCTCTTTGAGCGGCGGACAGAAGCAGAGAATTGCTATTGTCAGATCTCTGGCGATGAATCCCAGAGTCATGCTGTTTGATGAGCCTACCTCCGCACTGGATCCGGAGATGGTAGGAGAAGTACTGGAAGTAATGAAGGAACTGGCAGAGAGCGGTATGACCATGGTGGTGGTAACCCACGAGATGGGATTCGCCAGAGAGGTAGGTACCAAGGTACTCTTCATGGATGGCGGTAATATTGTGGAAGAGAATACACCGCAGGAATTCTTCTCCAATCCACAGAGTCCCAGATTGCAGGAGTTCCTGTCCAAGGTGCTGTAGGAAAGAATCGCAGATAAAAATGCGGAAACGGAGATCCGGAATGATCACAATATCTCTGTGTATGATTGTAAAAAATGAAGAGCGGATCCTGAAAAGATGTCTGGATAGTGTCAAAGACCTGGTGGATGAGATCGTCATTGTCGATACAGGCTCCACAGACACGACCAGACAGATTGCAGAAAGGTATACCGATAAGATCTATGACTTTACCTGGATTGACGATTTCAGTGCGGCGAGAAATTTTGCCTTTTCCAAAGCAACACAGGAATACATTTACTCCGCAGATGCGGATGAAGTGCTTTCAGAGGAAAACAGGCAAAGATTCCGCCTGTTAAAAGAGACACTGCTTCCCGAGATCGAGATCGTTCAGATGAAATACGGCAACCAGCTGCAGAATGGCACGGTATATAATTTTGATGAAGAATATCGTCCCAAATTATTCCGCAGACTGCGGAACTTTGTGTGGGAAGAACCAATCCATGAAACCGTACGGTTGGAACCGGTAGTCTATGACAGCGATATTGTTATCACCCACATGCCGGAGCAGAACCATGCGGGCAGAGATCTGGCAAATTTCAGACAACAGATCGCACAGGGACGGCAGCTTTCCAGAAGACTGTACGGAATGTATGCCAGAGAACTGTTTCTGGCAGGAGAAACGCAGGATTTTCTGGAAGCGGAAGATTATTTCAGGGTAGAAGTTTCATCCCCGGACAGAAGTGCGGATGAGATCACGGAAGGCTGCTGCGTGGCGGCGAGAGCAGCCAGACTGCGGGGGGATACCGTTACGTTTTTCAAATATACTTCCAAGGTGATCGCAGGAGACGGCTGTTCGGAAATCTGCTGTGAACTGGGGTATTTCTATGAAGAGACGGGAGACTTCGAGGAAGCGGCGGTCTGGTATTATAATGCAGCTTATGAGACACAGCCGGTACTGGCGCTGCGGAGTTCGGAAGAAGAACCTTTACAGGGATTGATCCGTTGTTATGAGCAGCTGGGACTTCCTGCACAGGCCAGGAGCTATGAGGAAGAGTTAAAACATCGACAGAATGAAAAAAACAGATAACTGCCCGGCACACAGGGCAAAACAGTTATGAAAAAGTGTGCAGGTTTTGAGAAAGGCATGGTTATTAATATGAAGTGGGAAGAAAATGTACGTAAGGTGGTTCCCTATGTGGCAGGCGAGCAGCCGAACCGCCCGAATATGATCAAGCTGAATACAAATGAGTGTCCTTATCCCCCGGCTCCCGGCGTGCGGAAGGCGGCGGAAGATCTGGAGAGTGCGGCATTGCGACTGTATCCGAATTCCAATGCGCAGCCCCTGGTAGATGCGCTTGCGGCATATTACGGCGTAAAGCCGGAACAGGTATTTGTAGGTGTGGGATCAGATGATGTATTGTCTATGGCGTTTCTGACGTTTTTCAATAGCGGGAAACCGATCCTGTTCCCGGATGTGACATATTCTTTCTATGATGTATGGGCAGATCTGTATCGCATTCCGTATCGTACCTGCGCATTGGATGAAAACTGGCACATGAACCCGGAGGATTACAAGCAGCCCAACGGCGGTGTGATCTTCCCCAACCCCAATGCACCTACCGGTGTGGAAGAACCACTGGAGTTGATCGAAGAGATCCTGCAGGCCAATCCGGATGTGGTCGTGATCGTGGATGAAGCTTATGTGGACTTTGGCGGTAAGAGTGCACTGCCATTGCTTAAAAAATATGAGAATCTTCTGGTGGTGCAGACCTTTTCCAAGTCCAGAGCCATGGCAGGAATGCGTATCGGCTTTTGCATCGGCAGCGAGAAGCTGATCCACTACCTGAATGATGTAAAATTCTCCTTTAATTCCTATACCATGAATCTGCCTTCCCAGGTCATGGGTGTGGAAGCGGTAAAGGATGATGCCTATTTCAAAGAGACCACGGCGAAGATCGTGGCTACCAGAGAGCGGACCAAGAAGGAACTGAAGAATTTGGGATTCACTTTCCCGGATTCCAAGGCGAACTTCATTTTTGCTTCCCATAAAGAGGTTCCTGCGGAAGAACTGTTCCAGGCACTACGCGAGGCGGACATCTATGTCAGACACTGGAACAAACCACGGATTGCCAATTCCCTGCGTATCACCATCGGTACGGATGAGGAAATGGACCGTCTGACCGCTTTTTTGAAGGAATACCTTCAGAAGCGGGCATAATGAAACAAGTAGAATAAAATGAAAAGAATTGGAGTAAACACATGTTAAAGAAATATTTGATGATTTTCCTGGTATCTATGGTTCCCCTGATCGAGCTGAGAGGTGCGATTCCCATTGCGGTTGGAATGAATCTTCCTCTGCTCCCCAGCTACATTATCTGTATTCTGGGAAATATGCTTCCGGTACCCATTATCTTCTTTTTTGCCAGAAAAGTACTGGAATGGGGTGCGGACAAGCCGGTCATCGGTAAATTCTTCACCTTCTGCCTGGAAAAGGGACATAAGGGTGGTCAGAAGCTGCAGGAAAAAGCGGGCAGAGGTCTGTTCGTGGCGCTGCTTCTCTTCGTAGGAATTCCCCTTCCCGGAACCGGTGCCTGGACCGGAACACTGGCAGCCAGCCTGTTAGACATGGATTTCAAGTCCAGTGTTATTGCGGTAATGTGTGGTGTGGTTCTGGCCGGCGTAATCATGGGACTGCTCAGCATGGGAGTCTTCGGTGCACTGGGGACTATTTTCTAAAAAACTGGAGATGCTGTAACTATGGAGAATACAGAAGAAATCTATACAGACTTTGCAAAAGTATATGACGAACTCATGGACAACACCCCTTATGAAATGTGGTGTGAACGACTGGATCAGCTGATCGCAGCTTACGGTGTATCCAGACCTACGCGGGATGCGGAAGGACTTCTGGATTCCGAGCGGAATCTGGTGGTGGATCTGGGGTGCGGAACGGGCACCCTGACGGAACTGCTGTACCGGAAAGGCTATGACTGCATCGGTGTGGACAATTCCGAGGAGATGCTGGGTATTGCCATGGAGAAAAAGGCAGAGAGCGGTTCGGAGATCCTCTATCTGCATCAGGATATGCGGGAACTGGATCTGTATTCTACTGTGGGTACCGTGATCAGTGTATGCGACTCCGTGAATTACATTCTGGAGGAAGAGGAACTTTTGCAGGTATTCCGGCTGGTGAACAATTATCTCTATCCCGGCGGGGTATTTATCTTTGATTTTAATACCGCCTACAAATACCGGGAAGTCATCGGTAATACCACTATTGCGGAGAACAGAGAGGATTGCAGTTTTATCTGGGAGAATTATTATGATCCGGAAGAAGAGATCAATGAATACGATCTGACGATCTTTGTCCAGGAGGAGGGTGAGACCTTCCGCAGATTTACCGAGACCCACCTGCAGCGTGGCTATACCATAGAGCAGATGCGCAGGCTGGTGGAGCAGGCAGGAATGAAAGTCCTTGAAATGAAGGATTCCGATACCGGTGAGATGGCAACGCAGACCAGTGAAAGAGTATATATCGTAGCAAAAGAGCAGCAGAAAGAACTGTAGACAGAAAGGTACGTGGAATAAATGAAGGATTATATGGTACGTGCAACAGCGGCAGATGCGCAGATCCGGGCTTTTGCCTGCACGACGAGAGAGACAGTGGAGACGGCAAGGGCGTCCCATAATACCAGCCCTGTGGTAACGGCAGCACTGGGAAGATTACTCAGTGCGGGAGCCATGATGGGAAGCATGTTAAAGGGTGATGATGAGCTGATCACACTGCAGATCAAGGGAGACGGTCCCGTCGGCGGACTGACGGTCACTGCGGATATGAACGGTCATGTAAAGGGCTATGCCAATGTGCCTGACGTGATCCTGCCTGCCAATGCCCAGGGAAAACTGGATGTGGGTGGTGCCGTAGGCGCAGGCGTCTTGAGCGTGATCCGGGACATGGGATTGAAGGATCCTTATGTAGGACAGACCGAGCTGCAGACCGGTGAGATCGCAGAAGATCTGACCTATTATTTTGCGGTATCCGAGCAGGTGCCTTCCGTGGTAGGTCTGGGCGTATTGATGAACAGGGATAATACCGTCAGACAGGCCGGTGGATTTATCGTACAGCTGATGCCTTTCGCAGAAGAGGAAGTGATCAGCAGACTGGAAGAAAATATTAAGAACCTCTCTTCCGTGACTACCATGCTGGATGCCGGGAAGACACCGGAACAGATGCTGGAAGTACTGTTGGACGGCATGAACCTGGAGGTCACCGATACTCTTCCGGTAGAATTCTCCTGTAACTGCAGTAAGGACAGGGTGAGAAAAGCACTGATCAGTATCGGAAAAGAAGAATTGCAGTCCATGATCGATGATGGAGAACCCATTGAAGTGAACTGTCACTTCTGCAATAAGAATTATAACTTTACCGTGGATGAATTGAAACAGATGATTTCATAATGGATACAGCAAAATGGATACAGCAAAGCGAGGAAGCTTATGAAACAGGGATTTGTCAAGGCAGCATCCGCCACACCGTCGATCCGGGTGGCGGATCCGGTCTATAATGCACAGGCAATCTGTGCGCAGGCAAAAGAGGCAGCAGAGCATGGAGCGAAGATCGTGGTGTTTCCGGAGTTATGTATTACCGGATACACCTGTAACGATCTTTTTTTGCAAAATCTTCTGCTGGAGAAGGCAAAGGAGGCATTGCTGACCATTGCGAAAGAGACTGGACAACTGAAAGCGTTGTTTTTCGTGGGACTTCCCGTGGAGAAGGACGGGCGTCTCTATAATGTGGCAGCCGTTCTGTATCAGGGAAGAATCCTCGGGATGATCCCCAAGAAAAATATTCCCATGTACGCAGAGTTCTATGAGGGCAGATATTTTACCCCGGGAGAAGAAAACGTAACGAATTACTGCCTGGGAGGACAGGAGATTCCTTTTGGAACGAATCTGCTGTTTCGCTGTGAAGAGCTTCCGGAACTGATCTTGGGATGCGAAATCTGTGAAGATCTGTGGGTGGCGGAATCGCCTTCTACCGCTCATGCACTGATGGGCGCTACGGTCATTGCCAATCTGTCGGCTTCCAATGAGACAGTGTCCAAGGATGATTACCGGGAGCTTTTGGTCAGATCTACCAGTGCAAGACTTCTGTGCGGGTATATCTATACCTCCGCCGGAAGCGGGGAATCCACACAGGATCTGGTATTCGGAGGCCATGATCTGATCGCAGAAAACGGAACATTACTGGCACGGTCTTCCCGCTTTTCTACAGGGATCCTCTACGGGGATCTGGATGTGTTTAAGATAAACAGTGAACGCAGAAGAATGGGAACCTTTGGCAAACGGCCGTTAAGACCCTATCTTACCATTCCTTTTTCTATGGAACTGACTGAGACGAAGCTGGACCGGAAGTTCGCCGCACATCCCTTTGTACCGGAAGACATGGAAGAACGGAACCAAAGATGCGAGGATATTTTATCGATTCAGGCCTATGGACTGAAAAAACGATATGAACATATCGGATGTAAAACAGCGGTTCTGGGAATTTCCGGAGGACTGGATTCTACGCTGGCGCTGCTTGTGACGGTGCGTGCATTTGATCTGCTCGGCATGGATCATAAAAATATTAAGGCTGTGACAATGCCGGGATTCGGAACAACGGATCGTACTTACGATAATGCGGTGAGCCTCATTAAATGCCTCGATGCGGATTTTATGGAAGTCAGTATCAGGGATGCGGTCAATATCCATTTCAGGGATATCGGGCAGGATCCGAAAGTGCACGATGTGACTTACGAGAATGGACAGGCACGTGAGAGAACCCAGATTCTTATGGACATTGCAAATAAGACCGGTGGTATGGTCATCGGCACAGGCGATCTGTCGGAGCTGGCACTCGGCTGGGCGACTTACAACGGAGATCATATGTCCATGTATGCGGTGAATGCGTCTGTGCCAAAGACACTGGTCCGCCATCTTGTCCGGTATTACGCGGATACCTGTGGCGATGAAGCGTTAGAAGCGGTTCTTCTCGATGTTTTGGATACACCGGTTTCACCGGAACTTTTACCGCCGGAGGATGGGAAGATTTCCCAGAAGACCGAAGATTTGGTCGGACCTTACGAATTACATGATTTTTATCTGTATCATATGCTTCGTCTTGGCTATGCGCCGGCAAAGATTTACCGTCTGGCGAAAGTTGCTTTTGCGGGAACTTATGAGGATGAAACGATTTTGAAATGGTTAAAAACTTTTTACCGCAGATTTTTTGCACAGCAGTTTAAACGTTCCTGTCTGCCGGATGGACCAAAAGTCGGAAGCGTTGCTGTCTCTCCGCGTGGAGATCTGCGTATGCCTTCGGATGCGTCTGCACGGATCTGGATGGAAGAACTGGAGGTATTAAACACCGAGAGGAGATAGCAGCATGCAATATCGGAAAGATAAATATGGAAACGATATTTCTGCGCTTGGCTACGGCTGTATGCGTTTTACGAAAAAGGGGAACAGCGCAGACCTTGACAAAGCAGAAAAAGAAGTGATGGCGGCAATTGAGGCGGGGGTCAATTATTTTGACACTGCCTACGTGTATGCCGGAAATGAAGTGGCAGTGGGAGAAATTTTACACCGGAATCATTGCAGGGAGAAAATCAACCTTGCCACAAAGCTTCCGCATTATCTGATCAAGTCGATCGATGGCGTGGAAAAAATGTTTCAGGAGGAACTGCGCCGCCTGCAGACAGATTACATTGATTATTACCTCATGCATATGCTGACGGACATTCCAACCTGGGAGAAATTGAAAAAACTGGGGATGGAAGAGTGGATTAAGGAGAAGAAAGCGTCCGGGCAGATTCGGCAGATCGGATTTTCCTATCACGGTAATTCCGCGATGTTCTGTCAGTTAGTAGATGCTTACGACTGGGATTTCTGTCAGATCCAGTACAATTATATGGATGAACATTCTCAGGCTGGTGTGGAAGGACTGCGTTATGCGAACCGGAAAGGACTTCCGGTCATTATCATGGAGCCGCTTCGTGGCGGACGTCTGGTGAACCTTCTCCCGGAATCTGCGAAAGAGTTATTCCGCAGGGATGAAAAACATCGCACTCCGGCAGAGCTTGCGTTGAAATGGCTTTACGACCAGCCGGAAGTGACCTGTGTGCTCTCCGGCATGAATTCCATGGAGATGGTGGAACAGAATGTAAAAACTGCCAGCGAGTCACTGGTGGGATGTCTCACACAATCCGATCAGGAGCTGATCGAAAAGGTAAAAGATGAGATTAAGAAAAATGTAAAAGTGGGATGTACAGGATGTGGTTACTGCATGCCATGCCCAAAAGGAGTGGATATTCCGGGTACGTTCCGCTGTTATAATGCGATGTATTCCGAGGGAAAAAAATCGGGAAGAAGAGATTACCTGCAGTGTACTGCATTTCGAAAAGATACGAGCAGTGCATCCCAGTGTATTTCCTGTGGAAAGTGTGAGAAGCATTGCCCGCAGCATATTGAAATCCGCAAGGAGCTGAAAAATGCTGCAGCAGAACTTGAGGATGTGAAGTATAAAGTTATGAAAACAGGAATCCAGCTACTGAAATTGTGGTAAAAACATAGTCAGATCTGTCTTGGCTTGCGCACCGGTTTTGCAGCGGTGACAGCAGCCCAGTTGGTTGTGTATACAACGGAGTACATAAATACGGCAAGTACCATACCGGTGACAACGTCGAAAACGGAGTGCTGTTTCAAAAACATTGTGGATAAGATAATGAGTATCATCAAAACAGCGGAACCATAGCGTACAGCTTTGTTCGTTTTGAAATTGTCACTGTGCCATACGGCAATAT
>OQVT01003506.1_pt1 | contig 10062 bp, 5 predicted proteins | sample 1691561 | NCBI WGS metagenome assembly OQVT01 (sample SAMN03418260, study PRJEB22391) | human gut metagenome | biome: human-gut; feature: organic feature; material: feces | host: Homo sapiens | place: Tanzania | collected 2013-01
GCAACACCATGGCAGGGAACCACGGCACGGATTTCGGCATCATCCTCAAGCTCTTTAGCGAGATTGAAGATGCTGTGGAATTCGCGACCATCCTTGGTGAGGATGGTGCAGCCATTGCGGGTGGGGGTGATGGCGGCAATCATGTCAATATTGAGCATGTCGCCATTGTCGTTAATCATCAAAAACTGTTTCATAGTTGTTGTTCTCCTTACTTTTTGAAAAATCAGCTCCGGGGCAGTTGTTCAATACTGCCCCGGAGCTGTGCTGGTTATCTCCGGACTTTTTTAGCTAGGCCGGCTTAATAGCCGGTCTTTGGCAGAGAGATACTCTGGAAGCGGCGGACGGTCGTGACCCAAGGTGACTTGGCCGTCTGCCATTCGCTGAGGTACTTGCCGCCGACGTCCGCGCGATTGATGATCTGGTAACCATTGCTCACGGTGCCCAGAACCTGCACGCGCATGGTAGGCTTCACAACAGAAGAGAAGCCGCTGGGCACCGTGCCAAACTCGAAGCGGACATCGGTAACATACTCGCCCTGCGCGAGCCGCAGCGTAGCGGCATTCAGGCTCAGGGAGTAGTTGTTGGCAGTCAGCAGATTGCTGGCCAGCGTCCGGTAGTCATTCAAGTTGGTCTTGAAAGTGACCTTGTAGCAAAGCCGCTGGTTGTAGGTGCCTGTGGAGATGCTCATTGCGCGGGTCGCATCTGTGGGAATGCGATCATGCCAGAAGAAGCTGTTGAGGGCTACATTGGAGGTGTTGGCAATCCCGGAGAAATGATAGCTCATAGACTGGCCGGGCTGCACCTCGTAGTTGCCGGTCTTCTTGATGGTCACACCCAGCTTTGCGGGCTTGTTATAGGAGGAAAGCTTGATGATCTGATTGGGATACTCAATCTCAGCTTCCATCTTCTCACCACTGAGCTGATAATATTTCGGAGCGGACACTTCCGTGACATAGTACCGGCCCAACGGCAGCGGCCCGGAAGCAGCAACACCGCGCGCGTCCGTCACAATATAGCCGACCACGGAACCGGATCTGGCCTGCGAGATCTCAAACACGGCACCTTCCAGAGCAGTACCTGCATGCTGACCGGTGACAGAATTGTCATCCGTAGCGTACTTGCGTACCTGGATCTGACCGGTTACAGCGCTGTTCTCCCATTCGATCTGCGCGCACTTACCCGCCTCAACATAGACGGTTTTGTACTGCTCATCGCGGATGTAGCCCTCGGCCGCCTCCAGTTCACGGATATAGTACTTGCCGGGAGTCAGTTCGTCATCAATGTAGATGTAGCCATCCTGATCCGTCGCATACTCGCCAATGGGATTCTTGCCTGCATCGTACAGGACGAACTTGACACCATAGATACCCTCGCCGGTAGCCGCATCGACCTTATGGATCATAATCGACGCCATGCGCTGATTGGTGATCTCCACCGTGGTGGTCTCACCGTCCTTGACGCAGACATTGACGGGCGTGGCATCCAGCTCGTAGCCCTCGGCTGCCTTCAGCTCGGTGATGGTATACCATCCATTCTCCGCATTGGGGATGCTGATGACACCGTTGCGGTCAGTCGTGTAGGTGCCAAGGATCTCGCCGTTGATCTTCCGAACCTCGAATTTGACACCCTTGATGCGTGCGCCGGTATCCTCATCAGATTTGATGATCTGGAGACCACCAGCAGGTCTGTTATAGAAGGTCAGCGTCTGAAGATCATCGGGATCGATTACGACGGTCTGGGATCTGGTCTCTTCATCGATCACATAGCCGGAGATGGTCTTCGTCTCTGTGACGACCAGCGTGCCAACGATGCCGCTGATCAAGATCTCACCGTTTTCGTCCGTCCGATAGATCCCGTTGGAAGACAGCTTGCCACCTTCATCAGGCACATAGCTGCCATCGGCGTAAGCCACACGGAACTCAACGCCTGCCAGAGGCTTGCGAGTAACACTGTCCAGTTTCACAATGTGCAAGCCGCCGAGAGGCTGATTGCGGAACTCCACCGTGACAACTTCATTGGACTTGACCTTAACCGTCTGCGGGGTATCATCGAGAATGTACCCCGCCTTCGCGCGGGCTTCCTTGATAATAAGCGTGGTGCCGGGGGCGATGTCGGTAATCGTGAACGTGCCTGCGCTGTCCGTCACGAACTTGCCGTTGGCGTTGCCGATGAGATTGCCGTCGGAATCCGTGACAAGGAACTCCACGTCAGAGATGGGAGCGTTCGTCACAGCGTCCACCTTTTTCACGAGCACGCCGCCCTTGGGCTGGTTGCGGAACTCCAGCGTCATGACGGCATTGCGCTTGATTTTGATGCTCTGCGGGGTATCGTTCAGGATGTAGCCGTCTTTTGCCCGCACCTCGCAGGCGATGACTGTCATGCCGGGGGTCAGACCGTCAATGCGGATGGTGCCCGCGCTATCGGTCACATACTTTCCGTTGGCGTTGCCGATCACACTTCCGTCCGAATCGGTGATGAAGAACTCTACATCGGAGATGGGTGCGCCGGTCACGGCGTCCTTTTTGACAATGAGGAGGGAACCCATCTTATCATTGCCGAAGGTCACGGTGATCACGTCCTGATCCTTGCCGGAGAGATAAACGGTTTCCGTGGCGTCGGTGATCACATACCCGTCCGGTGCGGAGATCTCCTCGCAGACGTAAGTGCCTGCCTTGAGGCCGGTTGCAACGATGGTGCCATTGCTGGATGTTTTGTACTCGCCAACCACAGTGCCGCCTGTACCGGAGGTGCCGCCGAGGTAGCGGATGCGGAACCATGCACCCTCCAGCGGCTGACCGCTTTCGCTGTCCACCTTGCGGATGATGATGGCGGAAAGGGGCGTGTTCTCAAAGGTCAGGACTTTGCTCTCACCACCGGAGATGAAGCATTCCTGCGTGGCAGCCTCCTTGATGGCGTACCCGGACGCCGGTTCCAATTCCGTTACCTTGTACCAGCCATCTTTGATCTCGGGGAGAATGATTTTTCCGCTTGCGTCAGAAAAGTAAGTGCCGAGGTCGTTGAGCTCGCCGGTGTCGGTATGGTTGCTGCCATACCAGATCTGGAACTTAGCGCCCTTGATGGGATCGCCGGTGACACTGTCCACCTTGCGAATCTCCAAGCTGGGCTTGAGGGCGTTGAAGAAGGTGGCGGTAGAGGTTTCGCCGGGCTTCAATGCCACTTCCTGCGGGATGGGACAGAGAATAACATGGTTGGGAACATTGATCTCCGTGACCTTGTAGCTGCCCACAGGGATGCTCTCAAGGAAAATGCGCCCATGGTTATCCGTGGTGGCGCTGCTGGAGAAATTGCCGTCGATCTGCTCAATGAGATAGGTAACTCCCTCGATAGGCTCTCCGGTGGCAATATTTTTCTTCAGAATTTCGAGTCCCGGCTTTTCATAGTCAACGAAGATGACTTCGGAGGTCTTGCCGGGTCGGAGCGCTACGGTCTGCTCCGTATTGCTCACAATATACGGCTCCGGCACGGATTCCTCCCGAACCACATACACATCAGCAGGCATATCCGAAAGAGTTGCGGAACCGTCCGTCCCGGTCGTGACGGAGGTGGAATAGCTGCCGGTCACGGATTTGATGGAAAACACCGTACCGGCAATCGGTTTGCCGCTCATGGCGTCGCGCTTGATGATCTTCATATCGGGCAGTTTGTGGTTTTCAGCGGTCACGGTGTACTGTTTGTCCCCGTCCGTGGTGTCCACATAGACGCTAATGGGCGTGGAGTCTGCACAGTACCCCGCGGGCGCTTCGGTTTCCACGAAGGACCACAACCCTTCGGTGACGTCCTTTACCTCGATCATACCGCCATTTTTGGTCACATCGCTGCCGACGATCTGCCCGTCGCGGTAAATCAGGAAGCGGGCGCCATCCAGTCCGCGTGTTGTTCCCGCGGTGACCTTCTTTAAGGTAATATCCGCATCTCCCGCAGGCGGCTGATCCGGTTCATCGCCAGGATTGTTGGTGACGAGTTTCCTCGGCGCATAGTAATTAAAGAAAGACTGGCGACCCTTGACGCTAGATTTCGCGTATACTGCCCATTTTGCGGCGTCATCTTCTACAACAGAGGCGATGATGCCCTGCGCGGCGTATTCCTCAATTTGCTGTTGGAACTCTGCGTCCTCTTTGGCCTTTTGCGCCAACATCCAATCAATGTAGCCAAGGTAGGTTTCATAGGTATCGGCGTTTGCGTAACCGCCGCCATCAATGTCACCGTCACCATCGCCTTTGAAGGTTTGGTGATCCCACACATAGGTCTGTGCAGCCATAAAGAGACTGCCAGGGATATCCCCCTTGTAGTCCACGATGAATGTCATCATCCACTTGAAGTTCTCCAGCTGCTGGGCGTCGAGTTCACCCATACCGCTCTGCGCCAACGCTGTCTTCAGGACGGAATCCGCATCCGCGCCTGTCGCAGAGGTATAGGTGTAGCTGTTCAAGAAGCTTGCGGTACCCCAGCGATAGCCATAGCCACGATCCAGGCAGTAGAGCATTTTGCCTGCCGCCATCGGGGGCTTATAGCTGTAAGGCGTACCGTCATGGAGAAGCCGCGTTGTCCAGTAGTTTGTGTTGCTGGTAGGCTTGATCCCTGTTCCGGTGCTGGAAGCGGCCAGCGCGGAAGTCGGGAGCAGCGTCAACAGCGTCATGATAACGAGAAACGCCGAGACGAGCCTGGTTCTTAATTTTTTCAATGAGCTACCTCCTTGCAAAATTGCACAAGAAAAAGCAGACCGAGGCTTCCCGGTCTGCTTTGTGATATAGGATAACAGGATTTACTTCGTTGCCGGCTTGTCCACCGCCGAAATGCTGTATCCGCTGCGAAGAAATAGTTGGACACAGTACCAGCACTCCAAGCCGTTGGCGTCAGTCCCTCGTGCAAGGCCGACGCCGATAGCCGCATAGCTTTCATCGGTCATGTTTTCCATGTGTCCTGCGGATTTTGACCATGAATATACGAGCGTTTCCGCAAGCGCGGTTTTTTGCTGCGCAAGATAGAGCAGCGGGATCTGGTGGATATTTTCCCCGACCTGCCTGCAGTCCGTAACGGTGTAATACTTCCTGCCGTCCGGTCTGGTATGAGAATAGGTACCTGTGGCAGCCATTTCATCGGCCCGCACCTGCGCGGCGCGCATCAGTTGATCGTCGGCAGTCAAAGCTGCGATGCCACGCTCCGCACGGAGGACATTGGTGCGAGCTACAATATCCCGCTTTGCAGCATCCACATCAGAAGGCGCAGCAGCAGGCGGAACAGCTTCAGCGGAGGGAGCCTCGCCGGTGTAAGGCGCGTCGGTTTCAATTTGCACACATCCGCTGTCCGCATCCCAGAACACATTGAAGCCGACCGCTTTGCCAATGTCGCGGAGTTTCACATAGTTGTGTCCAGCAATACCATACGCTTCCATTTGCACCTCCTGCCCATCGACAAAAATACGATGGTTGCTGCGTTCAGCGAGGATTCCCGCAGCATAGGCGGAAGCTCCGCCTGTGATAATAGCGCCGATAAAAAGGCCCGTAAACATCGTGAGGATCTGCTTCTTCATGGAAAAGCCTCCTTATTTTTGATCTACTATTCCTTTACGATCATAAAGCGGCTTTTTCAACAAAAGATTTTTAAGATGCCTGAACAGCCTGCACACACCAGCGCTGACTGGAATCTCCGGCAACGCAGGTAAGGAGAGTCATTCGGTTATCCGTGGTAGAGGACAAATAGCTCCAATCGCTGCTGCTGATTTTGGTCACAGTCTCCACCAGATAGGTGCGGGTACCCATGGATGTGGTATAGGTGATTTTATCGCCCACATCCAGATCCTTGATGCTGCCGATCACATATTTGGCGCCGCGATTATGACCGCAGACAGCCACATTGCCGTTCCAGACGCTGGTGCCGGTGAAATGTCCCAGCCCCTTTTTCATGCTGGCAGTCGTTTCACCTTCCCAGAGATAGTAATTCTTAACTCCGATGGCAGGAATGGAGATCTTTCCGACGGCGCCGTTGGAGAGCAGAAAATCCTGTGTCAGCTCCGTGAAAGCGGGCGTTGCAGGAGTGGTTGTGGAGCCGCCCTGCAGAAAACCAGGGATCTCGACAGTTCCGCCGCCGGGAGAAATTCCGTAAATGCCGCCGCCGGATGCAGAGATGCCCTGAAGACCAGGCAGCATGATTTTCTCCATCACGCCGGTTTGGGTGGTGCTGAGCTGCCCGTACTCCAGCTTGGGGATCTGGTAGTCCACCACATTTTTTTCGCCGTAATTGTAGCGGGAGCCGTAGACGTCCTCATAGGAAGAGGAGGGATAGTATTCCGGGGTGCCATCGGTTTCAAAGGAATAATCGGCAGCCTGTGCGCTGACCGCCATCGCAGAAAGCATGGCAGCCAGAGTCAAAGTCAATGAGAAAAACTTCTTCATACGGGAGCCTCCTGTTCTTCTTCAGCGGGAACGGTAAATTCATGCCAGTCATTGTGCTTGCTGGCTTGGATCGTGTAAGTATGGTCACTCTGCGGGAAAGAAACGGTGAACTCGCGCCCAGCCAGATGCCTGGCAAGGGATTTTTTCACCTCAACCGCGACGGTATCTCCCGGATTCAGTGTGAGAGCGCCTGCATCGATAGCGGGAACCTCGCTGTCAGGCTCCACACGGAACTTTGCAATCAGCCGGTACTCTCGGGGCTTGCTGTCCGGAACATACACATAGACATTTTTGCGGCGGCGCAGCAGGATGAGTGCAGCGGCGGCGATGCCCGCGCAGAGCAGCACGGCAGCGATGATCAGCAGCGGAGCGGCAAGGCTGTCGTTATCCCAGATATGTGTTTTTACGGGGACGATCTCACTTCCGGTGTAAACCACGGTATAAGTGATGCTGTCCACGCCTTCCGAAGTAACGGTTCCGTGATATTCCGCCGTGGTGACATAGCCTGTGGCAGCCTGATAGCTGCTGGAGGCGGAATAGGTGGCGACCGCCTGATACTGGGCGGGAACCAGCGCCTCGCCGACGAGCGCCGTGCCGGTGACCTGCCATTCCACATTGGCAAGGGTGAGCGTTTTCCCGTTTTTGACGGTCGTGGCCGGCACATAGGACATGTCGTTGCGATCCAGATTGCCGATCACCTTCGTCTCGGTGGTTTTGCTGTATTTGGTGGTGTAGCCGGACGCCTCTGTGGAAAGCGTGGTATGATCCAGCGCCAACTCGCCGGAGAAGCCGTCTTTTTCATAGGGCATACTGGGCGAAAGCTCTGCGAGGATCTGCGCAAGGTCATTTTTGGCGGTGTTGACTGTGACGGTTTCCGTTACAGTTTTGCTTTCCAGATACGGGTGTTCCACCTTGGTGGTATAGGCCCAGGTATAAAGATAGCCGTCGTAGGAAAAGTCCTCTTCCTTCAGCTCATCTGGGTCAACCTCCGGGGAAAGCGTGTAGGTTTTTACAAGCCGCTGCTGGCCGTTCAGGTTTTCCGCTACCAATGAATCGGGAACCTGAGCGGCAAAGGCGCTGACCGTCAGCGACATGGCAAGCAGCAGGCAAAGGGCCAGCTTTGATAAGCTCTTCATGGTGGCCTCTCCTTTTTTACAAATTCTGTTTGATGATTCTGGTGATGATGCCGACAGCGATGCCGCGTTCCTCATCCAGACGGGTAACGGCAAAGCTGACGTCGTCTTTCTTTCCAGGCATTCGCCGGTCATAGCAGGTGTGGGCAACCGCGTTGACACCGTTGTTGAGCCGGATGAACACAACGCCGTGCCGCACATCGGTCACTCTGCCGGCATATTTGCCCTGCAGGACGCATTTATCCAGATTGCTCTGGTTGGCGGCGGACGAAACGCTGCGGATATCTGCTGTGATGGAAATATGGTTGATGTCGTCGCGGTCAATGGTGAGCACACGGACAAGAACACGGTCGCCGACGCTGTAATACTCGCGGGCGTCACCGAACCATGCGGCAGACAGATCGCGGGCGAAAATCGTACACTCCACGCCGAACACTTCCACACGCAGGACTTTTTCCGCAACACCAATGACGCGCGCCTGTACGACGCGCCCTTCATAGATCATGGGGACGCCATCTTCGTTGGTGTCCAGATAGAAGGTCTGACGCTTACGGAGCATGGCGGCCTTGCGGCTTGCCACAACGCTGCGGGCGGTGTTATCCAGACCCCGGACGATGAAATCGATCTCCGCGGTGAGCATGGTTGCAAGGATACTGTTCATCCGCTCCATAAACGGCTTGTATTTCGCCCCATACGGAACGGGTCCGGAATAGAGCATCATTTCTTTCAGCGGGATCGCAATGCGATATCCCTTGTAGTCAACGACAACGATAGTACGGCCGGAAGGGGTCTGCTCCACGCCGTCCAACGTTCCGGTCAAAATACGACCGGCAATATGCGAGGTCTTGATCTCATGCCAGATGACCTCACGGCGTTCTTCTTCCGTTTCGATACGGTCTTTTGCATCAACGGTCAGAATGTAGGAGTCACGGCGTCCGGCAGGTGCGGGAGGCGCAGTAGGCTGCGGAGCAGCTTCACCATCTGCGGATTCCGTTTCATCTTCAGCGGGCGGAGCATTTTCCGCATTTCCTTCCAGCAAAAGCGCATCCAGAGCATTTTCGCCGCTGCTGTCAAGGGGTGCCGGAGTGCTGCTGTTCAGCTCCTGTAAAATGCTGTCGTACTCCGAGTCCTCAGCCTTTTCATCGGAAACAGGGACAGTATCTGCGGCATCAGCGGTGTTTTCGCCATCCAGCTCGTTTTCCTCAACATCTGTTGTGCCGCTTACATCGCCGGAGCCGAGATCAACTTCCGGGGGTTCTGCCAGCGGAGTTTCCGTGTTGTCGCTGCCGGCGGCCTCCACCTGCTGCTCAGAAAGTTCTTTGGCGGATTCGGTTTCCATGAACTCTGAGGAGAAATCATCAGGGGGCGGGATCGTTTTTTTCTTGGGCATTAAGTATCCTCCTTTTTCTTCATAATGGATTCTTTGGTTACGGCAACGACTTTTTCAGCCGACGCAGGCTTTTTCTTTTGCGCCGGCTTCTTTTCCGCTGCCTGAGATGGCGGCGCCGATGGAGTTTGCTTTTCCTGCGGCTGATTTGCCCGCCATGCAGGGACATGGGAGGCGGCCTTGCTTGACCGCAGCTTCTTCGCCTCGGGATGTTTGGAATAGTCGTACTTATCCACCTCCAGTACATTCTTGCCCCGAATGAGGATCAGGGCTTTATCAATATCCATACGCAGCACCTCGTCCATGGTCATCAGCTTGCGCCGGCCGACACCGCTGGTTTCCCGGTATTCAGGCGTGTAATTGGATACACGCCATGTTCCGAGCTGTTTGGCTTTACTGGTGACAGAGATACTGGCCTCGCCGGTCCGGTCAGAAATAAATTCCGCCGTCAGAGCATCTGTACAGCCAAGAAAAAGCTGCACATCGCAGTTGCCCAGAATTTCCTGCCACTGGTTGTAGGGATAGCGGTTCTGAAGACCAGCTAAGTTCTGGAACACACATGACATGGACAGGTTTCTGGAACGAATGACCGAAATTTTTCTCGATAGATCTGGGATCACTCCACAGGCACACAGCTCTTCACCAAGTACATGAACAGGAACCGGAAGCTCCCCGCCGGGACAATGTTCGTCCGCATAGCGAACCAGGCGGATAAACACAAAGGAAAGAAACAGCGAGGAGAGGAAATCAAAGGTGCTGTCCTGATCGCTGGTAATGCAGTAATACGCGCATGGCTGCTTTCCCGGGAGTTCCAGATCGATCTCGTTGTAGGATGTGATGTTGCGAATATCCCGGTTTTGGAAAACCTGCAGTCTGGAGCCGAGCCCGATGATAACGCCGCCGCGCACGCTCTCCGACGCCTGCTTGAAAATGCTGTATGGCGCTTTGGCAGGATGCGTGACCGGAAGAACATCAAAAAGCGCATTCAGCTCCTGTTCGGAACTGGCGGCGATCAGCTGATATACCTCGCCGATGTTCTGCTTTTTCTTGGGATAACTGGTGGAAACATAGAGGACCAGCGCCTTGAGCAGATTCATTTCGGCGCTGTCCCAGAAGTGGTCGCGTTCCT
>OQVT01003508.1_pt1 | contig 10061 bp, 4 predicted proteins | sample 1691561 | NCBI WGS metagenome assembly OQVT01 (sample SAMN03418260, study PRJEB22391) | human gut metagenome | biome: human-gut; feature: organic feature; material: feces | host: Homo sapiens | place: Tanzania | collected 2013-01
AGTTCTACGGGGAAGGAGCAGCCCAGCACAGCCCATCCCGAAGAAGGAACCGTGAGCTGGTGATAGGCTCTTCGCAAGTACCACGATGCCGTATAACCTGAATAGAGATGTCCCTGAGGGTCGAAGGCGATGCTGCCCGTGGTGTTCTTGGCATAGAGTCCGTTGGTGCCTGTTGAGTGGTTGGCAGCGGTCATCAGGGCTTCTGGAGCCGATGAGCGGGCCAGTGTCCAAGTGCCCTCGGAGTCATACTGCGCCTTCATTTCACCCATATCCAGACTCTGGTCATAGCTCTTCATCTGACAGAGATTGCCATTGACAGCGGTGAGATGGAAGGCCACCGAACCGCTGTTGACATTGATGTCGCCCCAAGTGAGCGTGCGCCCATCGTCGGCAGGGCTGGCTGTGAGAACTTTCTCCTTGTTCTGCCTGGCCATGAATGCGCGGTAGGCATTGACCACGAAATAGTAGCCGTCACTCAGGGGAGTCTGCACCGATGGAGCCGACTGCAGATAGGATGCAGTGGCCTCCTGCAGTGTGGCTGCCATCGCATCGGCCTGAGGCTGGGTGGTCTTCCACCATCGCCCGAGCCTCATCCACCGCCTGCTGCAATGCATGTGCCACCAGCGGGGATACCTCGCCCGGATTGTCGCCCACCCTATAGACTGCCATTGCCCCACGGGCATCACTCAAGGCCCGACGCACGCTCATGGCGGGGGTGATGCGTGATGAATCCACCCGTGTGAGCACTATCATCGACGACAGACTGTGGGCTGCTGCTATCATGGAATCACACAGAGCTGCATCGCGGAACGGCTGTACCACACGCTCGTCAGCAGGCCATCCGACGCCTTCAACTTCACTGCTCATGCGGGTATAGAAGGGGCGGGTGGGCATAGGAGTGTGGATAATCAGATGCCGGTCATAGCCTGCCATACCCAGATAGGAATATGCCTGGCCCGACAGACTCTGCACCGAATAGCCACCGCTGGCCAATGGCTTGAAATAGTAAGCGCTGCTTGTGAGAGCCACACTGGTGGTGGGCACACAGTAGAGGTAGGCCACCTCACCGTTGCGACCGCAGGGGTGGTCATAGTCGGCAGCGTTGCCATAGGGTGCACGCAGAGCATCGGTATCATAACTATACACATAGCTCTGGCTACTCTTCTCAAATGGAGACATCGTGTAATAGCCCTCGGCAATCTCCACCGCACGCTGGGCGCACAGAGAGGATGCCATGAAGGGCAATGCCCACAGGAGATATTTGGTTTTCATAATCGTTTGTTTGGTTGAAGGGAGAATTCTTGTCCGGTTCCTCAAGTGGAGTGAAATGATTCGGGCAACTTTCTCCTACTGTCTTTTAAGTTTTCCTCCCCACCCGCTGAAGCGCCTCCGGCTGAAGCACAAGGGCCTCTCTGCAATGTCGCTCATTCCCCTCATCGGAGCGAAGCAGGAAGGAGGCTTGGTTCTCTCTTACTCTTTAGTGGTGATGAAGACGGTCTTCTGGTCTGCCTTGGGGTCCTTCACGCCTTTGTCCAAAAGCACATTACCCTGATGATCTACCACTCTGAGGCGGATGTTGCCGCCCTCTATGTCGATGCGCATTGCGGTGTGCGCGCCCACAATGTACTCATCGAACTTGTTGCCCTGACCGTTATAGTTCTCCCCGAAATACTGGTAAGTGGCAGGATGATAGTGGCCAGAGACGTAGAGGTCAATGTCGCACTGCTTGAGCAGAGGCAGAATGAGGCTGCTCAGGTGGGGTTGTCCGTCGAACTCGTCATTACGCTTGTTGCCCACCAGAATGGGGAAGTGGCAGATGACGATGCGGTACTTGGCTGTGCGGAACTCCTCGCTCTTGATGACCTGTTTGAGCCATTCGGTCTGTTCCTCACGATACTTATAGAAGGCAGCCAGCCCGAAGTACTCGGCGTGGTCATCCACTTTGTCCTCTCCGCAATCAAGCATGATGACCTCCAGATCACCCCAGCGTGAGGCGCTGTATATCTTTCCGTTCCTGCGGGGAAAATAGTCCTTGAAGTGGCGGGAGATGTTGCCACGGGTATCGTGGTTGCCTCGCACCATCTCAAAAGGCTTGTGCCGTGCAAAGAGCTCCACGCTGGTGTTGATGTAGCCACGGTATGGGTCTTCGGCGTTGGCACCCACCTGCACATAATTGGTCATGTCTCCATTGTAGAAGAAATGGTCTATGGTCTTGTAGTCAAGATGCCGCAGCAGGGCAGCCAGCGTGTCGGGCCGGTTGTGCATGTCGCTTGTGATGAACAGGTGATGCTCGCTCCTGTTGGGGTCGATGGTGGTGAAGTCGTTCCAGCCAGAGCTGTAGTTGTCGGCCACACCCACGCTCATCGTAGCGCCATTGGCATTCAGATTGTTTATCTTACGCCCACGCACACGATACTGATAAGTGGTGTTAGGCTTCAGCCCCTCGGCTCTGATGGCGAAGTTCTGCACTGGAGCCACAGAGTTGGCGTCCAGTATCTGCCTCTGCACCTGTATCTGCCCATCTACGGTCTGGTAATAATTGGTGGTCTCGGTGCTTCCCGCCTCCCTGACCTCTATCCATGACAGGGATGGGATGCCGTGCTCGAAGACCACCGTCACACCGTCGCTGGTGAGTTCCTGCAGATATGGTCCTGCCGTAAGCCACTGCTGCGCCAGCGCACACACGGCACTTGCCGCCAGCAAGAAGCAGGCAGCGATTGTTCTCTTGAAATAATAGCAATTCATACAAGGGTTTGTTACAGATGTCTTACAAAGTTAAGGATTTACAGAAGAACAAGCATGCTGGATGCCAGAAAAAACGTCAAATTTGTTCCCAAAGACGATTTTTCTTCAAAATGTAATAGACTTATTCCTTTTTATTACTAAATTTGTAGGAAACAACAAGCGCGTTGTGACATCAAACCGAGAATTATCATTAAACAAAAACAATTAACTAAACAACAAGCATCAACGATGAAGAAGTATTTCCTCTCAATGGTTCTGATGGCATTGTTCGGCACTGCATGGGCCGACGATCTGGCCATCAAGTCGGCAGAAGACTGGGCAACGTTCTGCTCCAGCCCCGATGCGTATGCCAATGGCAGCATTACCCTGGATGCCGACATCAGTGTTGACAAAGCCTTCCCAGCGGCCTTCACCGGCACCTTCGACGGCCAAGGTCACGCAATCAGTATGGATGGGCTGGCCGCCAAGAGCAAGTTCGCGCTCTTCAGCAGCACAGGTGAAGGGGCAGTGATTCGCAACTTCACAGTCACAGGAAAGGTGACAAGCACACAGCCCTTTGCCGCTGTGGCAGTGGAGGTAAACGGCCCCACCACCATCGAAAACGTGCAGGTGAGCGCCGACATCAATGCCAGCGGCTATCCCCTGAGCGGCTTTGTGGTATATAACAAGTCGCAGCTCAGCATGAAAGACTGCACTTTCAGCGGTCACATAAAGAGCACCTCCAACGCTTCCGTAGATATCTCCGGCTTCATAAGCAGCATGTCGGGCGAGAGTTCATTCAAGTTCGACCGCTGTGCCTTCACGGGTGGAATAGAGATTCTGGCCGGTTGGAGAGCCGGCGCATTCGTCAGCACGAACACCTCCACCATGGTGGCCGACTGCGAGATGAACTTTTGCGAGATGTCGGGAAGCATCTCCCAGGAGAACGGATCGGAGCGCGTGGGCGGTTTCATAGGCAGTCCCAACACGGACAAGAGCTCTTATATAATGAGAGGATGCCTCATGAACGGTACCTGCAAGCGGTGGAAGAGCAATCAGGAGCACGTGTGGATAACACAGGAAAACTGTATCATCATGGGTTGCGGCACATGGAAAACGATGGGCAGCAACACTTCGACCACCAACTGTTACCTGACCCCAACCACCGAACTCACGGTGAACAACATGAGCGGGTTCAATATGGCAAGCAGCGAAAGCCTCTCCTCGGGCGCTCTCTGCTATAGTCTGAACGGAGACCAAAGCTCTATCGGCTTCTACCAGACACTGAACAGCGACGCTGCTCCCACGCTTGACAGCACCCACAAGCAGGTGTTCTGCTCGGGCAGAAAGCATTGCGACGGCACTGACTACGAGGGCGTGAGCTACAACAACGAGAGTGGAACAAGCACACAAGACAGCCACGACTTTGTGGATGGGCTGTGCTCCTACTGCGGTAGCCCCGAAGAAGCCGACGGATATCTGCTTATCAAGAGCCAGAAAGGCTGGGACTATTTCGTAAAGAAGCACAATGCGGGTACACCTAATATAAATGTGCGCCTGTTCTGCGACGTGGAGCAGAACGAAGGACTGGCCGATGGCTACTGCGGTACACTGGACGGACAGGGACATACCATCACGATGCACATAGGTGCAGAAACCGGCAGACATTCTCTCCTGGGCTCTATCTATGGCGCTACCATCCGCAACCTCGTGCTCGAGGGCGAGGTTTGGGGCGAAGGCAATACAGCTCCCCTGGCCAGCATCACCAACCAGCCCGTGCTCGTGGAGAACGTCATCTCGAAGGTGACAGTCACGCAGACCAACACGAACAACGGCAACTGTGCAGGATTCATAGGCCAAGCCGGCAACAGGCTGACAATGCGCAACTGTATCTCTGCCGCTACGGTAAAGGCAGGCAAGGATGCTGGAGGATTCGTAGGATGGGCTGCCGCACAGACCATCGACATGGAGAACTGTGCAATGATAGGCGATGTGACCATCAACACAGGCAACTCCGCGCTGTTCCTACGCATACGACACACCGACTGCAAGGTGACCATGACCAACTGCTACTACGTTCCCTGCACACCTACCATACTGTCAGGTAACGGCGTGGAGATGGCTGTCATAGCAACAGAAATAGACCGCTCTGCCGTGGAAAGCGGTGCTCTCTGCTATCTGCTCAACGGTGACCAGACCAAGATATCACTCTTCCAGACCATCGGCAAAGACAAGATGCCGGTGCCCGACAGCACTCACGGACAGGTGTATGCCAACGGACACAAGCACTGCGACGGCTCTGACTACGATGGAGTGACCTATTCCAACACCGAAGGAACCACTACAATAGACGAACACGACTACGTCAATGGGGTGTGCGACTACTGTGGAAAGCTGAAGATGAACGCTGACGGCGTGTTCGAAATCAATGACGAGCGTACATTGGGCGCATTTGCCAAGGCTGTGAACAACGGTGACAACACCATCTCTGCCATCCTGACCGACGATGTGAGCGCCAATATGGGAGGCAAGGGAAGCAACTGCCCGATGATAGGCATCACCATCCCCTTCAACGGCACAATCGACGGACAGGGCCACACACTGAACCTGGGTGTAGATGCCAATGGCATCGACGGCGGCATGTTCGCCAATGTGGGCAGCGCTACAATCAAGAACATGACCGTCGAAGGCACTGTACGCAATGCTGCACAGGCTGGTTTCATCGGTAACCTTAGCGGAGCAAACACCCTCCTGGAGAACATTATAGTGAACCTGGATATAGAAGGAAACATCAACGTGGGCGGCATTCTGGGCAATGGCAACAACAATGCCGGCATCTGCAGAATGAACAACGTGATGTTTGCAGGCAAGGTGAAGTATGTAGGTCCAGCCAACAAGAACGGAATCGGAGGTTTCTGCGGTTGGGCTTACGACACCAAGTTTGAACTGAAGAACTGCATCATGGCCGGCCAGATAGACCTGGGTACCGGCACCACACCCGGCATGATGCTGCGTGTGCGCTCTACTTGCAGCGTGAAGACAGAGAACTGCGCCTACGTTCCCATAGAGGGTATCAATTACATCAACGGCTCTAATGCCGAGATGGACAACAGCCCCGTGGCATGCGAGAACGCATCTGACGGTTCGCTGTGCTATGCTGCCAACGGCTTCAGCTTCGAGCATCCCGTGTGGTATCAGAGCATCGGCTCCGATGACTATCCCGTGCTCAACGCCACACACAACGTGGTATATCGCAATACCGAGGGCTTTACCTCGCACAGCAAGGACGAATATGCCGAGATAGCAAACGACCTCATCGAGGAGGGCAACGAATATACCGACCCCACAAAGCAGCCTGCACAGAAGAGTCTGGTGGATGACTTCAAACAGGCACTGGAGTCTCTCACTGGTGCCAATTCCTTTGACGAACTGGTGGCAGCCTACTACCCCGCCATCGCAGAGAAGCGCGTAGCAGTGACCAACAGCATGAAGGCCTATGCAAAACTCACCACCAAGGTGAACGAAACCCGCGACTACATCGCCAACAATGCCGACGACTTCAAGGGCGGACCGGCCTTCCAGAAGTTGGAGAGCTACCTGAGCGATGACATGACCGACCCTGATGAGGAGGAGTTCCCCAATGGATCCTACACCTACATCATGGATGCCGAGCATCTGCAGCTCGACGAGGCAGGCATAGAAGCCGAGATAGCCTTCGTGGGCAAGATGCTGGAGGATGCCCTCAACGAGGGTCTGAACCCCGGAGCTGACGCTACATCATTCATTGTCAACGCCGATTTCAGCGATGAGTTCAACGGCTGGGAAGGCGTGAAGATGAACGGAAGAGCCGTAAGCGAGAAGAATGGCATGAGAGTGGCAGAGAGCTGGACCAAGGCTGCATTTGACATGCACCAGACCATCACACTGCCCGAGAACGGTATCTATGAGCTTTCACTGGGCGGCATCTACCACCAGAATGGCGATGCCAAGTCATCTAACATGCACGCTGCCATGCTCTATCTGAACAACCACAAGACGTTCCTGGCCAGCGCTATGGAAGGGTTCATCGCTGCCGACGAGGCTGTGGATGGCGAGAACTGCTGGATTACCGGCAGCGCTGCAGATACGCCCATCATGAAGGACGGCGAACTGACCGGCTATATCACCAACAGTACCCAGGGTGCCGCATGCGCCTTCGCTTCGGGAAGATACACCAACAAGCTGCTGGTGGACGTGACTGACGGAACCCTCACACTGGGTGTGCGCAACGCTCACGCTATATATAACGACTATGAGTGGGCGTGCATAGGCAACCTCAAGCTCACCTATCTGGGCACCATGGAGGAAGCTGCCGAGCGTATGGACGGCACTATCACCAACATGTGCGAGAGGGCCAACAGCATCATCAACTCTACCTTCAACGAGAACGACTGCCGCATCTACCCCAACTACAGCAAGGCTCTGAAGCAGAAGCTGGCCGACCTGGTGGCCAAGGCCGCCACACTGGCAAGCGCCCAGGAGAAGTATGACTGGGTGGGCGAAATGGGAGAAACCTTCGAACAGATATACGTGTGCCAGTCCAACTATGCCATTCTGGTGAGCAGTGCAGATGCTATGGCTGCGGCTTGCGAGACACTGCAAACATCCGAGACCATCACCGAAAAGGAGGCCGATGATGCCTTCACACTCATCAGCAAGACGCAGGGCGGATATCTCGACGGCACTTATTCCAACGAGGAGGCTGCCAACGGCGGCGATCTGAAGAACATCAGCTTCTACCCCACCATGAACGAGGACGGCTTCATGCAGATTGGCGATGCCAAGTCACTGGCTGTGTTCGGAGCAATGGTTTCGGCAGGAATGACCGAACTGAACGCTGCCCTGACCAATGATGTCACTGCCAACGAGAGTTTCATCATGATAGGTGGCGACATGCTGGGCACCGACCGACTCTACAATGGCATCTTCGACGGCCAGGGACACACGCTGAACGTGACCATCGAACTGCCCGACCACGCCATGACAGGTGTGTTCGGCCACACAGGCAACGCCACTATCCGCAACACCAAGTTCACCGGAACCATCATCGGCAAGAATAACACGGGTCTGATAGGACGTATCGACGGCAAGACGAGCATTGAGAATGTGGAAAGCAACCTCAACATCGAAGGCTACCAAGACGTAGGCGGCTTTGCCGGCGCGGCTTTCAATGGTCCCCAGCGCTTCAATAACTGCCTCTTCTCAGGCAAGGTGAAAGCGAGTAACAATGGCGGTGGCGGTTACGTGGGATGGTCTTCCACCAACAGGATATATGCCGACAACTGCCTGAGCATCGGCGAAGTCGAGGGTGAGCAGTGTGCCTACTTCTTCCGCGTGAAGTGCAACGGCACCGTGGGCACCGCAGGTGATGCAGGATGCTATGTGGAAGGAGGCAACATGTATTACCTCAAGACCAGCGACCCCAGCGTGCTGGTATCGGGTACTCCTCTGTGGTGGGGTGAGTTCCTTACCGATGTCATCCTGGAGGTGAGCACCGAAGAACTGGCTTCCGGTAAGGTTTGCCATCTGCTCAACGCAGGCGAGACAGAGGCTCCCGCATGGCGTCAGACGCTGAAGACAGACAGCACTCCGCTGCTGCTGAGCGACCATCTGAAGGTACTCTACAGCGAAGAGAAGGGCTACTACAATGAGTTGCCCGACGGCATCAGCGCCGTGGAAGGCGGCAACGAGAAGGCCGGCAGCTCCATCTTCGACCTCACCGGCCGCAAGGTGCAGCGTCCTGCAAAGGGCATCTACATCATTGGTGGCCGCAAGGTACTGGTGAAGTAAACGGCACGCTCTGTCCTCACGGGCAGAAAACGACCGCATGACTATCGAGTGGCACTCCATCATGGGGTGCCACTCTTCTTTGCTCCCAACCGGGAAGAAGGGGGACGGCACAAACGGGCAAGCCAACTTCTGCTGCCCAAGGTGCAGCATGAAGCAAAAAAGCAGTAACTTTGTAGCAAGGATGGCAGCAGGCCGTCCTGCCAACACATAAGAGAATAGAGTATGGAAAAAAGGAGTTTATGGATGTGCGGACTGCTGGCTGCAGCTTCGTGCATGACAGCCTGCAACAGACAGGCCACACAGGCTGAGAATGACGGGAAGCTCACTCTGGTGGTGGGCAGTTATGCCTCCGCCGCCGATGAAGGCATACGCACCTTCACCTTCGACCAGATTACGGGCGAATGCACGGCGCTATGCGGACTGCGGGGCATAAGCAACCCCTCGTTCCTCACCGTCACCGATGACGGCAAGCGGGTGTATGCCGTGGGGGAGAACAATGCAGAGGAGGCCACTGCCAACCTGATTCTGCTGGACAGGCAGACGGGCTCGCTCACCCTGGCCGACACGAAGCACGTGCATGGTGCAGACCCTTGCCACCTGGCCGTCAGCCCCGACAGCACGCATCTCATAACGGCCAACTACTCAGGCGGAAGCATCACCATCTTCCCGCTCAAGGCTGATGGGGAGATGGACGAGGGGCAAGTGGTACAGTTCACAGGCAGCGGCCCCGACATCAGCAGACAGGAGTGTGCCCACCTGCACTACGTATATTTCTCGCCCGAAGGCAAATGGCTGATGGCCGACGACCTGGGCAGCGACTGCATACGCATGTTTCCCCTGGCGCCGCAAACGGCCTTGGGCATCGATACCACCGCAGCCCGCGAGGTCAAGCTGGCGGCTGGTTCGGGTCCACGGCATGCCGTCTTCGACCACAAGGGACAGCATCTGTATGTCATCAATGAGCTGAAGGGCAACGTGGTAGTGTGGGAATATGCCGACGGAGCGCTGAAGCAGACCCAGAGCATACAGGCCGACAGCGTGGGGGCAAGGGGCAGTGCCGACATACACATGTCGCCCGACGGACAGTTCCTGTATGCCTCCAACCGCCTACAGGCCGACGGCATTGCCATCTTCAGAGTAGATGCCGCATCGGGGCAGCTCACTCACATCGGCTATCAGAACACGGCAGCACACCCTCGCAACTTCGCCATCACACCCAACGGGAAGTTCCTGCTCGTGGCGTGCAGGGATGCTGACTGCATCGAGATATACGAGCGCAACGCCGACACAGGCCTACTGACCGACACAGGAAAGCGCATCGAGATGCCACGTCCCGTGGTGGTACAGATGGTGAAGCAATAGGAACCCAATGCTGCTCAAGGCTTCTTCGCAGAAAACTTTTATGCATTGGGCATCAGGATTTGAACTATAAGAAAAAGCTCAGAAGCGCTTTAACCCAAATCGGTCATTAGGATTTCTCTGTGTCGTACGGCAAAGAGAAATCCTTT
>OQVT01003510.1_pt1 | contig 10057 bp, 8 predicted proteins | sample 1691561 | NCBI WGS metagenome assembly OQVT01 (sample SAMN03418260, study PRJEB22391) | human gut metagenome | biome: human-gut; feature: organic feature; material: feces | host: Homo sapiens | place: Tanzania | collected 2013-01
GTTATTCAATAATTCAACTGGTTTGGCTGGAGTCCTTACGACAGTCTTACGTAACGGATGGCAAGCTGTCATTGTGTATTGTTTGTTATTATTTATAATAAAAAAAATAGTAAAATGAAAATAGCAATAATTAATAGTAATGCTGCTATATCTGTAGGAGGCGGTGTTCGCCTACAAGGAATTATGTGGCATGATGGATTAGTAAAATTAGGTCACGATTGTGATTTAATTAATTTTTGGGATGTAAATGATTGGGGGAGTTATGATTGGATTATAATTCTTGCTTATGGCGAAATGTTTCCTGTTTTAGTTAGATGGTTAGCAAAAATAAATCCCAATATAGCAATTGCTCCAATTATAGATCCTCAATGGTCTAAGCCGAAGTTTAAATTTTTCTTCAAATATTGGGGATTTAAAAAACATTTTGGTCTTTCTTCTCAACATCATGATTTTTACCTATATGGTAGAAATGCAAAGCGATATTTGGTAAGAAGTCAGCAAGAGTCTGAATATTTAATTGAATGCTGTGATGTTGATTTGGAAAAAATAAAAAAAGTACCTTTATCATTGAGGTTTGATGTTGCAAATGCAATGCCTGATAAGGAAAACTTTTGTTTTCATTGCAGTCGTCTTAGAGCTGAAAATAAAAATGTAGCTCGCTTAATAGAAGCTGCAAAAAAATATGGATTTCTGTTGAAATTGGCTGGTGCGTTACATGGGGAAGATGAAAAGGCATGGCTTAATTCGCTAATAAATGGGGCTTCTAATATAGAATATGTAGGAATGCTTAGTGATGAAGAACTGATTGCTTATTATAAAAAGTGTAAAGTATTTGCTTTACCTAGTTTGTTGGAAGGTGTAGGAATGGTTGCTCTGGAAGCTGCTGCTTATGGTGCAGAAATCGTATTAACCAATATTGGAGCACCAAAGGAATATTGGGATGGGCATGCAGAATTAGTTAATCCATATAATATAGATGAAATTGGAAAGGCTATAGTAAAATGTTTAAATAAAGACTTGTCTCAATCTTCAATGTTGGATTTTATTAAAGAGAATTATTCTTTAGAGGCATGTACTCGTAAATTAATAGAAGTTTTGGAATAATTATGAAAAGAGTAACAATCATTACCCTTCAAAATGTTCGAAACTACGGATCTGTGCTTCAAGCATTAGCAACACAAAAGGTGTTTGGAGAACTAGGGTGTATAGTTGATTTTATTAACTATAATAAAAATGGGAAGCTGTCCTATTTGGATAGAGTCCATTCCTTTACTCAAGGAAAAGGATTTCTTGCAAAGTTATTATATCCGTTTATATTGATTCCATCTTTTATTAAGGAAGATAAAGTTTTTAAGGCATTTTTAAAAAGATATCTTAATCAGCAGGAGAAGGAGTATTCCTGTATGGATGATTTTAAAGATTTTCCGATAACTAGCGATATTTATTGTACAGGTAGTGATCAAACTTGGAATTCTGGCTGGAATAATGGAATATTGCCAGAACTATTTCTTAAGTTTGTTCCAGATAATGTGAAGAAAATATCCTATGCAGCTAGTATAGGTAAAAACAAACTTGATGACTGGGAGGTCGCAGAAACAAAGGCTTTACTTTCAAGGTATCAATACATTTCTGTAAGAGAAGCAAGTGCTAAGGATATTGTAGAAAAGCAGTTAGGATTACCTTCTGCTACCCATGTTCTTGACCCTACGCTTCAAGTGAACAAGGAGTTTTGGATGTCTGTATTGGGAGATGAATACAAGTCGAAATATGAAAAAGGTAAGTATGTGTTGATTTATCAGTTGAATACTAATCCAAATTTTGACAGATACGCCAAGGAATTTGCAAAAAGAAAAGGCTGGAAGTTGATTCGTTTTTGTATTCGTCATTATCAAGGTTTACGATGTGGCAAGGCAGAACTCATTCCGAATGTAGAAGACTTTATTGGTCTTATAGCTAATGCAGGTTGCGTAATTACAGATTCGTTCCACGCTACAGCGTTCGCCTGTAATTTGAATACTCCGATGATTTGTATTTATCCAAATAACTATAGTAGTAGATTGGCAAGTTTGTTAAAATTAGTAGGACTGGAAAATAGACATCTGAAGAATTTTGATGATTTTTCATTTGTCGATAATACTGGTGTTGATTTTACGGATGTAAATAAGATTTTAGAAAAGCAAAGAAAAATAGGTTGGGAATTTCTCAAAAAAGCAATTAGTTAATGGAGAAAATTACAGATTTATGTACTGGATGCCGAGCTTGTGAGCAATTGTGTGCACATCATGCAATCTCTATGGTTGAGGATGAAGAAGGTTTTTTGACTTCCGAAATCAACCGAGAACTGTGTGTGGATTGTGGATTGTGTGTGGCTCGTTGTCCTCAAAACACTCCTGTAGATACGAAATATTCACAGAGTGTATTTGCAATTCGACTAAAGGATGATGGAATGCTTTACCGAAGTGCTTCTGGTGGTGCTTTTGCTGGTATAGCAAAAGCGTGGATAAACGAAGGAGGTGTCGTATTTGGTGTTGTGTATGATAAAGAATGGAATGCTCATCATGTTTGTGCTTCTACTTTAGACGAACTTAGTCCTATTCTTAGTAGTAAATATGTTCAGGCTGATACTAGACATACGTTTACAGAGGTAAAGCAGTACCTAAAAGATGGGCGAAAGGTTCTTTTTAGTGGTACTGGTTGCCAAATAGCAGGATTGAAAGCGTACTTGAAAAAAGATTATGAGAATCTTTTCACCATAGATTTGATTTGTCATGGTGTTGCAAGTCCGCTTTTGTTTAAAAAGTATATAAGTTGGCTAGGGGAGAAAAAAAAGTCACCAATCCTTGACTATGATTTTCGTGATAAACGATATGGATGGGGGTTGGATTATATGTTTAAGTACAGTAAAAAGTCCGAGCGTAAATCTTGTACTATAGACCCGTACTATTATCGTTTCTTGGAAGGTTTTACATATCGTGAGTGTTGTTTTCAATGTCATTATTGTAATCCTCAACGTGCTGGCGATATAACTATAGGTGATTATTGGGGAATAGAAAAGGAGCATCCTTCATTCTTTAATAATAAAGGTGTTTCTTGTATCTTGATAAATACTCAGAAAGGCTTAACTGTATGGGCTAAGTATTCTACTTTGTTTTATTCTTTAGAAAGTACATTTGAAAAAGTGGCTAGACATAATGGAAATTTGGTGCAACCAACGAAACGTGAAGCAGCTATTAGAGATTTTATCTATGATGGTATTAACACCCCAAATTGGTTCAGTAATACATTTGCTGCAAGTTTTAGCCCATCGTTAAAGGTAAAACTTAAAAGTATGATTCCTATGTGGTGTAAATTTTTGATAAAAAAAATAGTATAATGGTAAAGAATCCTTTAATTAGTATTGTGGTTCCAAGTTATAATGTTGCTCCTTATATTCGACAATGTGTTGAGTCTATATTGAATCAAACCTTTTCGAATTGGGAGTTGTTATTAGTTGTAGGTGGAACTGATGGAACCATTGAAATTTGTGATGAATATGCTGTTAAGGATAGTCGTATTAAGTCGATTCATGACAATAAAGGGCTAGTTCAGGCGAGAAATGTTGGCTATCATCATACAACAGGAGAATGGATTACATATTTGGATGGTGATGATTGGTTTGACATTGATACATGTGAGGTTTTGTCAAAGTTCATCTCTGAATACCAAGGACTTGATATTGTCTATTGGAGATATATTGAAGAATTAGACGGAAAAGCCATAGATAAATGGTCTGATAAATCAGCACCTTTTACGTTATATGATGAAAATGAATGTAAGCAACTATCTGTAAAAACGCTTATTTACAAGTATGGTCTTTCTGATGGTGTGTGTAAGCTAGTCAGAATGGATTATGCCAAAAAGCATGGAATATATCATGATGAGCGTTTGGTACAGGGCTCTGAGGGCGTTGAATTTTCTTTGAGAGCTTTTTATTACGCTCATAAAGCTCTATATATAAATAGGTGTTTTTATCATTATAGATATGTTCCTAATTCTATTTCGAAGAAGGTTGACGAAAATAATACGAAATTCTTAGCAGATTGCTATCGTGTTATCCGTGAAGATATAGAAGGCTTTGTTATGAAAGATAAATTTATAAAAGCTTTTTATGAGAGAACAACTTATATGTTGATGGCAATTGCTATGAATACATATTTTAGTCCGATGAATCCTAACTCATTGTCTCAAAAACTTTCACATTATTCAAAAGTGATTCATGATGAGCCTCTGTTTAAAGAGTCTATAAAGAAAACGAGTTGGGAGAATATGGATATTTTCCGAAAAATTGTTTTGATCCTTCTACGTTTGCATTTATATGTTTTGCTTGATCCAATTGCTAGAGTTAAGCATTTTCTACTTAAGAAAGGATTTTATAATTATTAAGCATTATGATTAAAGTAGCAGTTATAGGTGGCCCTATCTTGTCTGGCGGTAAGAAGAATCTTATCATGGAGTACTTCCGCCATATAGATAAGACCCAAGTACAGATGGATATCGTATGCAACGATGACTCTAATGCCATTCCACAGGAGGAGATTGAAGCATTAGGTGGTCGTGTGTTTATCGTGCCATCTTTCAAGAAACTCAAGGGGCATACTGATGCCTTGAATGAACTCTTCAAAAAAGAAAAGTATGATGTGGTTCATGCTTACAACAGTATGATGAATTTCTTCCCTATGTATGCAGCCAAGAAAGCTGGCGTAAAGGTTCGTATCTCCGAGTCTTTATCAATGGCAGCTCCTGGTGAGTGGAAGACATACGTAAAGTATATGCTTCGTCCGCTTTCTCATCTCTATGCAACCCATTATATGGCATGCGGAGAGGACTGTGGTATCTTCCAGTTCGGTAAGAAGGCATTTGATGAAGGAAAGATAGCAATCTTCAAGACGGCTATCAATACTGAGTTTAATTCTTATCAGCCAGAACTTCGTAACGAGACTCGTAAGAAGTTTGGTTGGGAGGATAAAGTGGTATATGGCTTTATCGGAAGATTTGAGCATCAGAAGAATCCTCTGTTCCTGATAGATGTGATGAGTGAAATTTATAAGTTTCAGAAAAACGCTCAGTTTGTTATCATTGGTGCTGGCGTCTTAGAGGAGAAGATGAAAGAGCGTATCAAGGAAACTGGTATTGAACCTGCTATGTCTTGGCTTGGAAGAAGAGAGGATATCCAGCAGTTCTATAACGCTTTCGATGCCTTCCTGTTGCCTTCCCGCTATGAGGGATTGCCTGTTGTGGGATTGGAAAGCCAAAGTTGTGGTTTGCCTATGTTCTTTTCAACGGCTGTAACTCCAGAAGCTAGTGCTTGTGAACTGGGACATTTCATCAACTTGGATGATGGTGCAGCAGTGTGGGCTGAGAAGATTATCCCTGTTGTTGAGAAGAATATTCCTGTTCGCAGAAGTCATGCCAAGGAAGTGGCTGATGCAGGATTTGATTCAAAGACTGAAGCCGAAAAGATGCTTCAATATTACTTGAATGCATTGAAGGGTTAGAGTTCTTTCTGACCGGTTATACGAAAATATATGGAGAGAATAAAGGCAAGGGACTTCGCAAACACATCTTGGATGCGTTCGGATAAGTTCTTCTTTATGTCTTTGTTTTGCTTCATATTTGATAAACGCAATATCTTTCAAAATATTGTATTCACGTGCAATTTGTAAATAACATTAAATTTTAATAAGTTATGATTCCATTTAACAAACCCTATTTCTCTGGAAGAGAATTGAAGTATTTGGAGGAAGTTTGTCATTCAACAACCATGAGTGGCAATGGTGATTTTACTAAGAAGTGTCATACCTTCTTTGAGCAGAAGTATGGCTTCAAGAAATGTCTTCTTGCTACATCTGGTACTGATGCCTTGGAGATGTGCGCTATGCTCTGTAACTTGAAGCCTGGCGATGAGGTGATTGTACCTTCTTATACATTCGTATCTACAGCTTTGGCATTCCTTCGTGAAGGTGCAAAGGTAGTATTTGCTGATAGTTCTGCAGAAAATCCTAATATGGAGGTTGAGCAGATTGAGCCATTGATCAATGAAAAGACCAAGGTGATTGCTGTGGTTCACTATGCAGGTGTTGCTTGTGACATGGATGCCATTATGGCTCTTGCAGAGAAGCATAATTTGCTGGTAGTTGAGGATGCAGCTCATTGCATAGATTCATTCTATAAAGGCCGTCCATTGGGTAGCATCGGTCATTTGGGTGCTTTCTCTTTCCATGAGACCAAGAACATCAGTAGTGGTGAGGGTGGTATGTGCGTCATCAATGACGAGGGCTTTGTTCGTCGTGCTGAGATTATCTGGGAGAAGGGTACCAACCGTGCCGAGTTCTATCGTGGAATGGTCAACAAGTATGGTTGGGTAGATATGGGTTCTTCATTCTTGCCATCAGAGTTCAATGCAGCATATCTTTGGGCGCAGTTGGAGCAGCTTGATGATATTCAGGGTAAGCGCAAGCATATCTGGAATCGTTATTTCGAGGGCTTGAATGGCAAGATTGGCAATGAAGTGAAGTTGCCTTATATCCCTGAATATGCTACCAACAATGCTCACATGTTCTATCTGCTCTGTCCAAGTTTGGAGTATCGTACTGCTTTGATGAAGTTCTTGAAGGAGAATGATGTACAGACCACATTCCATTACCTGCCATTGCATAGCAGCAAGTATTATGAGGACAAGCATGATGGCAGAGAGTTGCCAAATTGTGACAGATATGGTGATACCTTAGTAAGATTGCCATTGTTCTATGAATTGTCTGATATGGAAATCGACAAGATTGTGAAGTTGATTGTGGAATTCTGCAATAAATGATTCTTTGCATATCGATTGATATGCTACAAAACTTCCTTCATTGAGGGAGAACATGTTAATGACGGAAACTTATTTTAAATTTATTCGTTATTCTCTTGATGAGGGAATGGCATGGGATAGCTCGTTCCAAAATATCGATTGGAACGAACTGTTCCATTTTGCTAAGAAACAAACGATAGCAGGTGTATTATTCGAGGGAATTAAAAGGATTCCCAAAGAATATGCTCCTCCTTTTAAGACTTTGATGACATGGATGGGATATAGTGAGCAGATTCGTAAACGAAATCTGATGATGAACGAAGCGGCCCATTCCATTTATGAGAGATTATCTAATGACGGTTTCAGATGCTTCGTACTGAAAGGACAGGGCAATGCGATAATGTATCCTAATCCTTATTCACGTACACCCAGAGACGTTGACGTGTTGCTGTGTGCTGACAAGAAGACAATAAACGGATATCTGGATTCTCATTTTGAAATTGGAACAAAGAATTTGCAGCATGCCGAGTTCGAATATCATGGAACTTGTGTTGAAGCGCATTATTTTCCTGCATATATGAATAATGTGTTTTATAATAGAAGATTGCAGCGATGGTTCAAAAAAAATAATGATTTGCAGTGTTCTAATATAGTAGAGTTACCAAATGGGGCTGGAAATCTAGCAATTCCGACTTCAACGTATAATGTGATATTCCAACTGTGTCATTTGTATGAGCATTTCTTTGATGAAGGGATTGGAATGAGACAAATCATTGATTACTACTATGTAATGAATAATGATGAATTATTAGTGATTAGGGATACTTTGCAGAGAGAACTACAGCATCTAGGATTGTGGAAGTTTGCTCGTGCCGTAATGTATGTATTACATGAGGTACTTGCACTTGCTGAGGAGAAGATGATTGCTCCGATGGATAGGAAAAGAGGTCAATTGTTGCTTGCAGAGATACTGAATGGTGGCAACTTCGGAAAGCACTTCACCAAGTATGGGCATTTCACACAACAAGGAATGGCAAAGAAATACTTCCTGAAGATATGGAGAAATATGCACTTCGTAAGATATTATCCTGCAGAAGCACTAAGTGAGCCAATTTTCAGAACGTGGCATTTCTTCTGGAGAATGAAGAACAAGAAATAATAGATATATGGCGAACGGCTCTACTCCCCTTTTATAAAGAGGCTCATTTCGGTGATGGAGCTTAGTAACCCGTTTTTTATAATTTTCAAGATTTAACTACTTATGAATGGAATAAACAGTGATATTGATAAAGAATGCCTACCTAAGTTGCCTACTGGCATTCGTGGACTTGACAAAGTATTGTATGGTGGCATAGATGTAAATGTCTTGAAAGCTTTGCATATAGGTGGCAATAATATTCCAAGGACTCCTTTAGTTATTGTTATCAAGGGAAGTGAAGATGACAACGACAAAAGTATGCTTGCCATGCAAATGCTTTATGGCATAGCCCAGTCTGTAGAAAAGATAAAGGCTGATTATCAACCTATAAATAGTGGTTGGAATCAACCTGTCATGTATTCCACATATTATCAAACGCATAAACTTGATGATATGTTCTTGGATTACTTTATTTCTTCTTCACTTCAAGAGATACTCAGAAAGAAAGCCTCGAAAGATGCGAACGTCAATCTTAGCTCCAATATTTTTACCAATCTGCTGTTCGATAGTTCCAAAATCTTATGCCAAGGCATTTCTACAAATGCCAATATTCCATACACAGCTGTAGCCAACAAAACTGATGCTATGATAGGAGATGGCATCATCTATTATAACAGACGGACTAACTCGCTTCATGTAAAGGCTGATTTGACTGCGGACGATAACAAGTACAATCAAGTGTATTTAAGGCAGTTTGATTCAATCAATGAATATAGCCAGAAGTATAGTAATAAGCAACAAGACGCTTTGTTCTATAAATATACGGGGTTGCATTTCTTGCCTTTTGCAATGATTGGAAACCTCACTTATAGCCAGTTGACTACAAGTATTGCTAATCCAAAAGAACTGATTGCTGTAGATTTGTCTGCATACAAGGATTTGGCAGTAACTAAAATAAATGGTTTGCTGAATCTGTTGCATGATGCTAAAATCGTGATCTTGGTTGTGGACTCCACTGCAGAGATACCAGAAAATCGTGTGAACATGATGATTGAATTGTCACAAAAAGTAGATCATAAGTTTGTTTTGAAGTATTTGCAGATTACCAAGAGCGACAGCCAGGACTTTGCACCAGGATTGCACCAATATAAGAAACGAGACTATGGAATTGAGGTATATCCACGCAAAGAACTGTGCCTTTATGAGCGAAGATACCTGCAACGTGCGCTGGTTTATACTCATGCGGATGCCTTGACGGAAACTTACCAACAATACATTGACGATAGCGCTGTATCGGTACCAAGCGTAGCGGTGTAATCGGTACCATGCTATCACTGCAATCGGTACCGCTTGTATCGCTGCAAGCGGTACCAAGATTTCAGTTCTGCTTTTCAATTTGCAAAGGTAATCTATTTTTTCAATTTCTGGCGCATAGAATCGCCTTTTAACTCTATTTTACTTGCATTTGCCACCAAACGGTCCATAATAGCATCTGCTAAGGTTGGATCACCTATGTAATCATACCATTTGGCAATAGGAAGCTGTGAGGCGATAATGACGGACTTTCTCTCGTATCTCTCTTCTAGGATTTGGAGCATTGCGAGTCTGGTCTTGTCATCCATTGGCTGCAACCCGAAGTTATCCCATATGAGCAAGTCATACTTTTCCAGATTGGTTATCATCTTCAGGTACGACCCATCCAGCTTGCTAAGTGCAACTTTCTCTACAAAGCTGTTCATGTTGAGATAGAGAGTTCTGTAGCCTAGCATGCAAGCCTGTCTTCCAAGGGCACAGGCAAGGAAGGATTTTCCGCAGCCACACTTTCCTTGTATGAGCAAGTTCTCATGTCTGCGTATGAAGGCACAGTCGGCAATGGCGGCAAGGTCATCCTTGGTGAAGTTGCGGTCTGTTCCACAGATGACATCTTCTAAAAGTGCCGTATATCTAAGCTTGCTGATTTTTAGATACATGGCGGTCTTTCGATCTCGTCTGTCCTGCACTTCTGCATCCACCATCTTGGAGATGGCGACTTCCAGGGATGGGCGGTTCTGTACAGGAAGGCTGGTCATGGCCTCGAAGGAGGATGACAT
>OQVT01003511.1_pt1 | contig 10057 bp, 8 predicted proteins | sample 1691561 | NCBI WGS metagenome assembly OQVT01 (sample SAMN03418260, study PRJEB22391) | human gut metagenome | biome: human-gut; feature: organic feature; material: feces | host: Homo sapiens | place: Tanzania | collected 2013-01
ATTATTAATGCTTGTAATTTCAATTTCGCCCCTTGCAGATGGTTTTACATTTTTTGCAATTTCTACCACCTTGTTATCATAGAAATAAAGACCCGGGACCGCGTAATTGCTCTTTGGATGCTCCGGCTTTTCTTCGATGGAAAGTGCTTTTCCATTTTCATCAAATTCAACAACACCATATTCCCGTGGGTCACGCACATAATATCCAAAAATAGTTGCTCCGGACGTTCTACCTGCCACTTCGCGAAGGACCTTGGAAAAGCTTTGTCCATAGAAAATATTATCTCCGAGAACAAGCGCCACAGAATCTGTTCCTATAAAATCAGCCCCAATAATAAAAGCATCTGCAAGTCCTCTTGGCTGTTCCTGAATAGCATAAGAAAATTGCATTCCAAGCTGACTGCCATCTCCTAACAATTCTTTAAATACCGGTAAATCACGTGGCGTGGAAATAATCAATATCTCCCGAATTCCTGCCAGCATGAGTGTAGACAGTGGATAGTAAATCATTGGCTTATCATATACCGGCATAATCTGTTTACTGATTGCCTTTGTCAACGGATAAAGACGGGTTCCCGAGCCGCCCGCAAGAATAATTCCCTTCATATGTGCATTCCTTTCTATCTGTTTGCGTACATATCCTCGTAATATTTCTGATAGTCGCCACTTGTTACATTCTTCATCCAATCTTCATGTTCAAAGAACCACTGAATAGTAAGTCTGATACCGTCTTTAAACATGGTCTCCGGCTCCCAGCCGATTTCTGCTTTGATTTTATCCGGCGCAATAGCATACCGGCGGTCATGTCCCTTACGATCCTCTACATACGTAATCAAATCTTTTGTCACAAGTTTCTTACGTGGGTCTGTATCCGGAAGCATTTCCTGCAACGTATCAATGATGATATTAATAATTTCAATATTCTGTTTTTCGTTATGGCCACCTACATTATAGGTTTCAAAAAGTCTTCCCTTTTCCTGTACCATATCGATTGCCTTTGCATGATCTTCCACATAAAGCCAGTCACGTACATTCTTTCCATCTCCATAAACAGGAAGCTTCTTACCCTGTAATGCGTTGTTTATAATCAATGGAATCAGTTTTTCCGGGAATTGATATGGTCCATAATTGTTTGAGCAGTTTGTAATGTTGGCTGGGAACTTATACGTATCCATATATGCCTTTACCAGCATGTCAGAGCTTGCCTTACTTGCAGAATACGGGCTATGTGGCGCATAAGGAGTTGTTTCATAAAAATATCCTCCGTCTTCTTCCAAAGAGCCATATACTTCGTCCGTAGATACATGAAGAAATTTCTTTCCTTCCTTAAAGCTTCCATCCGGCAATTCCCATGCTGCCTTTGCACAGTTCAGCATTACTGCCGTACCAAGGACATTTGTCTGTACAAATACTTCCGGATGCTTAATACTACGGTCCACATGACTTTCTGCAGCAAAATGGACTACACGGTCGATATCATTTTCTGCAAATATTTTTGCAATTGCTTCTTTGTCACAAATATTTGCTTTCACAAAGGTGTAATTTTCTCTATTCTCCACATCCTTCAGATTTTCAAGATTTCCGGCATAAGTTAATGCATCCACATTGATAATACGAATTTCATTGTCATATTTTTTAAACATATAGTGGATGTAATTGGAACCAATAAATCCGGCACCTCCGGTTACTAAATAAGTTCTCATTTTCTTTTTATCTCCTTTTATTAATAGCCCATATAGCTGATATTCATATCTACGTTTCCGCCAATTCCCGCAACGGAACCCTTGGAAGAATACTGCCACATGTCATATCTTGTCTTAGTGTAAGTTGGCGTTGCCGCATACTGTGCCAGCCAGATTTTGTATCCGGTAAGACTTGGTGCATCCATATAGGAAGTAAACCATGTCTTGTTTGCATAGATACCGGCCTTATAACCGGAATTCTGTATGGTCTGGCAGAACGCCCGGCATACCTTGGTTCGCGTTGCTGCATCGATGGTATCTCCGCGTCCATGACTTGCCTCCACATCCAGGAACACCGGATATGTGATATTGTAGCCACGAATCAGACTAAGTGCCATGGAAGCCTCTTCAACTGCCTCTACTTCATTGACTGCCTGTGTAAAGAAATAAACGCCAACCTTTAATCCGGCATTCTGTGCCCCCTGGATATTACTCTTAAACTTCGGATCCTCAATCAATGCTCCGGTTGTGGAACCACGGTATCCACAGCGAATAATTACATAAGATACTCCGCTATTCTTTACTGCTTTCCAATCGATATTTCCATTCCATTTTGAGACATCGATTCCCATATGACCGGAACCGCTATTCAGAGAACCATCACTGTTAAAGTTGTACTTTGCTCCCTGAATTACCTGCTCTCCGGTTACCTTATTTCCATTCTTATCAAAGAAATACGTTACTCCATCCAAAACCTGCCAGCCAGTGTAGCGATATTCACCGGTAGTTTTGCTGTTCTTCAGATAAAAAGTGCTATTTGTATAGTAATCTGCATATTTTGCTTCCCGGAACTTTCCGTCAGCATCCTTAACATATACGATCTTACCATCTGTTGTTTTCAATGTTGTTTTTGTATCATTTTTTGCCTGATCTGCCTTAGATGGTGATGCCGTTGCTGTTACAGTAGGTGACGCCGTCGGTGTTATGCTGGGCGAAACCGTCGGCGTAATAGTTGCTGTCGCCGTTGCTGTTGCAGCAGGTGTCTGTGTTGCTGTCGCAGTAGGTTCCGGTGTCTGCGTCGGCGTTTCTGTTGGTTTAGGAGTTTCTGTTGGTATTTCCGGTTCCGGCGTCGGTGCTTCTGTAGGCGTTTCCGGCTCCGGTGTTTCGGTTGGTGTCGGTGTTGGTGTTTCTTGCCCCTCGTTTCCACCAGGTACTTCACTCATCAGTTTTACCGGTCTTATCATTGAAGCATTCATAACAAGAGATGCTCCCTTTCCAGGGTCTGCAATCTTGTTCTTGTCCAACATTTCATATGCATCTTCGCTTTTTTCCGTTCCTTCTATTAAAGTCTTCGTAGACTCTACCCATTCCACAGTGTCCTTGTTCACGGATTCCACTGCAGTTTCATTTACCTTCGTATCCTCAGCCGCTACATTTACCTGTGCCTCAGACTTGATTTCATTTGCTACATCAACTTTCTTATATTCAATTTCCTCACGAACCGTAATAATAACCGGTTCCTTAGGAAGGCTGAAATTTTCGTTATCCGTTGGGGAAATTAATGTTACGGTGTATTTTCCGGATTTCATTCCGGTAAGGTATATTACGCCATCACGGTCGTCATCCTTTTTTGTCAATTCGCCACCGGATGCATTCTTGATATTTACTTCAAAATCAATTCCCGAAATCAGCTTGTCCGTCGTACTGTTTACAAATTTGATTTTCATATCACGCTGAATAGACGTAACATTCATTACAATCTGAGCTTCTTCGCCATTTTTTATTGCTTCTTCCTGCTCCTGAAGTTCCTCTTCTTCAATCGCCGCCATAAGCTTTGCCGATTCTGCATCTGCAATCGCCAGCAATCCCTTGCCACCAATCACATCCATATCCTCAAGACCTACACCAATTTCATGAAATGCCGCTAACTGCTTCTGATTGCTCTTGGCTCCCAGATAAAGACTTCCGGTTACAATAAGCAAAATCACTACTAATGCTCCGGTAACCATAACCACATGGTCCACGAGACTGAGTCCCATGAGTTTTTCGAATACTCCTTTCAGGCCACGCGTATGTTTACGCCTGTGTGCTGCCACGTAACGGGATTCTTCTTCATCCTCGTCATAGGCATCCTCATATCCCTCATAATCGCCATATTCTTCATCTTCATAATATTCATCATCGGCGTCTTCTTCGTAGTATTCTTCATCTTCGTAATACAAGTCATCAGATTCGCCATCATCTTCCTCTGCGTAATACTCTTCGTCCTCGTAATATTCGCCGCCATCTTCCTCATCTTCGTAGTATTCTTCGTCTTCGTAATATTCATCATCGACTTCGTATTCTTCATCTTCGTAATACGCGTCGTCAAAATCTTCTTCATCCAAATCCAGCCAATCAAGCTCTTTATTTTTATTCTCTTTTCTGCTGAATGTTACTTTTTTCTTCATAAATCCGAATCATAAACCTTTCCGTTGTTTCAACTACAAAATATACCTATGGTATTATATCATTTATTTGTCATAAGCACAAATCCTAAAATCTTAAGAAGTGATTAAATTCTGAATGTGTAATTTATGTATAGAAAAATCCATGTTATGTAAAAAACATGTTAAATTTGACGCAAAAGATGGCAAAGGTAGTCATACTTTATTGACTTGCCGACATAAACTATATAAACTCTACTTGAAACTACAGCAATTTATACACATCAATGGTGAAAAGAAAGGGGAATTAACATTATGATGTATATCCATTATTGCAAGAATTGTCACAGAATCTATATGCTGAACGGGCATAAGCTCATCTGTCCGAGGTGTGCAGAACCAATTACGGAGCTCCGCATCTCCTATCTGGACTATGTGGATCTGAACCTGGAAGAGCGGGCCACGTTTCTGGAATCCTGTGGTGATGAAAGCCAATTAGCCAAGCTAAAAACAAATTACCGTATGTACAAGTACAGCAAATGGTACCGGGATCTTCAGGCAAACAATCCGGACAACCTGCCCGTAACCACTCTGCTCGCCAGGCAGCAACGGGCACAACTTATAAGTGATAAATAAATATACCGAGCAATATAATTGTCATTCCTAATAATTTCCTTTTCGTAATTCTCTCTTTGAAAAAGAAATAGCTGAGAATCATCACAAAGACATATCCTGAAGATTCTATTACTGGAACATTTGTATACTCCAATCCACTATAAGACAAAATAGTAATACACATCGAAAGAAACATCAGCCCATACCCACAGATTACATAAGGGTTCAAATATTCTTTTATAGGCGAACTATATTCTTTTTCTGCACTCTTTTTAAGCAGAACCTGTGAAAAGGAGGCTATCAGAACGGATGCAACTAAAACTATTATATATATATTCATTCCGATACCTCCTTTTCTTTTGAATTCAACACACAAATTCCAAACATAACAACCGCTATTCCAATCACTTTAGATACTGTAATCGTTTCATGGAAGATAAGAAGTCCCCAGATTAGTGCCCATAATAACGTTACAGACTTGTTTGCATATGCAATGGACAATTCAAAACGCTTAATTACCTGCTGCCACAAAATAGCGTATACTCCAAGCAAAAATACCACCAGCGCGATTCTTAATATTAAATCCCAATTTAACATTTTAGCAATCAAGTCTGTAAAGGATGTAATGTCCTTGGGAAAATATCCAGAAGCTGCTTTTTGTGCCAGACTCGTGATGCTATATACAAAAAACACCACCTGCAGCATCAGAATATCTTTCCAGTTTATCGGTTTTTTCATATCTGTAATCCTTTCTCTTTTCTCATTATTTATATTGCTTTATTTTTTCTCGCAAAGATTCAAAATCATAATTTTCTACAATATTTCGCATATCCTCCAGATACTCTTCCATCGTCTTACCAGATTCCTGGTCCTTAGCCACCAGACATTCCCCACTCACAAAGCATTCTGCCATATAACGGTTATATCGGGGATGATAATGACTATAATCCGCGTAGTGATTTAAATCACAGATAATATCCTCCTGCGATGGAAAAAAATACACCGTTACATTTTCATATGCATTCAATGTTTCTGCAATATACCGGTACTCCTCCAGTGTTGCATCCAGATGATTTTCCAGTAAAACATCATTCCAATACAAAATGCTATAGGGTGGAAAGAAAATAACAAATTCCGTGTCAGGATTTTCTTCAATATACGGACAAATGTTTTCTTCGAGATTTTTCTGCACCGGAGGAATATATTCCTGCGAAGGCGTCTTTTCCTCTACCGGTTCGGATTGGTCATAATTGCGCAGTACCCACTCTTCGTTATAATACTCTTCGGTCCACCAGCTTGCATACACATGAGACAAATCGGTCGGCTCCGGGTCTGCAATCGGTCGAAGCACATAATTCAACAGCACATCCTTATTCCAAATGTACTGCACATCATTTAAAAGGTTATCATCATAAAGATACTCTGGAATCGGATATTTGGTCTGGTCCACATCACCGGTATAAGTAATCACATCAACTCCCAGAAAAACCTTTTTAACCTCACGTTTTTTGCTATCATTCTTCGAATCAAAGATAATTCTCATAATGTTTGACTGGTCCTTTGGAAAAGCACCACTATAGCTAAGCTTTATCGTATTTAATCCCATCAGTTCCTGAAACCATGTTGTTTCGAAATTTACCGTCATGGAAGAACCCAGAATCACACTGTCATAATCCATATGTGCTGCCATCCCGGGGTTCTGTGAAAGCTGGTTGTCTACAACATATGGAAAGTTCTCCAACGGTTTATGATAATGAAAAAATGGGTCTACATACACTACAAGGGCACCAATTCCAGCAAATGCCAATGTCACCAATATTACAAAAATAGTCACAAGACGTTTCCATTTATTCTTCAAATCAATTCTGCTCCTTTTCTCTAAAAATTAAAGTAAAGAAATGTACTGACTCCCGAAAAGGAAATCACACTCCACACAAACAGCACTGCCATTACCATTACGGTTCCTACTCTGAGTTTTGATTTTCTGGCAATCGTTACTGCATTCGGTACTGCCCAGATAAGAAACAGCATTGCAACAAGAAGTACTACCATAATAATATAATGAGCATATTGCCACTTATCCACACCCAGAACTTTTATAACATACCAGAATTCATCTAAATTAAAAGCTCCTGCCAATTCCCAATTAACCCTTCCAAATCCACCTGTGAAAATACGTTTTAAAAGCATTACCGCATCGCTTACAGACGGCGCACGGAAAAATACCCATGCAACGTTGACATACAAAAAGGTCAGGAAAACCTTCATGCCATGAACCAGTTTATTATCCTGCACTGCTTTTTCCTTATGAAGCGCTCTTGTAATCACATAGATCACTCCGTGCATCATGCCCCAGACAATGAACTGCCACCCTGCGCCATGCCAGATACCGCTTACCAGAAATACAAGCAGAAAATTTACATACATACGTATTTTTCCTTTTCGATTTCCACCAAGTGGAATATAAACATATGCCGTAAGAAATTTTGTCAACGTTATATGCCACCGTTTCCAGAAATCCATAATATTTACTGCCTTGTATGGAGAATCAAAATTCAGCGGAAGCTCATAGCCAAGGAAACCTGCGATTGCCATTGCCATATCACAGTAGCCACTAAAGTCAAAATACAGTTGCAGCGTATAGGAAAGCATCACAATCAAAGCATCCAGGGAATTCAAAGTAGAAATACCTGCATATCCAATATTTACTGCCTGTCCCAATGTATCCGCTAAAATAACCTTTTTAAACAAACCCAGTGTCAACAATAACAGCTTTCTCAAAAAAACTTCCCAGCAATCCTTTTTTTCAGAATCACTCTTTTCTCCAAATTTCTGTGGCTGCACCAGAGGTCCCTGCATAAGCTTTGGGAAAAAAGTAATATACAAACTATAATCTGCCACACTCATGCGCCCTAAGTTTTTGCGATATGTTTCAACAAGAAATGCAATCTGCGAAAATGTGAAAAAGCTGATTCCGGGTGCTGCCATAATACTACTGTCAATTCCCCATAGCATTTTTCCATATTTAAAAAATGCAAGTACTCCGACATTAACAATTATACCAATTGCCAATACTCTTTTATTGGAAAGGCATTTTGCAAGCAGATAATTTAACAGTATACTTCCTAATAAAACCGGAAGGCATTGTGGGTAATTCCAGCCATAAAACACCAAAGAGGCCAATACCAGGAATATTGTTCCTGCTTTTGCCCCCCAGATATGATTACATAATTTAAATCCTGCCAACAAAATTGGCAAAAATGCAAACAAAAAGATAAACGAATTAAATACCATAACTATTTTTCCATTCCGTTACTATTTCTGTCACTACCGGATCTTCATAAATGCAGTATCCATCAATCATTGTACGTAAAATAAGCCCGCTTTTTTCCGGTGTCATATCCATCTGCTGATTCTGTGGAAAAATCAGATACTGACAGTACTCTTTTCTCGTTGCCTCCAATAATTCCTTCATAGGAAGGACCTCATTATTTTTGATTACTTCATGCACTTCGTTGTAATAGTCCCAGCGTTCCACGAGCATGTCTCTACCGTATGGCATTTTAATTGTCGCATCATATTGACGCACATAGTGAATCATTTCCTCCGGAAACAATGCCGTCACCTGCTGACTTGCATCCTTATTTCCTACATAGTCACACACTTTTACAACAGCATCCGGAATATGATACAAGTTCTCTGCTTTTGAAATATAAGGGCTCTTGTAAACCAGTGAACCGCAAAAAACAATCAGACCAGTCATTACAACAAGTCCCACTTTACGACACCTTGCAAAAAGACGGCATGCTCCATAACTCGCAATCATCCCCATCGGAATCGTCCAAAGCACACGATAATAGGTCTCTCCATCAAGTCCTGCTGCCACAAAAAACTTCCTGCTTAACGGAAACAAAAACAAAAGTACAATCAATGCCGGTGCATATACGAAAAGCATCCGCACTGTTTTATTTCTTTCCCGAATTAAAAGGTATATCCAGAATAACAGCGTTAATGCAAATAGCCAGCGAAGACCCGTATACAATTTAAAAATCACAAAACTTTCCATGAAAATTCCAAACATTTTTGCCCTTCCCTTTTCGCCATGCAAAAATCTTCCTGTCAAATTTTACAGTGCCAAATACAATAATACATACACTCCGCCCAGAGAGCAGCTGATACAGGCATAAATCAGATTTCGCAGTTTCCGTTCCTTTATTGCAAACAACACGCCAAACCCAACCGTCATCAGGCAGCTGAGGAGCACCGCCAGAGAACTACTCGCTCCCGCGGCAAGATTTAATGCCCCAAGGATTATCCAGTTCTTCCACATTGGGGTCTTTTCCCCTTCTCTTTTGTCTGGGAACAAACATAAAAACAGCCAAATTACCGCCGGGATTACAAAATTTCCGGCAAATGATTTTCCCTGCCAGGTTCTCGTCAGGAAAAAGGTTTCTGTTGTATAAATCGATACATTTCCAAACATCTGCCACACTGCCATAAAAATAAGAAACAGTGGAAGCAATGCTTTTTTATCTGAAAATAATAATTTTGCAATTTCAATCTTATAACGGAGGAGAAAAATGCAGGATTTTGAACTTAAAACTAAAATTTTCTTCGGCGAAGGCTCCCTTGACCATCTGCTCCATAAAAAGAGCAAGAACGCCATGATTATCGCCGACCCGTTCACCGTACAGAGCGGAATTATCAAGCATGTCACCGACCGTCTTGACAAGGACGGCATTCCCTACAAAATTTTCGACAACGTAGTTCCCGACCCGCCCATGGACAGAATCGTTCTGGGCGTAAAGGCCGCCCTTGAGCAGATGCCCGACTGCCTTATGGCGGTGGGCGGCGGCTCCGCCATTGACTTCACCAAGGCGGTGAAAAAGTTCTCCCACGAGATAAACAACGATTTTAACCCCAAGTTCATCGCCATTCCCACCACCAGCGGAACCGGCAGTGAGGTCACTCAGGTTGCGGTTGTTACCGATACCGAAAAGCAGATTAAATACCCCCTTGAGGACCGCGACCTCATCCCGGACGAGGCAATTCTTGACGCGGTGCTCGTCAAGACCGTGCCGCGCACCATCACCGCCGACACCGGTATGGACATCATCACCCACGCCATAGAGGCGTTCACCAGCACCGGCAGAAACGACTTCTCCGACGCTTTGGCGGAACGCGCGATCAAGCTCTGCTGCCGCTTCCTCTGCCGTTCCTACCTGAACCCGGACGACAAAACCTCGTTGAAGTTTATAATTCCCAAAGAAGCGGCGATTTCGCAGTATTTCTTCGCACAGGGCGGGAAACCGTCGTGGGGAATGGTCATATCCT
>OQVT01003512.1_pt1 | contig 10054 bp, 12 predicted proteins | sample 1691561 | NCBI WGS metagenome assembly OQVT01 (sample SAMN03418260, study PRJEB22391) | human gut metagenome | biome: human-gut; feature: organic feature; material: feces | host: Homo sapiens | place: Tanzania | collected 2013-01
TATCATGCCCTTATAGGGCTTATGCAAACCTCCGGCTTAGCCGGAGGTTTTGATTTCGAGAACGGCGCACACTCCGTCAAAGGCCTTTTGCGCGGCAAACTCAACATTTTTCTCAAAGCTGCCGAGTCCTGCCTCGTCCTCGGTATCGGATATTGCGCGCACGCAGTTAAACGGCGCACCCAGCAAAAAGCAGGCGTGGGCGGCAGCGGCACTCTCCATGTCGCAGCACAGTGGGTCAAAGCGCTCAATAATGCTCTCGCGCCCGTCGTCGGCAATGAACACGTCGCCCGTGACCGCCCTGCCGCACTTCATTCCGGAGCTGCGTCCGAGCTCGACGACATCGGGCGAGCATTTGAAATCGGGGTCTATGTCATTCGGATGATATTGCGTGATAAGCTCGGGGAGCAGGTCGTGGTAAACGCAGTCGGTTACCATGATGCACTGACCTATGTGCAGTCCCTTTGCGATAGCGCCCGCAGCGCCGGACATGATGACGCGAGCGCAGCCGAGCTCACGCACGAGCGCTGCCGCTCCCATGGCGGCGTTGACCTTGCCCAGCCCGCAGAACAGCGCGCATATTTCCTTGCCGCGGAGCCTGCCCTCAACGTATTTCGCACCGCAAACGGATCTAATTTCACCGCCCAGCGCCGCTTTATACGGCTCAAACTCCGGTGCGCAGGCGCATAAAATTCCGATTTTCATCACTCCACCTCCCACGGAAGCTCAACGACAGAATATTCGTGCCCGACCTCGGGGAGGAACTTTTCGAGAATATCCGAGGTTTTTATTTTGAGCGTGGAGGTGTTTATGCACGGATGGCAGCCTATGAACTCGTCCTTCAAAAGGTCGGAGTCAATGACAAGGTGCACTTTGCCGCCGTCGTTCATAAGCCCGAGCACGCTCACGGAGCCGGGGGTTATGTCCAGAAGCTCCTGCATATGCTCGCTCGATGCAAACGAAAGACGCGCCGTGCCGATCTGCTTTGACAGCAGCTTGGTCTTAAACGGCTTGTCACCCGGCATGAGCAGCAGGTAAAACTCGGTCTGCTGGCGGTTTGTCAGGAAAAGATTTTTGCATATCTTCGCGCCGAGCGTGGATTCGATCTCGTGGCAGACCTCGATCGTGTCCGCGTGCTCGTGGTCTGCTCCGGCGTATTCAACGCCGAGCCTGTCAAGCATATCATAGCATTTTTGCTCCTTGGGGAGTCTTTTGCCTGCGTCGGAGGGCCTGCCGACGCGCAGTGATCCGATGTTCATAGCATTTTACCTCTTGTTTGACGGCAGCCAGATTCTGCTTTTCTCGGCCGCTTTAATTAAATCATCCCGAAAATCGGGGTGAGCGATGCTTATCAGTGCGTCTGCGCGCTCCCAGGTTGTGAGACCGGCGAGGCACACAACGCCGTATTCCGTGGCGACGTAGTGGGCGAGCGAGCGCGGCGTGGTGATGATGTCGCCGCCCGTGAACGAGGGAACGATGCGGCTGTGCATAACGCCGTTTTTGTCCGTGTGGGTGCTGCTCATGCATATAAAAGACTTGCCGCCCTTGGACATCATTGCACCGCTTACGAAATCAAGCTGACCGCCCGTGCCGCTTATCTGCCTTGTGCCTGAGCTCTCTGAGCTTATCTGACCGTAGAGGTCTGCGGATATGCAGGCGTTAATGGAGATCATGTTGTCGTTCTGCGCAATAACGTATGGGTCGTTAACGTATGAAATCGGGCAGCCGATATAATCCGGATTGTCGTCGAGCCAGTCGTAGAACTCCCTTGTGCCTATCGCTACGCCAAGCACACCCTTGCCGGGGTGAAGCGTTTTTTTCGCATTAGTGAGCTTTCCGGCCTTGAACATGGCAAGATATCCATTAGAGCACAGCTCCGTGTGCATACCAAGGTCCTTGAGGTCGCTGTCGGCGATGAGCTTTCCGAGCGCGTTCGGCATACCGCCTATGCCGAGCTGAATACACGAGCCGTCTTTGATATACGGCAGCAGAAGCTGAGCCATCTTCGTGTCCGCCTCGCTCGGAGGAGCACTTGCCATTTCCGGCAGAGGAGGGTCGCCGCTTTGAACGATGAAGTCCACCTCGGAAATGTGTATCTTGTTCCCAAAGCCTCCGCCTATGCGCGGAACATTGCGGTTTACCTCGACTATGACGATGCGCGAGTTGTCTGCAATGCTTTTTGACACGCCGAGCGAGGAGCCAAAGAAAAAATATCCCTCATCGTCCATGTCCGAGACTGTCACCATGCATACGTCGGAGGTGAGATAATTTTCATAATACCACGCGAGATTTCTGAAAGCCATGGGCTCATAAAATGCCCGACCCGCGTCGCATAATGTGCGCTCGTATTTTGAGCAGTGCCATGAATTGTACACGAAGTGCTCCATGTCGGGGTCACATTCGATAATCTGCATCGGCCCGGAAATAAGATTGCCGCGCACCTTGACGCAATTAAGCTCATCGCGTCTGGCTGCAAGCGCCGCGTCGCAGCGGACAGGGAAGCCGCAATTTGTCGTATATTCGATCCAGTCGCCGCTTTCGACACATTTAACGGCGTCCTCGGCGCTTCTGAGCTTGGAGTTATATTCGTTCAAAAAGCCCATCACAAACCTCCGGTTTTGAATTTTGTCTTAACTTTTATATTATCGCATATTTTGCGCCTCCGCGCAACTTGTAAAAATTCTTGCGCGGGTATATAATTATTTCCGATTTTCGTGTTTTTTTGAGGTATGTAATGAAGCTTTGCAGTGAAAAAGAACTCAATATTGTCAAAACATTTGAATGCGGACAGTGCTTCCGCTGGAATGAGGGAGCGGACGGCGTATACCGCGGTGTAGCGGAGGGCTATTATGCCGAGGTCTCGGTAAGGGACGGCGAAGTTTATATAACGTCGTCGGCACCCGATGAGCTTTGGTATCACTATTTTGATTTGGACACGGATTATGCTGCCGTAAGCCGCGCGTTTCATGGGGATTACCTTGAAAAATGCACAGAATACGGCTATGGGATACGCATTTTGCGGCAGGACGGATGGGAAGCGCTGTGCTCTTTTATAATCTCGCAGTGCAATAACATAAGCCGCATAAAGGGCATCGTTGAGCGTCTTTGCGAAGCCTTCGGAGATGAAATTCAGACTCCCTCTGGCGTGTGCTACGCCTTTCCGAGCGCAAGCCGCCTTGCCGAGCTTGAGCCGGAGGACTTGTCCTGTATTCGTGCAGGCTACAGGGCAGAATACATCATCGCCGCCGCGCGCGCCGTGGTGAGCGGGGAAATCAACCTTGACGAGCTTCGCCGCTGCGATTACAAAAGCGCGATAAAAGCTCTGCGCAGTATTCGCGGAGTAGGGGAAAAGGTCGCAAATTGCGTTGTGCTCTTCGGCTTGTGGCACATGGAGGCGTTTCCCGTTGACGTTTGGATGAAGCGGGCCTTAAAGGATAACTTTCCGCCCGATTTTAAGCCGGAGAGCCTCGGAGAATACGCGGGGCTTGCCCAGCAGTACATATTCTACTACGCACGAAGCACAGGGAGAGAAAAATGAAATATAAGCTTCTTGCCGCCGATATGGATTCGACGGCGCTCAATTCGAAAAAAGAACTCACGCCCCGCACGGCCGCCGCGATGGAAAAGGCGATAGAGCAGGGGAAGACCGTAGTATTTTCAACAGGTCGCAGCATAAGCCTCGTGAAGCCCTATATTGATCAGGTGCGCGGTATGCGCTATGCCGTCACGGGCTCCGGCGCGTCCGTTATCGACACTCTCACCGGTGAAAAGCTTCTGTATGAAACCATGGACCCCGAAACGGTCAAGTACATTGCCGCGCGCGCCGCGGGCTACGTCATGCCAATCATCTTCATTGAGGACAAGACCTACAGCAGCTCATGGTGCGTCGATAACTGCGCAGATTTCGGTCTGAGCGCCTATGAGCCGATCTACCGCAAGGGGATGACCCTCGTAGACGATGCCTTCGGATTTTTCATGGACGATCCCAAGCGCGTGGAAAAGCTCAATCTCTTTTTCGCCGCCGACGGCGAGGCCGACGCCGTGTATGAGCAGATAAAAGCTCTGCCCGTGCGCTTTACGAGCAAAACGGAGCGCTCGCTTGAAATTAACGCAACAGGCGTTAGCAAGGCAAGGGGGCTCAAGGCTCTGTGCGCAAGGCTCGGCATAGATATGTCCGAGTGCATTGCGATAGGTGATGCGCAAAACGACGAGGAAATGCTTGCCGCCGCAGGCTTAAAGGCGGCAATGGCAAACGGCAGCGCGCGGGTAAAGGCCATGGCGGACGTTATCGCGCCCGATTGCGACAGTGACGGAGTCGCGGCTATAATTGAACAATATTTGCTTGATTAGCTAAAAACATTATAGTATAATAAATCAATTAGGAGTGATCGCTATGGATGAGAAAATATTAAAGCTCAAGCAGTGGATAGACAGCAGCGGCAACGTCGTGTTTTTCGGCGGAGCGGGCGTCTCCACGGAGAGCGGTATACCCGATTTTCGCAGCGTTGACGGCCTGTACAACCAGAAATGGAAGTACCCGCCCGAGACGATACTCAGCCACTCCTTTTTTGTGCGCTATCCCGAGGAGTACTACCGCTTCCACAGGGAAAAGCTCGTCATCGACGGAGCAAAGCCCAATGCCGCGCATTTAAAGCTTGCAGAGCTTGAGGCGCAGGGCAAGCTGCGTGCCGTCATCACGCAGAATATCGACGGACTGCATCAGGCGGCGGGAAGCAAAAAGGTTTTGGAGCTGCACGGCAGCATACTGCGCAGCTATTGCAGCGTCTGCGGAAGGCCATATCCCGCGGATAAGATGAACCACGGCGTCGGTGTTCCGCACTGCACCTGCGGCGGAATTATAAGACCCGACATCGTCCTGTACGAGGAGCCTCTTGACGAGGCCGTGCTTGAGGAGTCCGTGCGCCTTATCTCCGAGGCCGAGGTCCTCATTATCGGAGGTACGAGCCTCAACGTCTACCCCGCGGCTGGACTTATAAATTATTACCGCGGAAATAAGCTCGCTCTCGTTAATCTGAGCAGCACGCCTTACGACAGCGAGGCGGATCTTGTTATCAATGAAAAAATCGGAAAGGTGTTTAGTCAGCTTTGAGCAGAATAGATGTAATGGGCGTCGGCTTTGACGACCTAACGCGCGACGGCGCCGTAGCGCTGTGCAAAAATCTCATCGAGGAGCACCGCAGCGCATATATGGTGACCCCGAATCCAGAGATAGTCATGGCGTCGTGGGACGATCCCGCGCTTCGTAAGGCCATTTCCAATGCCGACCTCGTCATACCCGACGGCATAGGCGTCGTCAAGGCAGCCAAAATTCTCGGCACTCCGCTCAAGGAGCGCCTGCCGGGTATAGAGATAGGCGAGGCAATACTCCAATACGCTGCCCAAAGCGGCAAAAAAGTGTTCCTTCTCGGCGCAAAGCCCGGAGTCGCAGAGCTTGCCGCCGAAAAAATGCGCGAAATGTTCCCCGGCATTGATATATGCGGCGTCAATGACGGATATTTTAAGGATGATGCCGCCGTTATCGAAAAGATAAATGCCGCAAAGCCCGATTTTCTCATGGTCTGCCTCGGTTTCCCGAAGCAGGAGCTGTGGATGGCACAGAATGCATCGAAGCTCGACGTCGGCCTCATGGCAGGTCTCGGCGGCTCGCTTGACGTGTTCGCGGGAACGGTACTGCGTGCACCCGAAAAGTGGCAGAGGATGAATGCCGAATGGCTGTACCGCTGCATAAAGGAGCCGTGGCGCTTCAAGCGCATCGCGCGTCTGCCGCTGTTCATTTTGAAGGCGATAGCAAAAAGAATAAGGAAGTTTTTCAATGGAAAAGGGTAAGCTCATCGTGTTCGAGGGCATCGACGGAAGCGGCAAATCCGCGCAGTATAGGCGCGTTTGCTCCCGCCTTGAGTCCGAGGGCATTGATTATAATCACATAGTTTTTCCGCGCTACGATAATGACAGCAGCGCGCTCATAAGAATGTATCTCGGCGGCGAGTTCGGTTCAAGCCCGTCCGACGTTAACGCATACGCGGCCTCGACATTTTACGCGGTCGACCGTTTCGCGGCATACCGCACCGATTGGGGCAGGATATATAATTCCGGCGGCTTCATTCTTTCCGACCGATACACGACCTCAAACGCCGTGCATCAGGGAGCCAAGCTCCCCGACAGCGAGCTCGGCGGATTTTTCGATTGGCTCTATGATTTTGAGTACGTAAAGCTCGGACTGCCGCGTCCCGACCTCGTTATTTACCTTGACGTCGATGTGGAAACGTCCTTAAAGCGCATGAAGCACCGCCAGGAAAAGACGAATACCACCGCCGACATCCACGAAAAGGACGTCGCATATCTTGAAAACTGTCTGCGCGTAGCCGATAAGGCCGCCGATTTCTACGGTTGGACGAGAATTCCGTTTAAAAAGGACGGCGTTGAGCGTGAGCTCGTCGAAAAGCACGAGCAGATATATTCAATAATTAAAAATGCTCTGTGATAAGGCGTCTTTACGCGATAGAAAGCGCCGCGAGCTTGCCGATTTGACGGAGGAATATATTAAGCTGAGCGATGCGACCATATTCGCTAAGCTCACTGCTCTGCCGCAAGTTAAAAGCGCGCGAACCGTATTTTTATATTACGGCGTCGGGCGCGAGGTGAGTACCGTGAGGCTCATTGAAGCGCTTTTGCGTGAGCGCCGCCGCGTCGCTCTGCCAAAATGCTCTGTCGGCGGGAAAATGAGCTTTCATCTGATGGAAAGCCTCTCCGAGCTGCACCCCGGACGCTTCGGCATACCCGAGCCGAACGGGGAAGAGGTATGCCCAAGCGCGGACGATGTTATGATCGTTCCGGCGCTGTGCTGTGATGCGCACGGCAGCCGACTCGGCCACGGCGGCGGGTATTATGACCGTTATCTTGCCGAAACGAACGTATTCACGGTCTGCCCCTGCCGCACGGCGCTGCTTGAAAGCGCTCTCCCTACGGAGGCGACCGACGTTCCCGTTGATTTAGTCATCACGGACTGAAAAAAGGAGCTCCCGCAGGAGCCCCTATGCCGCCTCAGCAGCCGCAGCCGCAATCGTTTCCGCTGCCGCAGCCGCAATTGCCGCCACAGCCGCAGTTGTTGCCGCAGCCGCAGAAGATGATAATGAGAATGAGAATTATCCAGATGCAGCTGTTATTGTTGTTGCAGAACATATATATGACCTTTCCCCGCGCTTGAGATTACGCAGTACGGTCCTGCGCGGCGGACACACGACACGCAATTATCTTTTGACGGCGCAGCGCCGCTGCGTCTGTGATATACTATGCCGCTAAGGCAAATCAGGTTACAACGGCAAAGGAGTTATCTATGGCTGATAAAAACAAAGATTTTGAAGCGCTCTTCGGCAAGCCCGAGGACGAAAAAACGAAGAAGATGAAGACTGCGCCCACGTCAAAGCCGCCGCGCGCGGAGAAAGTGCCTGCGCAGAAGGCTCCCAAGGCTCCGAAGCAGGAGAAAAAGGGCGGCTTTGCCGGCGGTATGCTGTATTTTCTGTTCGTCATAAGCGTCAGCGTTATCCTCGCCTGCCTTGCGTGGGCGGCGGCAACGGATGTTTTGGGCTTTAAATCGTCCGACACAGTCGCGCAGATAACCCTTGAAAAGGACAGCTTCACCTATAAAGAGGTCGAGGTCACCGACGATGAGGGCAACACCAAGACCAAAAAGGTGCATTATGCCGATATGGGCTATGTCGCCGATCAGCTCAAGGAAAACGGTATTATCAAATACAAATTCCTTTTCAGGATATTCGGCGCCGTTTATAATGCCGACGAGAAGATAGACCCCGGCACGTATGAGCTCAAGGCCATTTATGACTACAAGGCGCTTGTCAAGAAAATGACCTCCGGCTCAGGCGCCATGATAACGAAGAAGATAACCTTCCCCGAAGGCTACACCATGAATCAGATATTCAAAAAGCTTGAAGCAGAGGGCGTTTGCGACTATTCCGAGCTCGTGGATGCGGCAGCCAACGCAACGTTTAACTATTCCTTCCTTGAGGGCACCGAAAAGGGCGATGCGACGCGTCTGGAGGGCTTCCTCTTCCCGGATACCTATGAATTTTACGAGGGTATGCCCGCGGCGACTGCCATAAATAAGCTGCTTGAGGGCTTCCATTACAAGATGACGGCCGAGATGCTCCAGTGGCAGGAGGAGAGCGGCTACACCATGCGCCAGATCATAACGATCGCGTCCATGATAGAAAAAGAGGCGGCAAACGACAACGATCGCTATAAGATAGCCTCCGTTATCTATAACCGACTCAATAAGGACTGGGCACTTCAGATAGACTCCACCACGCTTTACGAGTACCCCGATCACGAGGGAGCGCCCACGGCGGAGATGCTTGCCAAGGACAGCCCCTATAACACGCGTATAAGCAAGGGTCTGCCCCCGTCCCCGATATGCAGTCCGGGCATTGCATCTATCAGGGCGGCGCTTCAGCCGGAAAGCACGAATTATATGTTCTATGCCCTGAACACTGCCACCGGCACGCACGAATACTTCACCTCCGCCGATGCGTTCAACGCCTTTGTAGCAACTCAGAACTATGGCTGACAGAAAACCGGAACTTCTTGCACCGGCCGGAGATATGGAGCGCCTGACAATGGCGCTCCGCTACGGCGCGGATGCCGTATATCTTGCGGGAAAGCGCTTCGGAATGAGAGCCTCGGCGGGGAATTTTTCGCCCGAGGAGCTCAGCGAAGCTTGCCGCATGGCTCATGAAAAGGGCGCGGCGGTGCACATGACGTGCAACACTCTGCCGCGTGAGGATGAGCTCAAGGCGCTGCCTGATTTCTTGCGCGAGGCGGCTGCCGCCGGAATTGACGCATTTATAATTGCCGACCTCGGAGTTATGAAGGCTGCGGAAAAATATGCGCCCGACGTGCAGCGCCATGTCAGCACGCAGCTCGGCGTTATTAACAGCGCCACGGCCAATGTGCTGTACGACATGGGCGCGAGCCGCGTTGTGCTTGCGCGCGAGACACCCATGAAGGATATTTTCGAAATTCGCGCAAATACGCCGAAGGAGCTTGAGCTCGAGGCGTTTGTGCACGGCGCGATGTGCGTTTCGTTTTCGGGACGCTGCCTGCTGTCAAATTATTTAACAGGACGCGACGCTAATCGCGGTGAGTGCGCACAGCCCTGCCGATGGAAGTATAAGCTCGTCGAGGAAAAGCGTCCCGGCGAATATTTCGATATTACCGAGGATAACGGCACCTTCATCATGAATTCGCGCGATATGTGCATGATAGAGCACATTCCCGAGCTCATTTCCGCAGGTGTTTCGAGCTTTAAAATAGAGGGCAGAATGAAGTCGTTTTATTACGCCGCTGCCGTCACAAATGCTTACCGTCATGCGATAGACTGCGCCGTCGCGGGCGAAAAGCTGCCGCAGGTCTGGATAGACGAGGTCAATAAGCTCAGTCACAGACCGTACTGCACCGGCTTTTACTACGGCGACCCCGGTCAGCATTACGCCGAAACGAGCTATTATTCCGATGCCGAGGTATGCGCCGTCGTTGAGGAATGCGACGAATACGGCAACGCCGTTTTGACGCAGCGCAACAGATTTTGCGTCGGAGATACGGTCGAACTGATGACGCCCGAGCGCGAGCCGATAGCGTTTGAGGTCGAATACCTCGAAAATTCCGAGGGCGAGCCGATAAGCTCGACCCCGCACGCAACGATGAGATTTAAAATGAAGCTGCCTGTCCCGTGCGGCAGGCTGTCGATATTAAGACGACTGAAACAGGGTAAAGGAGAAGAAAAATGAAAGCATACGGAGTAAACGAACTCAGAGAAATGTTCCTGAGCTTTTTTGAGAGCAAGGGTCATCTGCGTCTGCCCAGCTTTTCGCTGGTGCCGCAGAACGATAAGTCGATCCTGCTCATAAACGCGGGCATGACCCCGATGAAGCCTTGGTTCAAGGGCGAGCAGGTGCCGCCGAAAAGACGCGTTTGCACCTGCCAGAAGTGCATCCGTACCGGCGATATCGACAATCGGGGATGC
>OQVT01003513.1_pt1 | contig 10053 bp, 6 predicted proteins | sample 1691561 | NCBI WGS metagenome assembly OQVT01 (sample SAMN03418260, study PRJEB22391) | human gut metagenome | biome: human-gut; feature: organic feature; material: feces | host: Homo sapiens | place: Tanzania | collected 2013-01
TTATAAATACAGCGGTGGATCTGGTGTTGCCTTCACAGAACGGATGAATCTGCCAAATATCCGAAGCAAACTTAGCAAGATGTTTCACGCATTGTTCTACAGACAAGCCTGCATAAGAATACTGTTTCTCCGTAGCAAAATCATAATCAAGAGTGTCTTTGATACTGTTCCACGCTGCGTAGGTAACAGTATCACCTTTCAGTACCCATTCTCTTTTTGTAATGTTATACTGACGAATCTGCCCGGCATGGGAAAATACACCATCAAACAATCTGCGGTGAATTGTCAGCCATTCAGCCGGTGAAAACTGAAATGCTTTCTCGCCTAATAGTTTCGCAATTCTTGCAGATACAATATCTGCCTCCTTAGTATCGTTTTCAACTTCCGTACGATCAGTACGTTGCTCGTAATAGCTCTGAATACGTTTCTGCGCTTCATCAATACTGATTTTTCCTTCGATATGTTCCTTGGCAGTATCTAACAGATACGCAGAGGTCTTCAAACCATCTACCGCCTGCAAGCCAATTGCAGTCTGCCACGCTTCACTCTTTTCAATTTGACCAGGCTCACCTTGTTTGATATATTCTTCAAGTTCAAATTGCCAGTTCTTTTCTGCTGACATAGCTGCACCTCGCTTCTTGCTTAATATGCAATCCTAAAATAATCCAAATATGCTTTATACTTGTCCTGTGCGGTCAGGCAGGTATCTGTCAGATAGCCTTTTTCGTTGTCCCATTCCTTCAATCCGCGGTAATAGAACATCTTCAGATTGTCCTCAATGATGAAGGGAACAATATTGTATTTCAGGCACTCCTTAAACATAATCAATCTGCCCACACGACCGTTGCCGTCCTGGAACGGATGAATCCGCTCAAACTTCACATGGAAGTCCAGAATATCTTCAAAGGTCTTTTCTTCTTTGGCGTTATATTCTGTCAGCAAGGCCTTCATTTTATCGGCAACTTCTTCCGGAAGGGCTGTATCCCTGCCGCCGACTTCATTCGGAAGTTTCTTATAATCTCCAACAGCAAACCATTCTTTTCTGGAATCACTGGTGCCGTTCTTCAAAACCAAGTGAAGTTCTTTGATGAACTTCTCCGTCAGAGCTGCTTTTGCATGATCAATAATCATGTCAATACAGCGGAAGTGATTTGCTGTTTCAATCACATCATCCACATTCAGCACTTCCTTTTCTACACCGATGGTGTTGGTTTCAAAGATATATCTGGTTTGATCGTGAGTCAGACGGCTTCCTTCCATATGGTTGGAATTGTATGTCAAATCAATCTGTGTTTTATGGTAGATTCCACCGGAATATTTACTTGATTTCTGATCTTTCAGAATATCCAACAGAGTAATCGGTTCTGCTTTTCTTTTATTGGTACGCTCCGGTTTTTCTGCGTTTTCCGGAATGTTCCATGTTTTGCCGGTAAGAAACGCACCGTTCACACGCCCCCGGGCACAGTAATTTCTGACACTGCGTTCTGATATATTCCATTTTTTTGCCATTTCAGCAACCGAAAGATATCGCATCTATTATCCTCCGCCATAAATTACATCAAAAAAAACGTTAATCTATTACATAGTATACTACACCACCGGCAAAAAACTCAATAGCATTCAAGCCGAGGCTGCTATACTTTTTGCCGATACAGGAAATACTGCTTTTGGATATAGAAAGTCGGACTCCATCGAAAATGAAGTCCGGCATGGGATTATCTATATACGAGTTCTTTCATCATCTACATCCAAAATGAATTGTTCTGCCATTGTAGTTAAAAAAGGTGCTAAGCGGTTTCGACATCAGCTGTCGGAACTATCGTATGTTTTTTATTAAAAGAACGGAATACCCTTCTCATCATAAAAATAACGAGTATGAACGATACCATATCGGCAACAGGAGCGGACAGCAGGGTTCCGGTCAGTCCTATAAAGTGTGGAATAGTCAGAACGACACCGATATTTACCACGATATCTCTTGTTATTGACAAAGTAAACGCTGATAAAGTCTTTCCAAGAGATTGCAGGAATACACTGGTCGATTTCTGAATACAGCACAGAATTATCGTGGACAGGTAGACGCGGAATGTAAAGATGGCAAATTGATTATACATAGCGTTTTCGCTCCCAAAGATACTTATGATCGGCATCGGAAAAAATTCAAATGCAAGCATTCCGATTATACCGATGACCGCTTCTGCAGCCATCATTGTTTTATATATCTTCTTTACCCGGTCAAAGCGGCCGGCACCGTAATTGAACCCAACGATTGGCTGTGAACCGGCAGCGATACCGATAGCAAAAGAAATGATGATCTGGAACACCTTCATGACAATGCCGAAAACCGTAAGAGGAATATCCGCACCATATATGCTTTCGCTGCCATACCTGACCAGTGCATTATTCATAACACCCATAGTGATTACTATAGAAACCTGTGTTAAAAAGCTGCTTGCACCCAATGGAAGATACTTCTTAATAACAGAAAATCCTGAGAACAGGCTTTTGATATGCAAATTAAAGGATTTGCAGCGTGTCATATACCATGCCGCAAGCACGGCTGTAACGATCTGTCCGAGTATGGTCGCAAGCGCAGCACCGAACATTCCCCAGTGCAAAACAAAAATTGCAATTGGATCAAGAATGCAGTTGATAATGCAGCCTATCAAGGTTGAGAACATAGCGAATTTTGGACTGCCATCGGCACGGATGATAGAATTCATTGCATTTGTGAATAAATAGAACGGAATACCGAGTGCAATGATTCGGAAATAATCTCTTGCATACTCAATATTGTTTTCTGTAGCTCCGAATATAGACAGGATCATTTCGCTGCATAAAAGAAACAGTGCCATCATAACAATTCCTATAAGTACGGAAACTGTAATAGCATTGCCGACACTTTTTTCTGCTTCATCTTTTTTACCACGACCAAGGCAAATGCTGAGATGAGAGGCACAACCGTCACCGATCATAAGAGCCACAGCCAATGAAATAACAGTGATAGGAAACACAACATTAGTTGCTCCATTACCCAGATAACCTACTCCGCGTCCGATAAATATCTGATCAACGATATTGTAAAGTGACGAAACTAAAAGTGACATAATACAGGGGATGGAAAATTTCAGCATGAGTTTTGAAATTTTCTCCTCTGCTAAATAATTTGCAGTGTTTATTTTAATCTCCTCCTCTCAAACAAAAAAGCTGCGGAAATCAAATTGCCGTAAACGACTTCGATTTCTGCAGCTTATATCTGCTAACCTGAATTGTTTCTAAACAACGTCGGTGATTATACATCATTCAAAATCAGAATGTCATGGGTAAATCCACCAAAGTTTTGTAGCTATATATTTGTGAAAAATGCCTATGTTAGACTGTGTTGAAAAAAGGAATACGCTTGCATCTATTCCATGATCCTTCCGTCAATGCCTATCGTAACAACCTGCCATGGAATGAACTTTCCGCTATCCTGAAGTGCTTTTTTTGCAGCCATTTCCAGACCGCCGCAGCATGGAACCTCCATTCTTACTATCGTTACACTTTGGATATCATTGCTTCGGATGATCGCGGTCAGTTTTTCGCTATAGTCGATACCGTCTAATTTAGGACAGCCGATCAAAGTTACCTTGCCGCGGATAAAATCCTCATGGAATCTTGCATATGCGTAGGCGGTGCAATCAGCTGCGATCAGAAGCTTTGCACCGTTAAAATATGGTGCATTGACAGGTGCAAGCTTGATCTGTACCGGCCAGTTTTGAAGTCTTGAAACCTGATCTATGGTTGAGACGTTTCCTTCAGGCTCGGATACGGCTTCTCTTGCGATCTGCATCACTTTGGAACCCGGACAGCCTGAGTGAGGGTGAGATGCATTATTTATATGAGACATTTTAGCCTGTGCTCTTTTCACGGCTTCCTCATCATACTCGGGCGCCTCTCTTTCTTCAAAGGAGATTGCGCCTGTCGGACATTCCGGAAGACAATCTCCAAGCCCGTCGCAGAAATGCTCTCTTACAAGCTCGGCTTTTCCGTCTATCATGTCAATAGCGCCTTCATGACAGGCTTTTGCACAGGCACCGCAGCCATTACATTTTTCTTTATCGATTCGAATGATCCTTCTTAACATTTTCGTCCTCCGTCAGTATTAATTAACTTTGTATTATGCTATGATTATAGTGCTGTAAATACAACTTGTATGTTTGATTTCCAACAGGAGGAACTGTTTTGAAAAAATATTTACCGGTTTTAAGGGGATGTCCGTTTTTTAAAGGGCTTGATGATGACGAAATACTGTCGATACTTCATTGCGTAAACGCATCGGCAATTTCCGCAAAACAGGACTCATATATTTTCAGAGCAGGAGATTCGACAGAGGTGATGGGACTTGTAGTGTCAGGCTGCGTCCTAATCATTCAGGAGGATCTCTGGGGACATCGCAATATTTTGGCAAAATGTCAGACCGGAGATTTTTTCGGCGAGCCATATGCCGCGGGCTCAGGAGCCGTACTGAATATAAGTGTGGCAGCAGATGAGGACTGCGAGATCCTTCTTTTAAATGTCAAAAGGCTTTTGAGCACCTGTCCGACGGCCTGCGGCCATCATCAGAAGCTTATCCGTAATCTGGTAAGTGTCCTGGCCAACAAGATACTGATATTAAATGATAAGATAACTCATGTCGGAAAGCGGACTACAAGAGATAAGATTTTGTCTTATCTGTCGACGGAATCAATCAGACAGGCGTCTTTATCATTTGACATACCGTTTGACCGGCAGCAGCTGGCGGATTATCTTTGCATTGACCGCGCTGCAATGTCCACGGAGATATCGAAGCTGCAAAAAGAGGGTTATTTAAAAACAAATAAAAAGCATTTTGAGCTAAGTGTTAATAATTGATGTGAAAGGTGGCGTGGCAACCACCTTTCATCATCTTATGCTGCCAGTGCATTTGCATTGACCTGTTCAATTACTTTCATTATACCCATCCATACGGACAGATCTGTAAATATATCCACAATGCTTCCATGATCTGTAAATGGAGCCTCCTGCAGAACAGATAGATCTTTCATCATTCCATTGCGAACAATGAATTCTATAATTTGGTTTACAAAATATATCTGCCTGCTGTCCAGATTGGTTTCATCCAGGAATTCAGCAAAGGCTTCTTTAGCAGCAGCCATATCAAGCCCGACTATCTCCCTGACAAATTCTCCTAATGGCTTTTCGCCGTATTCTGCTTCATAATCCCGTTTAGTTCCAACCTCGCTCCACAGAATCTTTTCAAGACTCTTTATATCTTCTGATGTTAATGGCTTATTGCTCTTCAGTTTTGCTATGGCTTCATTATCCTGATGCTGACGAACGTAGTATTCTGCTTTTGCTTTGTAATTCTTTAGGTCATCATTCTCCAAGTCGGATTCGTTCCAGTCTATTGAAAGGATTTCGTCATCAAAATTAGTATCATAAGTAATTTTCGGTCCTTTAGGAATGTACTTCATCAGGTCGCGGAGACTTTCTCGAATGTGCTCAAACTCATTAATTCCGGCATTTTCAAGATAATCGGTGTGAAGAATCTGATTTATCAATCCGGCCTGCGACATGATTTCCGGTATATTAGCAACGCCTGAAAGAGCGGATACTTTTGTGATCAGATCATGATGACCGCGAGAATATTTCTTTCCGATTAGGAAAGCTAATTCTATGCCATACATAAGTGCATCAAAACGCAAAGCAGTAGCATCATCATTTTCTGGTTCGATTAATGGTGCTAACTCTTCTTTAACTACTAAGGTGTCCTCATAAGATAAAGAAGAATAATTCTTTTTGTCCGCATATATATCGACATATTTCAGATGTTGACGGACAGCAAAATTCTCTCTATTAAGCTCTTTTACTTTTGTCGACATATGTTCCACCAGAGCGTTTCGATATGCTATTAGATGCGTTGTCTGATAAGCAAGATCCTGCAATTTATAGGCAATTTCAAATTCGAGCTGGAAGAGGGCGCCTTGCAGTGCAATCTTATTAGATGTTGGAAGCCCTTTATTAATACGGAAAAATTCGAAATTCCCGCAGAAGTCGAAAATGTAGAATTCTTCTTTATCTTTTCCATCAAGCAATCCGGGACACAGACGTGTTCCACGGCCTATCATCTGCCAGAACTTTGCTTTGCTCATTACTTTTTTAAAGAAAACAAGATTAACTACTTCCGGCACATCAATACCGGTATCAAGCATATCTACAGAAATAGCGATCTGCGGCAGTCTCTTTGGATCGGAGAATTCATCTATGGCACTCTGAGCATAGTTCAAATAATTGTCGATGACCTTGGCATATTCTATGAGATGAGGGTATTCTTTTCCAAAGACTTTATATATTTTCTCTGCATGTTCATGGTTCTTGGCAAATATAATGCTTTTTCCGATCTTGTTGCCATAGTCAACTTTAATTCCGTTGGTCATAAAGATATGCAGCACTTCTTTGATAGTATCTTCATTGAAAACCCAATCATTTAATGCGGAAGAATTGATTCTATCAGGAAGCTCGCCGTTTTCATCTATGAATTTGTCTTCGTATTCTTCTTTTTCTTCCTCGGATAATTCATCATAAGCAATACCCTGGTCAATGAATTTTAAAGTGGTTTCTACAGATACAAAATCTACAAGATATCCATCTTTTACAGCCTGTGCCAGCTCATATCCGTATGTCGGCACCCCGTTTTCCAATTCAAAGATTTCATATGTATTTTTATCAATTTCATCTTTAGGAGTTGCGGTTAAGCCTACTAAAGGGGCGTCAAAATAGCTGAAGATATCTTTATATTTGTTGTAAATTGATCTGTGTGCTTCGTCACAAATGATCAGATCAAAATGACCGCACGTAAAAAGCTTGCCGTCTTCATCGTGAACGGAGTCTATGCAATTCATCATGGTCTGATATGTTGAAAATACTCCGTGAGCAGTATAATTATCCTTTTCTTCACAGAGATTTGTTACAGATAAATCCGGCAGAAGGTTTACGAAGCTTCGCTTAGCCTGTGTCACAAGAGAATTTCTATCAGCCAAAAAGAGAATGTTTTTAATCCATCCCTGTTCTCTTAAGACTTTACATAAGGCAATGACGGTTCTTGTTTTTCCGGAGCCGGTGGCCATAACAAGAAGTGCTTTGCGGCGATTCTTTGTATCAAAATTATCGCATATTGCCTTAATGGCACCTTCCTGATAATATCTTCCGGCAATCTTCTTATCAACAGTAATATATTTCAATCCGGACTTCATTGTTTGAAGATTGAACAGCTTTTCGAGATCTCGTTTAGAATATATCATAGAGATCTTTCGTTCCGGATACCGGTTGTCTATAATCCGGGTTTCAAAACCATTTGTCAGAAATACAACAGGTCTTCTTTTCTGCTTTTTTTCAATAAGATCGGCATAAAGCTTTGCCTGCTGTCTGCCCTTAGAAACATCAACACAAGTACGCTTTGCCTCAATAATTGCCAATATCCGGCCATCGTCACCGATCAGGACATAATCTGCAAATCCGACTTCTGATTTGTTTGGCATGCCCGGAATCTCATATTCATTTATCCAGTTTTTACCTTCGGTCCATCCTGCATCCTCAAGCATGGAGTCAATGTAGAGCTTTCTTGTTTTATATTCTGATAAGTCAAGTGGCTTAGGAATATAAGAATCCTGTTGCTCTTCTCGTCTTGCCGACAGTTCTTCTTTCAGAGCTGAATTTTCTTTTATTAAAGCTTGTAAATCCAGATTCTTTTTCTCAAGCTCGTCGATTGTTTTCTGTAAATTTTCTTTTGTGTCAGCAGCATCTTTTTTCGACTGTTTGGCTTTGGCAATTCGCTCCTCGATTATTTGCTTGTCATAAATATGCTCGGCATAATCCGAAGAGTAGCAGCAGGAGATAAAATCAAGAAAGATTGCCAGATTTTCCAAACACAGCATTGCTTCAGCTCTGCCCATCTTTTTACTGCTATGAGCAGCGTTATTACCGCATCTTCGAATGTAATCCATTCGTTTCCATATATCATATCCGACAATATCCCTGAAATCTTCTCCGTTCATAAGGCTTTGAAGATTTTCCTGATATGGCATATCAAGCTGCTTTTCAACGGAATACATCCATTTTACAGCAAATTCCATAGCCCTGCGGCAGTTTAATACACACGCCTCAGGATCTATCAGAACTATCTTCTCCGCAGATATTGCAACATCTGCAAAGGCGGAGAATTTCTCTTCATTTTTCAAATAATCAAAGTTGGTTATCATAAAAACCTCCTTTTGTTTATCGGATTATTTATCGTATACGTCTTTATGGTTACGAGGTTAAGGTAATGCGCTGAGTTATAACTTTGAATTTATTCATTTAATTCAGCCTCAATTTCTTCAATGGTAGGCATACTACCTCTGAACTCTTCTGGTATAAGTTTTGATAATTCATAACTAGAAATACCAAGTGGCTGGCTAGTAGATTCTAATGCATACTGGGCTTCTACTTTATCCATATCTTTACAAATCAGAAGTCCCAAAGTAGGGTTATCAGCTTCTGTTTTCATCTGATGATTAACAGCCACAACATAAGTTCCCAATTGACCTGCATAAGAAGAATCAAATTTTCCTGTCTTTATTTCCACAACAACATAGCAATGCCTTTGAGTATTGTAAAATAGCATGTCTATAAATTTTTCAGTATCTCCTACCTCAATTCTCACTTCCCTGCCCATATAAGCAAAACCAGTGCCTAACTCCATAAGAAAATTATTAACTTTCTCTATAAGCGCATTCTTTAGTTCCTTTTCATCATATCTTTCGCGCAAAGTTAAATCAAAACTTGAGGCAAACTCATAGACGCATGGAAAAAGAAAACAAAGGGAACCGCGAGCAAGCTGGAAAAAAGTGAAAAGAACACAATTATAAAATCGAAGGACCATTCTTAGAATTTTTATTGATTGATATACATGAAACAAAAAAAGTGGAGGAGTATATTACCTCCATCCACGTTAAGGTTAAACCAAGATGATAAATCCAGATTCAATAGGTTTATATTCTTCGACATCCATTGAATCATAGTATAGATCTCCATTTGAGTCTAATACTAGAATTCGATGATTCTCACAAAGAGTTGGTAGAGTCTCTAATGTGTTGTTGATTCTATAAACCTTATTTTCGTTTTCAAACAATTGAGAATTATAGTCCTCTATATCATCTTCACAAATATAGGTATAGCTTGCACAATATAATTTACCATCTTCAAAATAAGGCTCAATACGATCTCTAGAACCGTTACAAGGCGTGTTTAAATAGCTTTTGGCATGTGTATCATCGATTACTTCAATTGGAAATTCAGATACGACTGGTTCAGATTTATTGCCATGTACAATCAATGACATTGTATCCTCAGTCATATTGAATTCTACACTGCATAACATTTGGTTTGTGACAATATCATAATAAGTTGTATCACACACAATATATTTCTTGTTTAATCTAGATTTCCAGACTGAGTTGAGTTCTTGTTTTTTGGCTTTTTGTGCAAACGCAACCGTACGATTTCTTGTTGTCTTTAAAAGATAATCCCCTTCAAAGAAGATTTGATTTCCTTTTTCGTTGGTCCATTTGCCATCTGCATAATTTAATAAATCACTCATGATCCAGCCTTTTTCTGTTTTGTCTTGCACAACCATACTTGATTTTATGGTTGTGATTTTTTGTAAACCAAAGGCATGGGCATAAATTCCTGAATAATCTGGATATGTATTTGGTTCTAAATAGGTATTGAATAGGCGCATTAAAGTTGTAGGAACATCGAGTCCACAATCATGTGTTTCACTGAATGCGAGTACGGCATTGTATTTAGGAACAATGATCAGTCTTGAACTAAAGAACATACTGTTTCCACCTTTTGCCAGAACACCATCACCAAAATTATAGTCTGGATCATGGTGTCTGACTAAATCCCAGCCTAAGCCAAAATCAATGGCGCCTAGATCTGATTCTAGAAATGTAGTGCCCCAGAATTTAGTTTGACACCACAAAACATTCC
>OQVT01003514.1_pt1 | contig 10052 bp, 9 predicted proteins | sample 1691561 | NCBI WGS metagenome assembly OQVT01 (sample SAMN03418260, study PRJEB22391) | human gut metagenome | biome: human-gut; feature: organic feature; material: feces | host: Homo sapiens | place: Tanzania | collected 2013-01
TTTATCTTCAGATAATCGGTAGCATACGATGCACCCATGCGGTAGTGAACACGCTGCAGATGTCGCAAAAGATAAGAAATTAACAGGTGACCGTTATAAAGTTTCTGTAGTTGACCCTGCTTACGGACCAGCTAAGAACAGCTCACACGCTAGATATGACACACCTAGAACTCCGTTAGAGTTCGATATTGAAAATATAAACATGTTCAAGTACGATATGGACCACTGCATTAAGTGCAAGGGTTGCTATTGGGTAGAACATACTTACAACCCTGGTGTTAAGTTCAACACTAGATGCCCGGCTAACCTTTACAATGATTTCGACGCATATGGCGCTATGGGTAAGATGAGAATCGGTCTCCGTATAATCGACGGAACTCTCGAATGGACTCCTCAGCTCCTCAACATCATCTATGCTTGCCCACTCTGCGGCGCATGCGACGTTGCATGTAAGCGTAACCTCGACCTTGAAATCAACCTTTCACTCGAAGCAATGAGAGTTAAGGCTGTTCAGGACGGCGCTGCTCCACTTCCTGCACACAAGGAAGCTATCGACAAGATCGCTGCTACTGGCAACATCTATGGCGAAAAGGGTGACAGAAAAGCAATCGGTGCTGTTATGAAACAGGGCAGTGAAGTGACTATGAGAAGTCTGCTTACAGCGTAAGAAGTCTTAATATACAGGAGGAAATGGATTAGATGGAAAAGAAACTTACTTATAGAGATGCTGGTGTAGATATTGATGCAGGAAATCTGTCTGTAAAGCTGATTAAAGACAGCGTAAAGGCAACCTATCGTCCAGAGGTATTGGGTGATTTGGGTGGCTTTGGCGGCCTTTTTGCCATGAGCACTAAGTACAAGGAGCCTGTATTGGTTTCTGGTACTGACGGTGTAGGCACCAAGCTGCGTCTGGCTTTTATTCTGGACAAGCATGATACCATTGGTCAGGATGCTGTTGCTATGTGTGTTAACGACATTCTGGTACAGGGTGCGGAGCCTCTGTTCTTCCTGGATTATTTGGCTGTAGGCAAGCTGGAGCCTGAGCAGGTAGCAGATGTAGTAAAGGGTGTAGCCAACGCCTGCAAGGAGTCTGGTTGTGCACTTATCGGCGGTGAGACTGCTGAGATGGCTGGCTTCTATGCTGAGGGTGAATATGATATTGCTGGTTTTGCTGTTGGTGCTGTGGAGAAGTCCAAGATTATCACCAGTGAAAAGGTAAAGGCTGGAGATGTTATTCTTGGCCTGCCTTCCTCCGGTGTTCATTCCAACGGCTACTCTCTGGTTCGCAAAATTGTCTTTGATGTCAAGGGCTTCAAGGGCGATGAGTACATCGACGAGCTGGGCAAGACCATTGGTGAGGAGCTTTTGACTCCAACCCGTCTCTATCCAAAATCCTGCCTGCCTCTTATTGAGAAATTCGATATTCACGGTATGGTTCATGTAACTGGTGGCGGATATTATGAGAATATTCCTCGTGCCCTGCCAGAGGATATGGGCGCAGAGATTGATGCTGCCAGCTGGCCTGTTCCACCTATCTTCAATTTGTTGAAGGAGTGGGGCAATGTAGACTGGCATGAAATGTATCGTACCTTTAACATGGGTATTGGTATGATTATCATTGCTTCTGCTGAGGAGGCAGAGAAGATTAAGGCTGATCTGCAGGCTCGCAACGAAGCTGTATACGAAATCGGCAAGGTTACTCAGGGCAGTCACGAAGTAATTGTTAAGGGCGGCGTATTCGATGAGTAAACATATTTTAGGTATTCTTTGCTCTGGCCGAGGCTCCAATATGCAGTCCATTATGGCTGCTATTGAATCTGGCCAGATTAAGGCAGAAATCGGCATTGTGTTAACAGACAAGCCAGAGGCTAGAGCTTTGCAGGTAGCCAGCGAGGCAGGCATCAAAAGTGTTTGTGTCAATCGCAAGGCTTGCAGCACTCAGCAGGAGTTTGAAGAAAAGCTGGTGGCTGAACTAAAGGCAGCCAATGTTACTTTGGTAGTTTTGGCTGGCTTTATGCGCATACTCAGTCCATATTTTGTGGAAGCGTATCGCCATCGCATTTTGAATATCCATCCATCCCTGCTGCCATCCTTTGGCGGAGCCCATGCACATCGTGATGTGCTGGCCTATGGTACCAAGGTATCAGGCTGTACCATCCATTTTGTGGATGAGGGTATGGATCATGGTCCTATTATCCTGCAGGACACTGTACCTGTATTGGATGATGATACTGAGGATACCCTGGCTGCCAGAGTTCTGACCAAGGAGCATATTCTCTATCCAAAGGCTATAGAGCTTTTCGTTGATGGTCGTCTGGAACTTATAGATGATCGTCATGTCCGTATCAAACCATAAACAGGCTCAGGGAATTATTTGGCCTTAGGGCTTAGATAATGCTTTGACCAATGAGAAAAGGAGATAGACTACTATGAAAATCAAACGTGCATTAATTAGTGTATCCGACAAAACCGGTGTTGTTGAGCTGGCCAAGAAGCTCCATGCTGCAGGTGTGGAAATCGTTTCCACTGGTGGCACCATGAAGGCTATCAAGGAAGCAGGTATTCCTGTAACCTATGTTAGTGATGTAACTGGCTTCCCTGAGATTATGGATGGCCGTGTTAAGACCTTGAATCCATATATTCATGGCGGTATTCTGGCAGTTCGTGATAACCCTGCCCATGTAAAGGCTATGCAGGAGCACAAGATTACTCCTATTGATATGGTAGTAGTTAATCTCTATCCTTTCAAGGAGACTATTTCCAAGCCAGATGTTACTTTGGCCGAGGCTATTGAGAATATTGATATCGGCGGCCCTGCTATGATTCGTGCTGCTGCTAAGAACTTCAAGTACGTTACTGTTGTTACCAACCCTGCTCGCTACGACGAGGTTGCTGAGTGTGTAGCCAAGGATGGCTGCGTAGGTGGAATGCTGCGTATGCAGCTGGCTCAGGAGGCTTTCCAGCACACTGCAGAGTATGATGATTGCATTCAGAACTATCTCATGGAACAGGTGAACAAATAATGAATATACTGGTAATCGGTAGTGGTGCCCGTGAGCACACATTGGTATGGAAGCTGGCTCAGAGTGCCAAGGCAGACAAGATTTATGCAGTACCAGGCAACCCTGGTATGGCTCAGCTGGCAGAGTGCATTGATGGTATTTCCATTACAGATAATGATGCTCTGGTTAAGCTGGCTCAGGAGAAGGATGTAGAGCTGGCTGTAGTAGGTCCAGAGGTGCCATTGACTAATGGTGCTGTAGATGCCTTTAATGCAGCAGGTATCAAGGCTTTTGGCCCTGTACAGGCAGCAGCAGAGATTGAAGGCTCCAAGTCCTTTTCCAAGAATCTCATGAAGAAGTACAATATCCCTACTGCCAAGTACGAAGTATTTACTGAGGCTGAGGCGGCTAAGGAGTATATCCGTCAGGAAGGTGCTCCTATCGTTATCAAGGCTGATGGCTTGGCTGCAGGCAAGGGTGTTATTGTAGCTATGACTCTGGAGGAGGCTCTGGGGGCTATTGATGAAATCATGGGTGATCAGGCCTTTGGTGCTGCTGGCAGCCGTGTGGTTGTTGAGGAGTTCATGGTAGGCGAGGAAGTTTCCGTTCTTTGCTTTACAGATGGCAAGACCATCGTGCCTATGGTTCCTTCCCAGGATCACAAGCGTGTTTATGATCATGACAAGGGACCTAATACCGGCGGTATGGGTGCCTATGCTCCAGCTCCTGTTGGCACTCCAGAGCTTTTGGCTCAGGTTCAGAAAGAAGTTCTGGATCCTACTATCAAGGCTATGGAGCAGGAGGGACGTCTGTACAAGGGCTGTCTCTATGCAGGTTTGATGGTTACTGAGGCTGGCCCTCGGGTAGTAGAGTTCAATGCTCGTTTCGGTGATCCTGAGACTCAGGTTGTTCTGCCTCTGCTGGAAAGCGATTTGGTAGATGTTATGCTGGCATGTATTGATGGCAAGCTAGCTGAAACTGAGGTAAAGTGGAGTGACGGTGCAGCGGTATGTATTGTTATGGCTGCTGGCGGGGCAACATCATCAGAGAATGCTTCTGCAGCCGGAGCTGTCTCACTGGGATCCGAAGGATGCCTTTGGAACGGAGGAAAGCTATCGGTATTACCGGGCAGAACTTGCGGGCCTATTGAAAACCTATGCCAATCATCCCTCTTTTGTAATGCTGACACTGGGCAATGAATTGCAGGCACAAGACGAAGGCAGAGAACGGATGCGGGAACTGGTCAGAATGGCGAAAAGGATGGATCCGACCAGACTGTATGCGAACGGATCCAATGCCTTTTATGGTGAAGAAGGATGTGACCCAGAGAGCGATTTCTATACATCGCAGAGTTGCAAGGATGTGGTGATCCGCGGAACCTTCTCCGGCATGCGGGGGTATCTCAATGAAAACTATCCCTCCGCAGATCGAACCTATGATGAGGCGATGGCAGAGATACGAAAAGAGTATCAGAAGCCGGTATTCAGTTTTGAAGTGGGGCAGTTCGAAGTGCTGCCAGATTTTGAGGAGCTGGAAAGCTTTCATGGAATATCGGATCCGGTGAATCTGAAACTGATCAAAAAACGTGTAGAGGAACGGGAACTTTTGCCCACATGGAAAAAATACGTGGAAGCCACGGGAGAATTGTCGAGGCTGGCATACCGGGAAGAGATTGAAGCGGCTATGCGGACGAGAGAGCTTTCAGGGATTTCGCTCCTCGGACTGCAGGATTTCCCGGGGCAGGGGACGGCACTGGTAGGCATGATGAATTCCCATTTAGAACCGAAGCCCTATGATTTTGCCAGACCGGAAAGGTTCCGGGAATTTTTTCAAGAGTGTAGGATTTTGGTAAAGCTGCCACATTATACCTATGAGGCAGGAGAACGGCTGATCGCAGAAGTGGAAGCAGCGAATTTCGGCAAGGGAAATATCGAAGGAGTATTTTGCTGGACTCTTGCGGAAAAAAAGAGTGTGTCTGAGAATGGAAACTGTGAGCCGGCGGAGATAAAAAGCAAAAATACAGTTATCGCAACCGGAGAAGATACAGAGATAACGATCTGCCGCCCGGGAAGTTATACAGAGGTAGGAAGCCTGGATATTCCGCTCGACTTTGTGGAGAAGAATACCGCACTCACGCTTAAGGTGCGTATTGGTGACTGTATCAGTGCTTATCCGATATGGGTGTATCGGAAGACCACTCCGGTATGCCCGGAAAATGTATATGAGACCAGAGCCTTTGATGTGAAGACGAGAGAAATCCTTCAAAATGGTGGAAGAGTCTATCTGTCTCCGGATGCAGACAAAGAGAGTCTGCCCAATTCCATTAAAACACAGTTTACGACGGATTTCTGGTCGGTGGGAACTTTTGCGGATCAGGAAGGCGGTATGGGGCAGCTGATCGATACGGAGCATCCAATTTTTAAGGAATTTCCGACGGATTTTCACACGGACTGGCAATGGTGGATCATGGCAACGAAGCGGGCAGTGATTCTGCCGCATCCCATGAAGACGATCATTACGGAGATGGACAGCTATGCATTCTTGCGCCCCATGGCACAGATGATAGAGTTCCGATGCCTGAAGGGAAAAGTATTGCTATCCACCATGGAATTGCATAAGAGTCAGCAGTATCCGGAGGCGAGAGCACTGCAGGCATCAATTTATACGTATCTGTCGGGAGAGAATTTTGAGCCGGCGGAGGAAATAACGGAAGAAGAGTTAAGCATGCTGGTGCGAGGTTAAAATTATATCAGGCGGCGGAAAGAAAGCTGTCCGGCGAAATATACCTATGCGGAAAATGAGGACGGGAGCGTCACAGTCTGGATGGGAGAGATCGAGAACTTGAAAAGAAAGACTTGAATAGGAAGGTTTTTGAGGAAAGGATTACAAAATGGAAAACATGGGAAAAGCAGTATATAGTTATAACAGCGAATACTTAACCTGCAACGACAGACCGATCCTGCCCATCATGGGAGAATTCCATTTCTCCCGCTATCCGGAAGGGGAATGGAAAACAGCACTTAAGAAGATGCAGCAGGGCGGCGTAGACATCGTTGCTACGTACGTGTTCTGGATCCACCATGAGGAATCGGAAGGTGAGTGGGATTTCTCCGGCAGAAGGAATCTGAAGGCGTTTTTGAACTGCTGTCAGGAAGCCGGGATGAAAGTATGGCTGCGTATCGGTCCGTGGGCGCACGGAGAGTGCAGGAACGGTGGCTTCCCGGACTGGCTGGTGAAGAAGGAAAAGCGGGGAGAACTGGCTCTTAGGACGGATGAACCAGAGTATCTGAAGTATGTGGACATCTTTTTTACCAAGATTGCCGAGCAGGCGGATGGGTATATGCATAAGGACGACGGTCCCGTCATCGGCATTCAGATCGAGAATGAGTACGGGCATGCCGGAGGTCCTTCCGACAGGGAAGAGGGCATGGCGCATATGCGCACACTCAGAGCTATGGCGGAGGAAAAGGGACTGACCGCTCCCTATTTTTCAGCGACCGGCTGGGGAGGCGCTTATGTACCGGAAAGCTTCCTGCCGGTGCTTGGCGGGTATGTGGATGCTCCGTGGGCGAATCATACCCACGAACTTGCGGCAAGCGGGAATTTCCTGTTTCAGCCTTTTCACGACGATGCCAATATCGCATCGGATTTCGCCGAAGGACAGAGTGGTTTTACCTTTGATACGTCAACATTCCCTTACCTGACGGCGGAGCTGGGCGGGGGACTGCAGGTGACGGCACACAGACGCACCTACCCTTACCCGGAGGATATTGAGGCACAGACGATCTGCATGTTGGGAGCAGGGGCAAATCTGATCGGGTATTATATGTACCACGGCGGCGTGAATCCTGACGGAAAATATACCACCCTGCAGGAGTCGAAGGCGACCGGCTATGCCAATGACCTTCCTGTGAAAAGCTATGATTTTCAGACGTGCCTGCGGGAAAACGGTCTGCCGTCAGAAAGCTATTATCGACTGCGCAAGCACCATATTTTTATAAAAAACACACAAGAACTGCTGGCACCGGCAAAGGTGTACCTGCCGGATAATATCTCCGAGCCTGCGGGTGCGGAGGACATGGAGACGCTGCGGGCAGCCTTCCGCTATAATAAAACGGCGGACTGCGGGTTCTTATTTATCAATAATCACCAGAGAAAACGGAAAATGACGGAGAAACAGATCACACCGGAAAAGCCATTACAGTTTACGGTGACAGATGTTGAAGGAATACAGAGGCAGATTATTTTCGACCGGATCCATGTGCGGACGGATGCGATTCTGGTGCTGCCTTATAATCTGCCGGTGGTGATACGGGGAGAGCAGTTCAGACTTCGGAAAACCAATGCCTCTTATCTGGGATGCTTTGGCGGAACTTATTATTTCTATACGGATGAGAAGCCGGAGGATATTTATTTCGAGTGGAGTGATGGCAAAGATCATGCGGAAGCGGTAAGGATCCTTACCATACACGATGCGGAGCATTTTTGTGATGTGCAGGAAGGGGCAGATGAAAAGGGCAAGGTGAGTCTGCTGCCGGATCTGCACTTTACGGAAGCCGGTAAGGTACGGATCACGGATGCCGGACAGGCAGGGGAAAGCATCTGGAACGTATATGGTCAAACAGAACCAAACGTCTATGAATTAACCTTGGAATATGAGTATCACCCGGCGGATGCATTGTCAGGCGATGTCTGGCTGGAACTGGATTTCGGCGGGGACTGCGCACGCTTGTATCAGGACGGAAAACTGATTGACGACTGGTTCTCCAATGGTGAACTATGGCGTGTGGCTCTGAAACGCTACGGTTGCCCGACACAACTGACCCTGGAACTGGATCCGTTCAAAATGGAGGTCTATTATGATCTGCCGCCGAAGCGGGAGATGCGTCTGGCAGGGGCGAGACTGCTGCGGCTGAGCTGACCGGAGCCCGGTCTGGCGGGATTCGTTTTGAAAACAGAAGGATAAAAAAGAGGACACGTACATGAAAGATATGACACAGGGCAAACCATTAAAACTGATCATCGGCTTTGCCATACCGATGCTGATCGGCAACATCTTCCAACAGGTATATAATGTGGCGGACACGGTGATCGTGGGAAGATTTTTGGGCGAGAGCGCTCTGGCGGGGGTAGGAAGTACAGGAACCCTGACCTATTTTCTGTTGGCGCTGGTCAGCGGCATGTGCAACGGTGCCGGACTGGTGGTGGCGCAGTGCTTTGGCTGTGGCAATAAAGAGAGACTGGCGAAGACTGTGACGGCACTTGTCTGGGTGGCAGGTGGGCTGACCTGCATCATGTCACTCATCGGAATTTTCGGTGCGGAGTTTTTCCTGCGATTGTTGAGTGTACCGGAGAATGTCATCGGTTATTCCGCAGAATATCTGCATATCATCTACACCTTTGTATTCGGCAGCGTGGTATACAACGGCTGCGCAGCGATCCTGAACAGTGTGGGAGATTCGAAGACTCCACTGCGGGCGGTGATCGCTTCCTCTGTCGTGAATATTGTGTTTGACCTGTTTTTCATTATCGTCTGCAAAATGGGAGTAGCGGGAGCAGCCTATGCGACGATTCTGGCACAGTGTACTTCAGCAGTGATCTGTTTTGTAAAAGTGTGGAAAGTAAGAGAAGAGATCGGATTATCCATGATGAAGTGGAAGCCGGAAACCGGTTATATCCGGTTGGTAGTGAAGACCGGATTCCCGGCGGCGTTCCAGTCCTGTATGATCGCACTGGGCGGCATGAGTGTCCAGAGACTGGTGAATTCCTTCGGCTCATCCACCATGGCAGCTTACGTGGCGGCAAACCGTGTGGACAGTGTGGCGATCCAGGTCATCGTCTCTATTGGAACGGCACTTTCGGTATTTACCGGGCAGAACATTGCGAAGAATCAGTATGACCGGATCCGGGAAGCTCTCTATAAGACACTGGGGGTCATGGTGGGAGCCAGTATTTTTATTGCCTCCATGGTACTTATTTTCCGGGTTCAGTTAATGACGCTGTTTTTGGATGCGAACGAATCGGGAGAAGCCATCGGCATCGGCTGTACGTATCTGACGATCATCGGCGTGGCTTATGTGATCGCCGGTGTGATGCAGAGCTACCAGAATGTGATCCGTGGCGCCGGAGATGTGAATACCTGCATGGTAGCAGGATTAACGGAACTGTCCGGCAGGATCGTGTTTGCTTATCTGCTGTCCGGAATTCTGGGAGTTACAGGAATCTGGATCGCCACACCCCTGTCCTGGAGCTGCGGCTGTGTGATCCCGGTGATCCGTTATTATTCCGGCAGATGGAAACATAAAAGGCTGGCTTAATGCCCCAAACTGCCGGAGTGCAGAGAGCGGCTATTCCGGTCGCATCCAGCCGGCGAATTCCAGAATGGTCTGGTTTTCCGCTTTTTTCTCGCTTTGCTGCATCTGCTTGCGGTATTCTCTGGGAGACATCTGCATCAGCTTGATGAAGTAGCGGTTGAAGCTGGATACGGAATGGAAGCCTACCATCTCGGAGATGTCCAGAATAGAGTGTTCCGTACTGCGTAACAGGATACAGGATTTCAGGATCCGGGTATTATTCACATAGTCCAACGGGGAGGTGCCCATGATATCGTGGAAGACCCGGCGGAAGTGCGTCGGACTCCAATGGCACAGTTCCGCCAGATATTCAATGGTAAACTGCTGCATATAATTTTCTTCAATATAATCCGACCACATTTCATATTTTCGATATTCTGTAATATTAAACTGTTCTTCATCAGATTCTTCTTGCATATAATTCCAATTTAATGCTTTACAGACTCCTCGATATTTATCCTCTCGAATTGATTCTCCTGCTTCATATCGACACCATGTTTTTGTTCCGACCCCTGCCCTTTTTGCTGCTTCTTCAATTGTAAATCCTAGTTCATTTCTTCTTGATCTAATTTTTGCATATTTCCCGAATCTGTCGATGAAAATAATACTCCCTCTCTATTCTCTAATAAATTTCCATTTTCAGACACGAACAAATTAGTACTATCTTTATTTAACGTCATCACTCGACCATCCGATA
>OQVT01003516.1_pt1 | contig 10047 bp, 7 predicted proteins | sample 1691561 | NCBI WGS metagenome assembly OQVT01 (sample SAMN03418260, study PRJEB22391) | human gut metagenome | biome: human-gut; feature: organic feature; material: feces | host: Homo sapiens | place: Tanzania | collected 2013-01
TGGCATACTTAAGTTTATCCAAATCAATCTGGTATATATTCTCCATTTGTTCCTCGTATTATAAAGTAGTAGTTAGGCGTTTGCGAAACGCCACAGGCCGCATAAATACGGCATTTTTTTGTTACTAAATCAAAATAAATTTGAAAATGACAAACCTGCATTTCTTTCTCTATTAGAACAACATATCGACCTCGATGAAATTATTCCGGTCGCTTTTCGCAACCATTTCTATGCATCAACGGGCAGAACCCGTAAATACCCTTTGCGCGCTTTTCTGTGGGCTTTGATTATCCAGCATATTTCCTTCTACAACAGAAATTTTATGACCCCACATCCCGATATTGTTGTTGATAAAAAATCTGATTCACCGGATGAAGACAAATGCGCCCATAACCACATGGGATAAATGTGACGATGGTAAATATCGGCGCGTTTTCACTACGCAAATAGATAAGATTTCGTCTAATACAAGTATAGTGATGATGCACTACATTATCTAGTGTATTGTCATTTTCTATGTGATTTTTGTCAACTTTTGTAATTATTGGAATAAGTTTCTCAGAGTATTTCCTTGTAATCTTTCTAAAAGTTACAGGATATTTGTTATTAGAGACAAAATCTAAAAACCTCCAGAAGAATATCATAATATCTGATATTTCTCTGAAGGTTCATCTCATTTATACACTATTATATTTTATAATGCTTTTACTTCTAATCCAAGTATCTTAGCAATTCCAAAGAAACCGTACATATTCTCGGTATCATTTAATACCTCTGTATAATCCGTTCCTGCCGGAAATGTAATTTCATAATTGTTCCTTTGATACTGGAATTGGATGGTAACCGTTACATCCTCTCTTTCTGCCATTTTCTTAAGCAAGTAATCGGAAATGGTGCTCCATGATTTTGCATCATATGTAACCGTACTATTTTGTGGCGCGTCTTTCACTTTTCCGTAAAGTCCTTTTACAAATACCTGTGCAGCAGAAATCGGCTGTTTTTCCTTAATATCACCGCATGAACAGATATATGCATAAATTCCATCCTTATCAATTGTCGGATCCGTAAGTATTTTCCATTCATATGTATGCTGATGCTCGTATGCATGTGTAGGTATATCCGATGACGTTGATGACGTTGATGTACCGTTATTAATGGTAAACAGGTAATACTCCGGATCAGCCTGTAGCGAAACCGAATTATAATCATAACTATATGTATACGTACCATCAATATTGTAATCTATGCTAATCACCAAAGGTCCATCCTGCCACGCTTCCGGTTCACTCGCATTTTCACGATGTACTAACGCAAAATATTTATACTCTTTATAGTCAGGTCCTTGGTCAATAGTATATCCAATCAGGTATACGGCACCCTGCCCTCTGTTAAACGTTTCTGCACCCGGTATCTTACCATCCTTATATACTCCAAGTTTTCCAGCATCTGCTGCTTTCTGAAAGGCTTGTTTTATCTCTTCCGGTATGCCATTTTCTAGTTTAGGTAACCCTACGCTGCTTGCTAAACCAATTAAATAGTTAACTTTCTCTTCATCAGTATTATAACTATCAACATCTAGTTTCGCACTAATCTCATACTCCCCAGCAGCTCTACTTTCCGTTACAATTCCAGCACTTTCTGCTATGCCTCCCGGTATCATTCCGAGTGACAATGCAACTACTCCCACTACAGCAATAATGCTCTTCACTACTTGTTTCTTCATTTTTTCTCTCTCCTGATACATATCTTTGTATGAAAAATCGGACATTCTCTATTTATATTCCGTAGTGTATGATACTCCAACCTTATTTACAGTGTCAAGCGTTTGTTCTGAAATTATGTTGTGAATAGATTACAATCCATCTTTTCGTTGTATCTGCGTCTTTCACTCTTTTGTCATGTCATTTTTTATTTCCAGTTCATTTGCACTGCTTTTAACCATTTGAAAAATTTCCTATAAAGTAAAATAGAATATGGGAAGTAAAAACTTCCCATATTCTAATATCATTCCGGTATTCTCTTAAGCAAATACCAAAGTCCCTCTCGGATATGATTTTCTTTTTCAAAGTTTATACGGTTCACTTTATGAGAAGTATAGGATGCCTGAAATTCCTGTTTATTTATTCCAACCCTTCTGGGCATAAAAGTATAGACTTGACCATATTCCTCTATATAATCCAGATTTGGTCTTATCACTCCCTCTTTCTCGCTGACTATATAGTCAATCAGCCACTCCCCCCATATTTTAGTGGTCTTCTGGCATTTCACTCTTTCAAGAATGTAACATCCACCTGGAAACCACTGTATTAAATACTCTTTTCCCTCTTGTTCAAACCATAAAACATCAAAGTCTTGACCAATGAAAAAACTGTATGGTGACTCTTCTTTTGCATAAAACCGATACTCATACATTTTATCTGCTCTAAATCCTATATCAATTGGTGACCACCAATATTTTACTTGGAATTCACGTTCTTTTTCCTCATTGGTTAAATCCCACTCGGATATATCATATTTTTCATATGAAAAATCATAAATAACTTTATTGTCCTGTTTTGCCTCTTCTAATGTTCTACTATCTGAAATACTATCTGGCATAATTGAAATACATCGTCCAATTTCACTTCCTAAATATTGCTTTCTACGACATGATTTATAATCTCCCTGTACCACTCTGGTAACTTTCCAATCTCCCAAAAGAGGATTTCTGTTGCCGCATTCCATTTTCTTTTTGGGTATGATAAATATACACAGTATGACAAGCGGAAATGATGTCTTTGGTGGTGCGGGGGTATAGGAAAAGAAATTGTTAAAACACACCCAGGAATTGGAGGAGGTGAGGGTATATGCGGAGAAAATGCTGGAAAATACCCAGAGATTGGATTTGGCGAGGGTATAGAGGAACAAAAAACATGAAAAAACCCTAAATCTGAGATGGTGCGAGGGTAGAAATAAGAAAATAAGTTTTATATACCCACAATGTACAGACTTAGCGGGCATAAATGAAAAAATGCGCAGAAAATACCCAAACTGTAAAGGAAAAGAGGGTATAAAGAAGAAAAAGAGATGTTTGCAAATTATTATAAAATAAAAAAAGACGCAATCCCACATTTTGTGGAATGCGTCTTTCACTTCTTATATTGATATTCTTCTACGAATATTGCTGTGCTTACATTCTCGCATTCTGTACGTTCTCACGGAACCAGTCATATGCAAGCTGCACGCCTTCTCTTAACTCTACCTTATGTGTCCATCCAAGTCCATGGAGCTTATCTACATTTGTAAGTTTTCTCGGTGTACCATCCGGCATATCCTTATTCCAGATAATTTCTCCCTGATAGCCTACAACTTCTTTTACAGTTTCTGCAAGCTCCTTGATGGTCACTTCCTTACCGGTTCCGATATTGACATGCTGTTCTCCGCTATAATTCTCGAGAAGAAATACGCAGGCATCTGCCATATCATCTACATATAAAAACTCACGAAGTGGTGTTCCTGTTAAATCTTCATTTGCACCAGGGGCTTCTCCTACAAGAATATACTTTGCACTGTCAGGGTTTCCGTCTGAAAATACAATATTTGTTCTTGTATTACCAAGTTCGCATTTATGGCAATTTTGACATTCATTTTTTAATTTGTTAAGTATTTCACTTTTTTTCATTGTTATTTCCTTATGGGTGTAAGATTGCAATGACTGTTTTGTCTGTGAAATATTTGTTTGCACATTCTAAAACTTGTTCAGAAGTTACGTTTTTGATTCTTTCATGCATTGTTTCGTAATAACCAAATGGTAAATCATTTATTCCATAATATGCCATAGAAGTTGATTGTTGGAAATTAGTTTCAACAATAAATTGATGCTTGCCAAAAATATTATTTTTAGCATTTTTTAATTCTTCTTCTGAAACAGGTTCTTTTTTAATTTTTTCAATTTCTTCTTTAAAACCTTTTAGGCAAGTGTCTATGTTAGACGGTTCAGTTGCAATATATATGCTGAATAAAGAAGATAATTCTCTGATTTCGCAAGCAGTTCTAACTGTGTATGCTAGACCACGTTTTTCACGTAATTCTCTAAATAATCGAGATGATAGACCACTAGCACCAAGTATTGTGTTAATGACAAGGATTACTGGATAGTCTTCTTCTTTAAAAGTAGGGATTAACCAACCTTGCAAAATTTGTGCTTGTTGAGCATCTTCCTTTATTACTTCTGTTCTTTTTGATTCAGTAAGCGTAGGTTTTTCAAAAGTTTTTGTTACATCTTTTGTGTTTGGTAACTCATCAAAGTTATCATTTAGTAACTTGACAACAGTTTCTTCTTCAAGGCTACCAACAACTGCTAAAACTTTTCTACTAGAAGTAATAATTCTTTTGTAAGAGTTGATAACATCTTCTTTTGTGATTTTATCAATACATTCCAAGATGTTTGTATATGTATGTCCATAGTAGTGGTTTTCATATACAGTTTTAACAAAGGCATCAGAAACTTTTAGTCTAGCAGAATCAAGTTCCGCAACAAGTTCGCCTTTCATTTTTGTTTTTTCTTTTTCAAATTCTGCAAATGTAGAATTTTTGATAATATCTTCTAAAATCTCTATAGATTTAGCAAAATCTTCGTTTAGACATAAAAGTCTAAACCTAAGGTAATCTTGTTTCATATCTGCAATAATTTCAATACCGTTTTCGTCAAGAATTTTTGCTAATTCTTCGTTGTTATATTTTTTTGTTCCTTGTAGCAACAATCTTGTCATTAAAGAATATGTGCCTGCAAGTTCTTCTGCATCATTGATTGACAAATTCATAGTCAATGCAATTCTAGGTGTTTCAGAGTTCTTTTTATAAACGGCTCTGATTCCGTTTTTTAATTCAAATTCTCTCATCATACATATATTTAAGCACAAATTTTGATGTTTGTAAAACCATTAAAGAACGTGAAAATGTCCAGAATTTGTTATTTTATGATATGTGTAGTTTAAATTTGTTAGTGTAACCAAATCGTATGTAGTAATAAGGTATTTTTAGTAAATATTATTTCTAATTGTATCAAATATTTATTAAAAATGTTTGTAGTGGTGCTATATGTAATGTGTTTTTGTTATTATATATTTTATAATGACAATCAACTTCACAGCGAATTTTTTAAAGACAGTAAATATCCCTAAACGTACGATTGATGGGAATTTTTATAATGCGAAAGTTTCTTTTGTTGAACTAGATAAAAATGATAGAGTTGATAAAGATTCTTTGAAAAAAGTTTCGAAATTGTGGAATAAAAAAGAATTTAATTATGCTTCAGAAATATATTATGATGCTGCAAAACCTTTTGAATACGATAATATAGTCAAAGAACATTATTATGCTGTGACTACTCAAGCAGAAAATTTTGAAAAGTTGGAGTCTGAAAAGATTTTAGGATTGTCTCTTTTTTCAGAGACTACTAAACCAGAAAATGAAATAAATTGGTTACAGACGAATCCTGCCTATAAATATGGTTCTATTGAACCACGTGAATACAAAGGAATTGGCAAAGCAATTATTGAATATGTAAAAGAGCATTATAGAGATAAAAATATTAAAGTATTTGCAGCAGATGATGCTATAAATTTTTACAAAAAATTGGGTTTTAAAAATTGTCCTACGAAAACTGAAAGAGAATTATATTTAGAAGTTTAGTTTGTATTGTTTGTTAAGATATATTAATTTTCTTCTTGTTTTATTAAAGTTTATATTAAAACAGTCGTTAATCATGCAAAAGGTATGGTATGCCGTACAATTGGATTAGTTAAAATTAGCAAAGGAGTTCCTCGTGGGCATTAATTTGAATGGTAGAAGTATTGATGGTAACGCTATTACACAAGATAAGTTTAATGAAATATTAAAAAATTCAAATTATTCAGAAAAAGAGAAAAAGGCTGCTTTGGATATTTTTACAAAGTTTGCAGCGATGGATAATGATAGAACAACTCTTTCAGTAGATGAAGCGAAACAGGCTTTTGCTGAATTGGAAAAACTTAATACCGATAATGATAATGATGTATCTAAAAAAGAATTAAAACAAGGTAAAAATGGTTCGGATTATCAAAAGGCATTGGCTGAAGCCGGAAAAAGTGCCGTTGAATTATTTTATTCAAGTCTTTCAGGAAATACAGATGTTCATTTAAGTAAAGATGAAGATGGAAATACTGTTGTTACAACTTTAAATGATAAAAATACTGTACCCACAAAAGATGATGATTTTGAAATGACTGTTTATGGTGATAAAGGTGAAGTAAAGCATGATGATAAACATGAAGAACCTCCAAAAATAACTAATGATGATATTCAGAAAACATTTTTAAAATATATTACTAATTCTAAAGATTTTGATGGTGTACTTTTTGGCGAAAATACATTAAATGGATTTTTTGCTGGTGATAATCCACAATTAAAGGTTATTAATGAAAATGGTAAGGTCGGTATAGAATATAACGGCAAAATGTATAATATGCGTGGCAAAGATGGTGATATTCGTTTTGAATATGATGGTGAAGGTACTGAAAATAAAGGTGCTGCAACCTTACAACAGGCTATTTTAAATTCTAATTCTGATGATGCTGTTCATAAATATCATAACCATGGTGAGGCAATAAATTCTGGCTCTACTTATGATGTTGCAACGGGTACAATTAGTCATGGTACGAACAAGGATTCTGTTTCTCAATCACAAACTTTTGCATCAATGCTAATGAATGGTAATGAAAATTCTACACTTACTCTAGATAAACAGAGAAGTAAAGATGGTTCTTTTGAAACAACAGCAGAACATATTATAAAAACACTTGATAGCAAAGATTCTGAGGGTAAATCAGATGATGAAATCTCTATGAAAGAGTTGATTTCATATCTAAAAGCAGCTGAAGTTGAATCAAATGGACTTAATGAAAATCAGGCAACGGGTGCAAGAAGATTCGCTAAAGGTGTTGATTTAGACCTAAAAGATTTAGCAAATATTGGTGCAGTATTTAAAAAATATGATACAACTGGTAATGGAAAACTAGATAAAAATGAACTTCAAAAACTTTTAGATGATTTGAAGAAAAATAGTATGTCAAAGTTGGCACAAGGTGTGGAAATCGCCAAATATAAAGGTCCAGATAAAACAAATCCTACAGATAACGACCCAGTAACACAACTTCACACACCAAGAACAAGAACTGCTAATCGAACAAGAAATGAAGTTACTATAAATGGTAATAAAACTGGAGAAAAAATACAATATGACTATGAAAATGGTCTTCGTACCGTTGTAAAAGATGGTAAAGAAGATTTAGAAGGTAATATTGCAGAAGAGTCTGATCCAGGTTTTGGAGTAGGTAAAAAACGTTTTGTATATATTGAAGGACTTCCAATAGAAGTTCGTGCAGAATTAAAACTTGATGAAGAAAGCAAAAGTAAAATTGTTGAAGTAAAAGACCGTAATGGTAGTGTTAGATATTATAAAGTTGATATTAGTAAAACAGAAGGCAAAGGTGATACTTACAAACTTGGTGACGAGTTAGTTAAAAATGGTAAAAAAATGGTATCACGTCAACAATTAACAGATGATATTTGTAAACAACTTGGTATCAGAGGAGAGAATATTAAACTCCCTGATAATATAACTGCTGAGTATGGTAAAAATGGTAAAATGACATTCAAGTTGAATGGTAGAATTTGTAATTCAAATTTTGCTAGAGTTGCTATAATGCGTGCTAATTCGGAGGCAAAAGGACTTGATGATGGTCAACGTAGTGTTACTATTAGTGGCAAAAGCATTCCATCTCAATTAAATTATGTGGATAATCAATTAAATAGTCGAGATATAGATATTTCAAATAGTGAGTTATATGCAGATAAAAGTACAGGCTGGAAGTTAAGAGATTATCTCAAAAAGAATTCTATAATGATTGATAATAAAGAATATAACGTATCCTCAACTAAGATAGTAGATAAATCTGGTAACGTTCTTGTTGAATATAAAAATGGTAAATTTATTGATGCAAAAGGTAAAGAAATCCATGAAGATAAGATTGTAGATTTATTAAATAAAGCAAATGATAAAAATAATCTTGCTAGAATAGTTCAAAACTTTTAACAATAGTGTTTGTTTGTGATACAATTTCTTTGGATGATATGAAGAAGAAATACGTACCGTTTAACAAATCTATAGTTTATGCTGCTGAACTCATGACAAAGGCTTTTAAGGAGGCCGCTAGAAAGTTTCATAAAGATATGAACTTTGAAATAAATCATGAGGAATTTATTGTATTGGAATCTATTTATACTAATCCTGGAATTATTCAAATAAATATTGCTAAAAATATTTTGATGAAACGTTCTTATGTTTGTAAATTTTTGGTTCAATTAGAAGAAAAAGGTTATATTTATAAAAAACAAGCAATACGTGGCAAACGTCAGATTATTATGGAGAATTATATTACTCCAGAAGGTGAAAAGGTTTATAAAAAAGTTGTAGATTTTATTGAAAAAGATATTGAAAAATGTTCTACAGAATATAACTTAGATGATTTAGAAAGAATAACTAATGTTATGTTTGATTGGGCTGAAAAAATAAAAAAAGAATGTAATTTAAAATATTAAAATATATAGGCAATTTTTATTTTTAGGTATTTTAAATAAGTATGCCAAGTATAAGTACTATAAAAACATATACCCACAATTTAGGATTACGTAGTATCGTAGAGTCTAAGAAAACTAGTGATATTCATGGGATAAACCCTGTTGTTACGTGTTTAACTAATGGTAAAAGGACTGAATTATCACGTTACAATTCTGTTGAAATGATTCAAGCAAAAGCAATGAATAATATTGCTAAAACAGATTTGTATAAATTACTTTCAAATAAGACTAATTTCCCAAAAGCAGAAGCAAAAGATGTTGAACGTTTAACTTCTACTTCTTTAGATAGTACTTATAAGCGTGCTGTTTGGATAAATCCAAAAGATAAAAAAGGGTATTATCTTTTAGATGAGGGAATTACAAAAAGTGGCAATCAAAAGTTACGAATATTAAATAGTGATGGTTTTTTTGTTAAAAATGCAACAGTAGGACGCAAAACTGTTATTTTATCTGATTTAGTAAATGATATACCTATTATTGATACTCATGGATGTCAAGGTCATTTGAATCATACAGACATAGTTAATATTGTTGCTCGTAGGTACAATCCTTTTGCAAAATATAAAATTATTCAGCATGAAAAACCATCAAAGGTTGAAACTTTTAAACAAATGCAATCAAAAATAGATGATAATACATCTTGTATTTCTTGTTCTTATGGTGAAGAAACAGAAATGAATCCTAGACTTTTCAACAAACCTAATGTAGATAGAATGTATGCATATAAACAATTATTATCTATGCGTAATGGAATTACTCGTACAGATGCAGAAAAAGAAGTTGATAATGTTTTAAAACGTACTCGACTTTTATATTCTGCCGGTAATGACGGCGAAAATTTACAAAAATTGACAAACGATAAAAGTATTGCTATTTTGCCCCGTTGGTCCAAGGACGGCAAAATCTTCTACACCACTTATAAATATAAAAACCCGGATATTTTTGCGATTGACTTGCGCGCTGGGAAAATTGCCCCGGTGATTATCCGCGGCGGTTTGTCGCTTATCGGTGGTGTTTCCCCCGACGGAAAGGCCCTGGCCTTTACCAGTTCCGGCGGAACTAACCCAAGCATTTATATTTATAATTTGGAAACGCACTCCAAAACCCGCATTACCAACAAGGCCTCGGTGGACGGTTCCCCGTCCTATTCACCTGACGGAAAATATATTACTTTTGTATCTAACCGCGCGGGCAATCCGCAGATTTATGTAATGGAACTCGCCACCGGCGAAACCCGCCCCTTGACGAAAACCTTTAACTGGTCCGACAGCCCCCAATGGTCGCCTACCGGGGAGTGGATTGTTTTCACGGGCCGGGAATCTCCCTATCACCCGATGGATATCTTTTTGGTGGACTTAACCGGCACGCAAATCCGCCGCCTGACTACCG
>OQVT01003517.1_pt1 | contig 10046 bp, 6 predicted proteins | sample 1691561 | NCBI WGS metagenome assembly OQVT01 (sample SAMN03418260, study PRJEB22391) | human gut metagenome | biome: human-gut; feature: organic feature; material: feces | host: Homo sapiens | place: Tanzania | collected 2013-01
AATTCATAGTCACAATCTTCGTTCAAATCTACTATCGCTGTCTTTCTTCCTAACACCTCTGAATAATAATTTCCGAGTAATATGGAAAAATGTGTTGCCCCAGCGCCTCTAGTCATTCCTGCTACTGCCAGTTTATGATAGGTTTTTCTGCGTACTATACGTTTTCTGATATTTTACAGGCCTTTCTGAAGCTTATCTTTTCAGAAACCCAACCGCAACAAAACAAAAAAAGGAGCATCCCGCCCCCAATTGCGGAAGCCCATTTGGCTTCCTCTTCGTTCAAAAAACTACTTTCAAACGCGGAGATTTTCATCTCCAATTCTAACTTAAACGCTGGGATTTTCATCCCTAAACTCTAACTAAACGCTGGGATTCTCATCCCAAACACTAATGAACGCTGGGATTCTCACCCCAATCTAACTAAACTTTTTTTTCGAAGCCCATGACAGTGCGGCTCCATTCGCATGATTCCCTCTTAGGGAACCTTCTTGGCTAAGCCTAAGCGAGGTCGTTCTTGATTGTACCAACCTCAGCTGCAACAGCTACCAATACTGCGAAAACCATACCTAAAACTAACATAATTTTTACCTTTCTTTTTTTAAGAGATTGCTTCCCGAAGAAAGACAACCTCAAGTTATCCTAATAATCTTTACCTATCTCTATATTGAAGACTCCGAAGAGCCTGTCAACTTTCATTTGTTATCCTATCTGCAATCTTTTGCCTTTATCTTAACTCTTCCAGCAATCTTTTCATGCTCTTCTTAGCAATCTCTTCATGCCTTCCAAGCTCGTTTCTATGCTTATCCTAACAATCTTTTTTTACCCTTATTCTAACAATCTTTTATCCTTATTTCTTATTTCTGGTGCAAAGGTATAACTTTTTGTGTGCGCACACAAATAATTTAAGAGAAAAGTTTCCATACACCCCGATTTCTTGATTTACGTCAAGAAACCGGGGTAAATAGTACCTTTACGCAGCTACTACAGGCGTTCCGTAGCGACCATATTTATTGGTGAACTTCACAGTCTTGGAATAAGTGCCATCGGCATTCTTCACGATATGGCCTCGCTTCACCCACATACTGAGCAGAGAAGCCAGTCGGCCAGTCTTGCCATGGGCCTGATAAACCACCTGAATATCCTGCAGAGTGAATGTATCAGGCACATAAGCTAAGAGATTGCTCGGACCGCTGCAGCGAGTCACCATGCGATTGTCGCCATCTATCGCCTCCTGCATCTGGGCTCCAAAGAAGCGCATCTTACACCAGAGGTCGTACTTCACAGTCCATTCCACGAAATCCTCGATAGACTTCTCCCATCTCTCACCATTGGCCAGATAGAGCACCATGGCCCTGCGGAAGCCATTAGCTAAGGAGCGCTTGGCAAACTCGGCATAAGCCTTGTTGTCGGCCAGCTGGGCAGTCTCCATCACGTCAGCCTCCAGGCGCTCTGCCAACTGGCGCGCCTTCTTGCAGTCCACCATGCCCTGCGCACCGTTCAGACGGTGGATGTAAGGCTGGAGAGTGGCTCTGAAGAGTGCATCATACTCGCCTACTACAGGACGTGGAGCGAAATCGGGACGGATGATGGTGGCAAGTGAAAGGCGGCTTACGGCGCCATCTGCCACCTCTCTCAGACTGAAGAATTTCTGCGTCACGGCGATGGTAGAACTTGCATTCCAGTTGAATCGGGTCTTCACACGGGCTGTTACGCTCTTGGTTCCCACACGCTCCTGTCCGTCCTCAGAATTGTCCCAGCAGAGGCGTACAAGCTGACTTGGGTCATTAAACTTCTTGAGCATATCCACCTCGTCCATCTTGCAGTAGAGATAGCCGTTGCCTGCCTTCTGCGCATCATCAAGGCGCTGGATATAGGCAGCACGGGTCAAGTCGGGCGATACGATGCGAATATAGAGACCTTCCGGGCGCACAGGCTTCTTCTTGTTATCGCCCATGCAGTTCACCTCGTCCTTCCATTCCTGCTCCTTCTCGCGGCTTATCTTGTCCTGCAGAGCCATGTCCTCTACGATGCAGTCGATAGGTCCGTTGACGAGTGATTTGCCGGAAGACATCGGTGCTATGAGGAGATTCATGATGGCAGCCTCGTGCACCTGATTGTCGATGTAGCGGAAGTTCACGCCCTTGAGATGGGCGGCAAGAGCTGGGAAGACCGCCATGGCTACGGCTGGCTTGAAATCGGCAGGCACCTTGCTGGTGAGCAGTTTCATCAACTTAGGCAAGCGGGCTGGCAACTGCGGTGGAACTGGAGCATAAATGCCGGAATCTTCTGTGGCCTGCTGAGCAAGGAATCGCTTGCGGGCTATCTCTATTGCATGTTTTACAAGTTCTGGAACCACAGCCGTCTGGTTCACCTTGCAGGCGCTCTCCACGGTGGCAAAAGCCTTGTTCTCGTCCTCTCCGAATATGTCGATTACCTGCTTGATCCATTCAGCATCGCTATTACAGATGTAGCGCAGGAGGCACGCTTCACGGAAGATAAAGTTGTTGCGGGAGCCGTGGGCAGGCGCACCGCCCATCACTTCAACAAGCGCCTTGACAATCGCTTCATAAGGCACTCCCTCGTAAGTCTGCTCGTATTGGGTTTCATTTCCATCTCCGGTCTCATTCCCTATTCCATTTCCTTCACGATTCCCTACTCCATTCTCTATAGATTCAAAAACAACTGCTCTGCTTTCCTTTACAGATTGGGAGGAAGAACAATCATTAGAGGAAGATTGTCCCTTTGAAGAAGATGAGGAAGAAGCCAACGCTCTTCCGTCAATATCGAGTCCTCTCTGGCGATAAGCCTCACGGTATTCAGCGATTTCCTTTTCAGAGAGGCGCTTGTACCAGTTGTCAGCCACATAGATTTCGCTGGCTGCATCCGTGATGAAGATGATGCGCTCAGAAGTGATGCAGCTCTCATCCTCGGTGGCGTGAATCAGTTTGCAGAAAGCAGCTTGAGCCTCAGCGATGGTCATACCTACAGGAATGCGGATGTCGATGTGGGCCTTGCCACGGGCTGAGCGCTCGATGTGGAGCACCTTGCCTTGCCACAGGCGCAGGTCGGCATCAGAGAACTCCTGAGAGCGCTGCTTCATTTCCTCCTCAGAGAAGAACATTCCGTTCAGGAGAAGGGCTCTCTTGACTGCTTCCTCTACCTCGTCGATACGGTCGATATCTACGGTAGTCTGAAAGGTAAAGGACTCCGGGTCGATGCTTTTCTGGGCACGATGGTCGTCGAAGAAATGGAAGTAGTGAGGAGAACGGAAAGGCAACTGCTTCTTCAGCCCCTCTATCTGCTTGCCGATCTGCTCATACTGAGGCTCTCCTGCTTTTGCAGCCTCCTGCATCTTCTTCTGCTGGGCAGTAAGGTCACGAATCTGCCCTACGAGCTGAGAAAGCCAAGGCTGACGTGTCAGTTCCTTGTAGTAATCGAAGAGATAGGAAGAAATCTGTCCCTTGTTTCCATTTCTACTTGCGTTCATTGCAATCAAGCGATTGCTTAAGTGTTTTAAATTTGTGTATTCTTTCATTTTAAAAAATTATAAAGATTAAACAAAACACCTCTTGACTTTCAAAAGGCGCTGCAAAGATAATACAAAAATCGACTAAAAACAAGCTTTCGCCCACCAGATTAAACAGCGAAACGAGGCGAACAAACGCTGGAATAAAAAAGTATAAAAGTTGAGATATTTGGAATAAAAACTGACGACTCTGGCATAAAAGTTGAAGTTCACTTTGAAGAAATAAGGAATATGTTGGAGTTTCCAGGCATATTCCTTATCTATTCCCACTTAAACGTTAATAAAGTTTAAGAAAAGAAGAAATAATGGGAGCAAAAAGAGTGAAGATATAGGTCTTATTGGCTGAAGAACAAGCCCAAAAACCATGATTTTAACTCCTCTGCCCCCAAATGAGCAAATTTCCCCTATTTTATATACTTATAAACAAACAATGCAAAAAAAAGTTTTAGTACTCATTAAAAAAATCACCTACATTGACTTTCATTTCAAAAGCATGCTTCTTGACACTTTCCTGAAAGGCGTCAATAATATCCAAATAGCGATAAAACTTAGCATTCTGAATCTTGATTTTATCTGGCTTCAGAGATTTCCATCTCTGGGCTGACTCATATAGGAGTTGCTCACAGGGTTTAGCCTGCTCCAGATCCTTCTTCTTGCAAGGCGCCACCGCATCACTGCCAAACTGATGCAAACGGGCTATGAAATCGCAGAATGGCTGCAGGTCCTTCATGGTGAAAATTTTCCAGTCCGTCAACAGATGGAATATCGGATACCAGTCGGACTGCTTTCGGATAAGCAGTTCCTGGGTATGGGGGTTCCTACGAAGTGCTATTTCCCGCACGCAGATTTCCAGCACTTCCATCTGCCTTGCTCTCTTCGGATTCATTTCCTTGCCTCCTGGCACATGCCGGAGCCTCAGCGTCTTCATCTCTTCGAGCGTTTCCAGGTCATTATACTTGCCCCAGCACTTCACATCATTCACCCGACCGTGCATGATCATGAGGATGATGCCCGAGAGCAACTGCTTCATCTGCTTGCGGGGCAAGTGCTTGTAGTAGATTTCCCGGAGGAAATCCACGGGGTCGGCCTTAAACTTGCGGTACATATCGTAAGGGAAAGCCTCCAGTTCCTGCTCTATCTCGTCCAGGCGGTCGCTGTAATCGTAGGTTCCCGTCTGCTTCCGGAGCAGTTCTATAGGTGTCTGGATGAAGAAATTCCGGGCAGACTCGTTTCGGAAATCCGAGCAGGTGATGAAGCCCATATCGGATAGGAGAGTTTTTCGCTGCGAGAGGAAACGGTCACTTTTCTGGAGTTGCAGCAGGGTCTGTATATGCTTGCGGAGATTCGTCATCTCGCGGGAATAGTCGAAGCGGTGATTGTTCATGAAGCAATCCAATTGCAATTCAGCCTCCTCTGCCAGCATCTTCAGTTCACTGACCTGCTCTTGAAACTCATCCTGCATTTCCTGTACCATTACCCTTCCTCTGCAGTCTGTCGGATAGCGAGAAAGGGCAATGAACTGCGCCGTAAAGTCCTCCAGCGCATCCTCCAGCATGTCAGAGCAGTCTTCCACTCTTGCCAACTTGTCGATGCGATAAAGCGGTCCGCTATAGTGCCATTTCTCCAGTTCCTCGTCATTGTAGATATGCTGATAAGCCTCCTTGAGCGCCTCCGGCATTTCATAGAAACTGCCGTTCGGGCTCATGGTTACAATCTTGCCTCCGCTCACTTCCAGTTCTTCAACGGAAGAGAATTTTGCACCAGAAGACTTTCTTGAATCAGAAGACTGTCCTGCACCGGCAGTGAGTTCATTCGGGATATGACATTTCAGTCGGGCTTTGAGATAGATTCCCGTTCCGTCTTCCTTGGCGCCATAGCCCATGCAGAGTGCACGCAGCACCTTGCGCCCGGAAACTTGTCTGATGGCGTGAACATCCTCCAGGTCTTGCACTGCCACATACCCTAAAAAGAGACTTCCGTCGTACACTTTTACGGCGAGCGAGTCGCAGGCATTCTGTTCTTCAAACACGAGTTTCAGCTGCTTCCCCGTAGCCGTTCGCGCATATTGGAGGCAATCCTCTTCTATGTCGTTATGGGTAAGTCCCACGATATTAATATTCAATTTCATGCTGATTATTTTTTAGGATTAGCTAGTTTGTCTATTCAGATTTGCTAGTTATCGTTCAAATTATTTGTTGCCAACAAAAGTACTACATTTTTATGAAACGACAAAACAATCACAGATTTTTTTGAGGGGAGACTATAAAATGAGAAATGACAAATGAGAAATGAGAAATGAAGTTAGCAAGCTATATGGGGTATCTGTCAGAGACCGCAAGGTCTTTTTCCGATTAAAATTCCGTGAGTAATCGTATAAGCAGGAATGCTCCGATAACTCCGTGAAATCCGATGAATAAAAAATCTTCGAATAAAATTCCGATGAATGAAACTTGGGAAACTGAGAAGATGAGGGGATGAGGAAGAAAGAGAAAAAAGGGTTCTATCATGAGGAAAAGAGGGTGTCTTTTATGACAAGTATTGGTCGTCTATTATGGCAAGCATCGGTCGTCTATTAAGACAAGCATTGGTCGTCTATTATGGCAAGCATTGGTCGTAATAGAGGGCTCAAAAGGGGGTATAATCATAATAAAAACATAGAAGGTTTCAATGAAAAAATACAGGAAGATTTCAATGAAGAAGACAGGAAAGACGAGAAGAAGAAGACAAGAAAAACACAAAAAGATACTTGAAGGCGCAAAAAGATACAAGGACATGCAAAAAGTGATTGCAACAGAGTTAACAGTTAACAGTTCGATTTCGACACTCGGAATGGTTTACACCTTATTATAATAAATAATATATATATATACTTTTTTATAGATGGGGGTAGGGGTACGCAAAATATAACTGTTAACTGTTGACTGTTGCACTTGATGTTGCTTGATGCTACTCGTTGCACTTGATGCTGCTTGATGCAGCTTGACAGGAAGCAGCTCTACAAATAGAATATCGCCTCGTTGCCTTCATTGAAAAGCAGGTCGAGAATGCTCATGTTGGGCAGAAAACCATGCTTCTGCTCATACACCTGATAATAGCGCTGAGGTACGAATTCTGCATCAGGAAGAGGCTTTTTCGGACGAATCGCATCACGGAAATCCCGTATTTGAGTGTTGAATGTTGAGTGTTGAGTGTTGAATTGGGCTTGCGCCTCTGGGCTATTAAATTCTTCACTCTTCACTCTTCGTTCTTCACTTTCCCTGCTCTTCATTCTTCGTTCTTCACTTAAAACGTATCGGTCTGTAACCTTCACATGAGGACGAATGTCGAGCAACTCTATCATCTTCTCCATGATTTCCATATTGAAATCAAAGAGGAATTCGTATTTCTTCTCGTAGAAAGGGCGGATGTCGTCCTGATAATACTCGAAGAAAGGACTCTCACCATAGGCCGAGAGAAGCGCATTCCAATGCACGTGGCGCCAGTTGGCATGGTCGGAAATGCGAATATCCTTCATCGCCAGCGAAGTGTCGTGATTGGTAGGAATGGTGAGGGAAAGAGGACCATTGGTGGTAGGGATAATCATACGGTTGCGATAAGTCTGCTTGATAAAGCTCTCATGGCGCTCTATCAGGCACTCCTCATAGCGGTTCAGCTTCTGATACCACTGCACAGGACCGAAATACGTGGAAGATAATATTGCTTTCAAAATCTTTTTCTTTAATATTTTGGGTTCTTGATTTTTTTCTGTTTTCTTATCTATAAAATGAAATAGACCAACTTGATGGAATAAACCAACTGATGAGCAACTGGTTCAAAATAAAAATAAACTGTCAACAGTCAACAGTTAACAGTTTATTTTTCTATACTTTCCTTCTCAAGAGGAGCCGATTTTAGTCTCTCTAAAAGAACCGAACTCTAAAGAATCTAACTCTAAAAAGAGCCGAACCGCCCCTCTAAAAGAGTTTATATGCTTTTCCGATAATCTGATGCTTGTGGACAATGGTTTTTCCTTTCGCCGTGCGCACGAGATAGAAGCGGCAATCCTTGCAGCCGCAGCGCTTGCAGCAGATGGTAGGAATGACGTATCGCTCCCTGCCCATGCGAATCGTATCGCCAGGCATCTGCTCAATGACTCCGATGAAATTGGCTTCCATCCAGCCCCGCACATAAGAGCCTTTCTTCTCCCTACCCGTATATTTCGACTTCGGAGTAACGAGGCACTCTACGGAATCGGCAAAAACTATCGTCTCGCCACGGTGAAAAATATCGCAGTCAATCCTGTTCACTATCACTCTGTTGCCCTCCTTCAGCTGGGGAGGAAGCCCACCTTCGGGCACAGAATAGACAGTGAATACATAGGTGCGGATGCCCCATGCTAAGAGCAATGCCAGCACCAATGAGAGGAGGAATTTGAATGCTATTTTCAAACCGTCTGAGTCTTACTTTTGTTATCGACCTTACTTGATGTTATCGACAAACTTGAAGAGTCGGTTCCAGCGAATACCCGAGAAGCCCGGATGGTCTGGACTGTGGCTCCACCAGATGAAGATAGGTTTGCCCACCACATGATCCTCAGGCACAAAACCCCAATAGCGGGAGTCAGCTGAATTGTGGCGGTTATCGCCCATCATCCAGTAATAGTCGAGCTTGAAGGTGTAACTCTTCGCCTGCTTGCCGTTGATGAAGATGCGGCCCTGGCGGTCCACCTTCAGGTCGTTGCCCTCATACACCTTGATGCAACGCTCATATACAGGCAGATTCTTCAGCGTGAGGGCTATAGACTGGCCCTTCTTAGGAATCCATACCGGACCGTAATTATCGCGCGTCCAACCCGTATAGGCATTCAGCGGATAGAGGTCGCCATAAGTAGCATCTGTATTGATGGAGATGCTCTCCACCAGATTCTTATTGGCCTTCAGAGCGAGATAAGCCTTGCGGGTAAGCGGAATAGCGCCCGACTGGTTGTAGGTCAGCAAGTCTTCATTGGTAATGCCCAACTCGTCTGCCAAATCCATCGGGAACTCGCCCTTGAGCTTCATCTTGTAGGTATATTGCACATTGTCAGGCTCCTTGTTGGCCTTGCCATCCAGATATACGATGCGATTCTTGATCTGCAGGGTCTGTCCCGGCAAACCAACGCAGCGCTTCACGTAGTTCTCGCGGCGGTCGGTAGGTCGGCTGATGATGTCGCCATATTCGCCCGGATTGCTCACGATGTAGCTTCTGCCCACCTGGTAAACCTGCGCGAAATACTGGCGCTGCTGCAGCGGATTCATCTGTCTCACGTCCTTGGAAAGTCCGTTCTGCTCCAAAATCTGCTCGCCGAATCCATACACCATCTGGTAGTAATCCTGTGCCTGATAGCGCTCTTCATTCACCAAGGTATCGCCCGCAGGATAATTGAACACCACGATGTCGTTGAGCTTCACATCGCCTAATCCCTTCACGCGGCGATAATCCCAATGAGGCCATTCACAGTAGCTCTTCACGTTGACCAGCGGCATGGTGTGCTGGGTGAGAGGCATGGTGAGTGGAGTCTGAGGAATACGTGGACCGTAGCTCACCTTGCTCACGAAGAGATAATCGCCCGTGAGAAGGCTCTTCTCGAGAGATGAAGACGGAATCACATAGTTCTGGAAGAAGAACAGGTTGATGAAATATACTGCCACGAGGGCGAACACCAATGCATCTACCCAGCTCATGATGAAGCGTACAGGACCCTCGGAGTCCTTCCACCACTGCCAGCGTATCTTCTTGGTAATATACACATCAAAGATGAATGGCACGACGATCAGTCCCAGCCAACTCTTCAACCAGATGAGGAATGCAAGGTACAATACGAGAACAATAGCAAACTTCGTCCACTGCACCTTCATATTCAGTTTTTGTTTCTCTTTATCTATCATTTTTTCTCTTTTTTCTGCTTATCAGATCAGAACGTTTTTATTAGGAACTGCTTAAAGATTCCATCAGAATTTCATCCTTAGAACCAATCTGAACCTGTTTATCATTTAGAACTTAAAGAGATCTGATGTGGTGAGCAGACCGGAATGGTTGGCTGTGAACTCAGCTGCAAGCACGGCTCCGAGTGCGAAGCCCTTGCGTGAATGAGCACTGTGCTCGATGGTAATCATATCAGCATCAGAATCGTACATCACGGCATGGATTCCAGGCACCTCGCCATCGCGCACGCAGTTGATCACCAAATCCTCATCAGTGATGTTCTGATCGCCCTCGTCGTGATGACCATCCTCAGTCCAGTAAGTCACGCCGCGCTTCCAGTCTTTCTTGCGGTCGATATTGTCGATGATTTCCTCTGCCAGGGTGATGGCAGTGCCAGAAGGAGCATCGAGCTTATGTACGTGGTGGGTTTCCTGCATACATACAGAGTACTGTGGGAACCCGTTCATGATCTTAGCCAGATAGCGGTTGACGGCAGAGAAGATAGCCACACCGATACTGAAATTAGAGGCCCAGAAGAGGGTCTGCTTACCGTCGGCGCAGAGTTTCTCCACGTCTT
>OQVT01003518.1_pt1 | contig 10046 bp, 8 predicted proteins | sample 1691561 | NCBI WGS metagenome assembly OQVT01 (sample SAMN03418260, study PRJEB22391) | human gut metagenome | biome: human-gut; feature: organic feature; material: feces | host: Homo sapiens | place: Tanzania | collected 2013-01
GTTGCGGCATAGAGGTCTCTTTTTGTGGTATAATGTCGAAAAAATTTTTATTACATATATTTACAAAATGGAGGGCGTATATGAGAGGGAAAAAGAATAAAATAATGGTTGGAATCTATATGGGAATTTTCATAATTGCCATGCAGGGAGAAGGATTGTATGTCTGTGCAAATGAGAGTGTGAAGTATCAATATGATGCGTTAGGGCGAGTGGTATCTGTGTATTATTCCAATGGAGCGGAATATGAGTATAAATATGATAAGAATGGGAATATTGTGTCTGTCAAAAAAGTAAAGGGTGAAACGACAGAGAAGCCGAATACGACAGAAGGGTCAGGTACAGAAGAAACAACAAAGGAACCAAATACAGAGAAGACAACAGAAACGACGAGAGAACCGGATACGGAGAAGAAAACGGAAACAACGAAAGAACCGGATATGGGGAAGACAACAGAAACAACAAAAGAATCGGATACAGAGAAAACAACAAAGGCAACGGAAACATCAACTACGGAGAAGACAACAAGTGTAGCAACAGAGGAAGGAATAGAGGAGCCGGTAAGTACAACAGAGGCTGATGGAGCTGATTGACAGCAGGATAGAAGACGGAATGGACAGATCGGACATCGAGGAGTCCTTGATCGGGGATTTGATGGACGAAACATCTTTCCATTTCTGCATGTCCTACGCACTCTGGAAGTTGGGGCAGAAAAGACAATCCGAATCGGAATACGATGAAGATCTGGAGAAAATGCTTGCCCTTGACTCCGTCCCGGAAGACAAAACCGAAAACGAGACGGAATCAGAGTCGGAGACGGAATCATCGGAGCCGGAAGATCTCTCGGCCAGAGAGGTTTTGGGCAGGCTGAATGAGATGCCGGGCTGGAACAACCTCAAGAGAAGGATGGAGGGTATCATCAGCCTCCATGGTGTCGCGGAAATCCGGGACGCCTTAGGGCTGAAGAAGAATCTGCCCACGATGCACACAATACTCATCGGGAATCCCGGCACCGGGAAATCCTGTTGTGTCAAGTATCTGGCGGAAATCTATCACGCCCTCGGCATGCTGCCCGAGAACAGCATCAGGCTGACCAATCTTGCCAAAGTGTCCAACAGCACCATCACCAGTGAGATACACTACGCCATCGGAGGTGTCCTCGTCTTTGAAAACGCACATGAGCTCTATCACAGCGAGAACAAGCCCATCGACAACGAGCAACAGATCGTACGTAGTCTCATCGACGAGCTGAACGACCCGGCGAAACAATCCAACTGGATGCTCGTGCTGACCGGAGAGCCACAGGGGATGGAATCCCTGCTCGCCGCTTATCCTGAACTCAGGGAGCATTTCCAGGAACCGATCTACATGGAGGACTTCAAGCCGGAGGAACTGTACCGGATCGTGGACAGATGCTGCGACGAAAGGGATGTGCATCTTGCCCCGCAGGCAAAGAAGAAACTTGAGATGTTCCTCCTTCACAAGTACAACCAGCGCGGACCGAACTTTGAGAACGCCAGGTTTGTGCAGCGTCTTTTTGACGAGAAGATCATCCCGGCCATGTACAAGAGGATAGCGGACAGCGAGGATCCCGAGGTCGCCGATGACTTGGGGCTTGTCGTGGCGGAAAGCATCCCTTCGATCAATGGCAGCTCTGGTGACGGAATGGCGGAACTTGATGAGCTCATAGGCCTTGCGAGGATAAAGACAAGGGTCAAGGACTACCTCAACGCCGTGAGGCTGGCATCAAGGCGGATGGAACTCGGTCTCCCGACCAGCATGCCGCGTCTGCACATGGCCTTTCTCGGGAATCCCGGAACAGGAAAGACCACAGTCGCGGAGATCATAGGCAAGGTGTTCGCCGAATGGGGGATCCTGTCCGTCGGGCGGGTCATCCGCACGGAGAAAAGCCAGATGGTCGGACAGTATATAGGGGAAACGGAGTACAAGATGAACAATCTTCTGGCCAGGGCACGAGGCAATATCCTTTTCATCGATGAGGCCTACCAACTGGCCGAAGGCGGCGAAAGGGATTTCGGGCGGATAGTGATGAACTCGCTGCTTACGGAACTCGGCAAAAACAACCTTGACATGGTCGTGATCCTTGCCGGCTACACGGCTCCGATGAAAAAGCTGCTGGAAAGCAATGAAGGAATAGAAAGCCGTTTCCCGAATGTCTTCAATTTCGAGGACTACACGACCGACGAGCTCCTTGAGATAGGCAAGTTGATGATTCATAGGCAAGGATTCAACCTGACCGAAGGGGCGGAACTGAATATGCAGGCCATCATCCGGGCCGAATCCGAGAAGCCGTCCCCACGCTTCGGCAACGGACGTTTCGTGTCCAATCTCCTGCAGAACGAGATACTCGCGACTCTTGGGGCAAGGACAGCAAAGATGGACAATCCCACCGCCGAAGATCTCAGCACGATCCTACCCGAGGATGTTGTGGTCAACAAGGCCCAGAAAGATGTCATCTTTGACGATGTGGCGATCGACGAGGCGCTGAAGAGACTTGACAGCCTCGCGGGTTTGCCAAATGTCAAGCAGGCGATCCATAATTTTGTCCAATCCGCCCGCTACCTCCACTCTATCGGCGAGCCTTACGTCGGCAAAGGGCTTCTGTCCTGGAGATTCATCGGCAAGAGCGGAACCGGCAAGAGCACGGTGGCGGAGATTATGGCGGAGATCCTTAAGGGGATGCGCCTCATCGCGAACAGCCATATAACCGAGATAAAGGGTGAACGAATATTCAATGTCTCAGAGTCAGACTGTGACGCCGTGCTTCAGGAGGCGGTGAAGAAGTCTTGCAACGGATTGATATTCATTGACGTGGATGATTCCAAATTTGACGGCACAAGAAGCTACTACGGTCGCAGCGTCGAGCAGATCCGATTGAAAGTCAAGGAATTGACCATCGAGAGCGGAGGCGAATGCGCCTTGATCCTCGCCGAGCTGGACGCTCCTAACAAAAACGTGGCCGAGCAGCTCTCTGACGGCGGAGTCTATGAGTTCGACCACACGCTGGTCTTCAAAGACTTCACCCCTGACGAGCTCTTCCAGATTCTCTGCGGATGTCTCGAAAAGTTCCTGGTCAGCTTCAGTCCGGCCGCCGAAAGGCACATCAAAGGCTTCCTGAAATCCCTGAACTCATCGATCGGAGCGTCGGCCAGAACCATGAAACTCATGTCACGCACAATCTACCAGCAGGTAATCCTCCGCGAATCCGGCCTCGCCCGGCCACCGAAGTCCCACCAGGTACAGCTGGCCGACATCGAGACCTTCAAATGGGACTCCAAGAAAGGGAAGATCGGTTTCTGAATACGAATGGCCATGTCTAACATAAGAGTAAACACAACCGAGCTTCTGCAGCTCCTTGACCTGATACCTGCCAGCCACAACATCATGCTGGTCGGACGGCACGGGATCGGGAAGTCAGAGATTCTCACTGAATATTTCAACTCTCGCGGCATGCCCGTTGTCCCTCTGTTCCTCGGCCAGATGGCTGATCCCGGAGACCTCATAGGCATCCCGGCGAGAAACGAGAAGACCGGCAAGACCGACTTCATGCCCCCTTACTGGTTCCCGTTGGACGGCAAGCCGATCGTCCTGTTTCTGGACGAGCTGAACAGGGCACGTCCGGAGATTCTCCAGACCATCATGGACCTGGCCCTCAACAGGACACTGGCCGGACGCCGGCTGCCGGAAGGGAGCCGGATCATCAGCGCGGTCAACGAGGGCGACCGGTACCAGCTCACGGACCTGGACCCGGCTCTGGTCAGCCGTTTCGACATTGTGAATTTCCAGCCTACAGTCCAGGAATGGCTTCTGTGGGCGGGACGCAACGGAGTGGACAGACGGGTCATGGATTTCATCGAGGATAACCCTGTCTGGCTGGACAGGAACCCGGACATGAAAGAGAACGAGGACACCGGGCTGGACAAGACCCCGGACCGCAGGGCATGGAAACGAGTGTCAGACATCATCTCAGGAGTCGAGACGATGACTCCTGTCCATCAAAAAGCCATCGCGGCGATTGTCGGGGCAAAGGCCACCGTCGCGTTCCGAAGCAGCGTGACAATGAACAGGCTGGCCAGCGGAAAGGATGTGCTGTACAGTTTCCATTCCGTCAGGGACAGGATCGACGGCTACTCGCTGCACGAGTTGTCAACAGTGAACGACAGCATCTTCAGATGTCTTGAGGTCGAGAAAGTCACGGAGACCGACATGGAGAATGTCAAACAAAACCTCGTGGACTATTTTGAATGCCTTACTGGCTCCCACAAGGAAGCCGCCGCGCATTTCGCCAACCTTTATGTCCGCCAGACCTACCCCAAGGCCGTGGCTTTCATGGCCAAGGAATGCCGGACACTGACAATCACACTGGTCCGTTTCGTCAAAGGCCTCAAGTAGATGGAAGACCGCATTGAGAGGATCATCAAACGCTGGTTCGTCACCGAGCCCGCACTTTTCGCCGTGATCTGCTCGCATGAGATCGCCGGGAACGTCAAGATGCGCTGTCCCGTGCGCAGCGGAGGCGGAAGGATCGAATGTAATCCGGATTTTGTCCGTGAGATGTCCGACGACGCCCTGGAGGAGGCATTGAGGACGGAAGTGCTACGCATCATGCTGAAGCACCCCTACGAGCGGCGTCCGGACGGTTGCCGAGGGGAGGCGATGGTCTTCGGAAGCAACCTTGTGATCAGCGACAACTACACGTTCTCCCGTTTCAACCTGCAGACAGCAGATGGTTCAGGATTCGAGGCCGGACTCTCCTATGAGGCATATTCCCGAAAAGTCGAGAAAGCCATGGAAGAAGGCGTCATTCCGTCAGGCGATCCTTCGCTGCGGGATGTGTCGGAACTTTGGGACGACGACCCTCTCCAGATAGCGCTCGTCAACGGAGTCCTTGAAGGAATAAAGGACTGGGGATCGTTGACCGGCGACCTGCTGGAAAGTGTTAAGGCCTCATCCCAGGCATCGATCAACTGGAAAAACGTGCTTGCGGGGTTCCGATCCTCGGTGCTTTCAATGGACAGAAGGCTGACAAGGATGCGCCCGTCACGCAGGACAGGATTCGAGAACATGGGTTCCGTCCGTCGGTTCACAAGCCGTATTCTTGTCGCGCTGGATGTCAGCGGTTCGGTGTCCAGCGAGGCGCTGGGCTATTTTTGGGGCGTTGCCAACAGCGCGTTCAAGTACGGAATCACGGAGATTGACGTCATCCAGTTCGAGATGTATGTCACGGTCAAAGACAGGCTCAGACATGCCCTCAAGGAAACTTTTGCGTTCGGCCGTGGAGGAACGGATTTCCAGGTGCCGGTGGACTATGCGGCGAAAGGAGGCTACGACGGTCTGGTCATTGTCACGGACGGAGAGGCCCCCCCACCCGTCATTCCCGACAATTTCAAGGCGGAGATCCTGTGGGTCTGCGAAAGTGCGGAGGCGTACAGGAGAAATTCCGGCTGGATGTCCCGCTCCGGCAGGGTCTGCACGATGAGACTACGATGAGACTATGATAAGACTATGATGAGAGAGCGTCCAGCACGTCGAACAGGCTCAATGTGCTGAATCCCTGCCCTTTGTCATATTCATTATGGATCCGTCCGATGAATGCCGAGCAGGCCCTTTCAAGATCAAGGTTCCGCACCTTGAAGCCGCGCCTTGAACGGCATGTCGGGCACCATGTGTGCAGGACGCACTCGTCAAGGGCTGCGTAATCATATTCATAATCAATGAGAATCGGCCTTTCCTTGCAATGGCAGCCACCAATGGACCCGGATCTGAAAAGATCGGGCGCTTCCTCTATCGCCTTGAGTATCACGCCCAAAGGGACTTCCTTGTAGATCTGGCGGTTGAATATTCCCGTGCGGGCGTAGAAAAACCTCGGATTTCCGTAGATCCGCTCCCTTTCAGCCCAGAACGTCGGGAAGTGTAGCCTGTAAACCTCCTTGAGGTTTTCCGCCGACTCCAGCACATCGGTGGCGGCCTTCTGGATCAGGCTCCTCACGATCTCGGCATTGCCTGCGTCAATCTCCCCATCGTCATCCAAATAAATCCGCGAAAGCACCAGAATGGTGTGTGAATATTGATCCGCACGGACCGTCACGTCCCCGCTTTCAAGAGCCTTTCTGGAATTGCGGCACTTGAATATGAATGCGTTGCCGTCGCTCTGCCTACTCAGTTCCTCCGCCGAAGGATCAATCAGCGGAATGACCCTGCTGTTGGTCAGAGCGGCGGTCATGAAAAGATAGTCCGTGTAGTCATCGCTGTGCGCGATGTCCAGTATCACCTTGTCGATCATCAGACCGAAGAGACGCTAACAGATCGAGTTAAGGCTCGGGACATATTCCCGCTGGATTGTTTCGGCGAACATCGTCGAGATTTCCTTCTCGCCGAATCCAAGATTGGCTCCGAACGAATAGATGAACTCCAGTTCCTTTTCTGCGATGTCCTTGTCAGACAGCACCAAAGACATCACATAGCGCAGCATGGGACCTCTCATGCCCGGATCAATATCCAGAATAGCCGTGATCGCCTTGGAGAACACTTCGCTGACATTCGCCTTCGCGATCTCATCCAGATAGACACGCGGGAAGATCGTCATCGGGGCCAATGTGCTGATGATGTGGTTGACCTCCTCGCTTGTGACCTCGTTGTCCACTCCAGCCACTATCAGTCCGACCGAGGCTATGAAATCGGCCATGTACTCGTCGATCGGTGAGTTCCCGACCTTCATCAGGATCGAGATCAGCGGCTCCATGCCTGCTGAAAGTTCCTCCTCGGACTCCGCCCCGGCGAACAGATTCAGAGCCTGCACCCTGATCGGATTGACAGGATGTGACGCTCGGTTGAGTCCCTTGTCCTTAAGGAAATAGTCCAGATGTCTGCTGTTGTCCTCCAGCAAGGCATCCATGCTGACATTCATCTTGGCCAGATCCAGCCCGGACGCCATCTTGAAGAAAGCCGTCACGCATGCGTCCACCTTCCCGACAGCCATGTAGCCATAGCGGTCAGCCACAAGCTCGGCCAGCTGGTCATGAAGCCTGATCTTGTAATGAAGGGTCATAGGCGGCGTTGTGTTGTCCGGCGGGAACACGAACATTATCAGTCTTTTGAGCGCGCTGTCCCGGTTGATGAGGTGTCCCAGCTCATGTCCGATGACAAACCGAAGCTCATCCTCGGTCATAAGGCTGACCAGCGAGGAGTTCAGGTTCACGATGTGCGGCATCCCTTCCTCAGCGGCCGCCACAGAAAACGCGTTGACCGTCGAGTCACCCGACACATAGAAGTCAACAGCCTCCTCGAAGCCCAGTCTCTCCTTAACCTCATGGCACAGCGCATAAAGATCCCCCAGCAACGGCTTCGTGATCTTGATGCTGTGTCCCTCCATGTTGCTCCTCCAGTACTCATCCCCGCTGTTCAGCTTGGCCTTCTTGAGCACCGCCTCAACCACTCCCCCCTGCAGCGCGTCATAGATCTGTCCCCCAAGAATCTGCTCCAGTTCTATCGTCGGATTTAGATTTTTCATGTCGAATTCGTTTTTAGTGTTAATTATTGAGTCCACTTGAAAAAGTACCATTCGCCACTTTTTACCCCCGTTGGAAGTACCTGTGTGGCACATATTTTTTCAAAAAAAAAGACTTTTTCAAGTGGACTCATTATTTAAGTGTTAATGTTATTTACTTCCCCAATGTCAACCTCACACAAACTTCATAGTATAAACTCCATTATCGTCACTAAAGTCATCAGCGAGAGCCCCTCCACCTCAAACAACGAAACATCCTCTTTCAGACCTCTAAAAACAAATATACGAATAATCCTAAAAAACGCAAAATGCCATACGTCATGCAGATCAATGGCAAAGTCGAAATATTAGCGTAAAGCGATACGCCATAAGATCTACTTCACGGGAATGCCGTTCATTTGGTAAAGGGTCGCGAAGAACGGCTTAGAAGAGGGTCGGGTGGCTGTCGTCGAGCTGGGCGAGGATCCTGGCCATGGCGGCTTCGCGGAAGAGGGTGGAACGCTCCTTGATGCCGAAACGGACGCAATATTCCTGGACTGCTGCCAATTCCTTGTCGTTCAAGTAGATGACCTGTCTATGCGTGCGACGGAGCGATGCTCTGCGCTTCTTAAGATAATCCGGATCAGGTGCCGAAGCGTTCTGTTTTTTTCTTGCCAAAATCTGAATGTTTAGGCAGTCTTGGGACTGCGGCCACAAAAATAAGCATTTTTAATGAAAAGAACGATTTAGAAGCCTGTACTTTCAGCAAAAAATGATACCTTTGTAACTGGTTGTAAACATCAAAACGGACATTATGAGCAACAGAGTACTGATTTTCTCAGCCCCGTCAGGGTCTGGCAAGAGCACTATAGTGAACCATATTCTCGGAATATACAATGATCAGATGGAGTTCTCAATCTCCGCGACCTCAAGGGCACCGCGCGGCACCGAGCAGGACGGCAAGGAATATCACTTCGTCACACCGGAGCGCTTCCGCGAGCTGATTGCCAAGGACTCTTTCGTTGAATATGAGGAAGTTTATGAGGATCACTTCTACGGGACTCTCAAGTCAGAGGTGGAGCGGATCTGGGCGGCCGGACACGTCATCATCTTCGATGTCGATGTCAAAGGAGGTGTGAACCTCAAGAAATATTTCGGGGACAAGGCTCTGTCCATATTCGTCCAGGCGCCGTCCGTTGAGGCTTTAAGGGAAAGGCTCGTCAAAAGAGGGACCGACTCTCCTGAGGCCATCGAGGAGCGTGTCGCCAAGGCCGCCGAGGAGATGACCTACGCTCCGAAATTCGACTATGTGCTTGTCAACGACGACCTCAAGACGGCTTTCGCCGAGGTCGAGAAGGTTGTCGAGGACTTTCTTGACGACGGGAAACTGAACTACTCTACTTTCATCTAAGGAATCAGTGAAGATAGCCGTTTATTCGGGGTCGTTCAATCCCCTGCACATCGGCCATCAGGCCATAATGGAGTACCTGACAAGGGAGAAGGAATATGACTGGGTTTACCTCGTTGTGTCTCCTAAGAACCCCCTGAAGGATTCCATAAGCGCGGATTCCGGTGAAAGCCGTTATGAGGCTGCCGTGGCCGCCGTCAAACGTCACCCGGAACTGCACGTCTGGGTGGACGACATCGAACTCAAGATGGATCCGCCGCACTACACAATCAGAACTTTGGACGCGTTGAAGCAGCGCGAGCCTGACAACGATTTCACTCTTGTCATAGGCGCGGACAACCTCCAGAGCATCCGCCGCTGGAGGGATTTCCCGAGAATACTTTCCGAATATGGAGTGACGGTCTACCCGCGCAAGGGGTACGATGTGGATGGCATCAGGCATCGGCTGATCGAGGAGTGCAAGGATTTTCCCGCACCTTATGTACTTGATTCCGAAGAAATTGCCCCGGACGGAATGCGAAGCCTTGAAGAGACCCTTCTCCGCTCCTACAACATCGAGGTCATCGACGCCCCGATAGTGGACATTTCCTCCACCGAGATCCGTGACGGGTTGCTGGCCGGCAAAGACATGTCGGAATTCCTTATGTGACCTCGCCATACGTTATTTGGCCAAACAATTTCTCCCACCCGAATATTTAGCCATACAATTTCTCCCACCGAATTTTTCTCGTTACAAAAATTGCGGATGGGAGAAATTGTTTTGCATATTCTGAAGTTGTCTGAAAATTTCCTGCCATATCCACATGGTCAGGTACATTCGAATATAGTGAAAAGAAAAAAAATATTTCCCGACTTTGACAGCCTAAAAATTCCGTTTTTCTTACACCCTGATAATCAACGCGTTGTAAAAAAACGCTGATTTTTCAGGGTGAATCGCATCTCCTTTTCGTGCCTTTGAAAGAAGCTTCGTGCATAGGTGTAAACAAGTAGGGTGATTCATTGCCAAAGTCAGGAAAATATTTCTGTTTTTTTATGACGGAATATAGGTTTCTTATCATTATTTACGTTTAGTAACCTTCAAAAAATAACCTGCATCACTTTAAATTTGCAATATATTGATGTTCAGGGTGATTC
>OQVT01003520.1_pt1 | contig 10036 bp, 9 predicted proteins | sample 1691561 | NCBI WGS metagenome assembly OQVT01 (sample SAMN03418260, study PRJEB22391) | human gut metagenome | biome: human-gut; feature: organic feature; material: feces | host: Homo sapiens | place: Tanzania | collected 2013-01
ACCTCAAGCAGCGGCTTGCACGGATAGTCGTCGGCTATGACCGCTCCGGCCGCCCCGTGACCTGCCGCGAGCTCAAGGCGCACGGTGCTATGGCGGCGCTTTTAAAGGACGCGATCAAGCCCAACCTCGTGCAGACGCTTGAAGGCACTCCGGCGTTTGTCCACGGCGGGCCGTTTGCGAATATAGCGCATGGATGCAGCTCCGTTTTGGCGACCCGCATGGCGCTGCATGCTGCGGATTACGCCGTCACCGAGGCGGGCTTCGGCGCAGACCTCGGCGCGGAAAAGTTCCTCGATATAAAGTGCCGCGAGACGGGACTGAAGCCCTCCGCGGTGGTGGTCGTCGCAACGATAAGGGCATTAAAAATGCACGGCGGGCTCAGTAAAGGCGAGCTTGAGCATGAGGATCTTGCGGCGCTCAGGGCGGGAATGCCGAACCTGCTGCGCCATGTCTCCAATATCAAAAACGTCTACCGTCTGCCCTGCGTCGTGGCGCTCAACCGCTTCCCGACGGATACGGATGCCGAGATAGCCCTTGCGCGGGAAATGTGTGCGCAGCTCGGAGTGCAGGTCGTTCTGTCCGACGTGTGGGCGAAGGGCGGCGCGGGCGGAGCTCGGCTTGCAAACGCCGTGGTGAGCCTGTGCGAGGAGGATAACTCGGGCTTTGCTTATGCCTACGAGCTCAATTGCGGCATAGAGGACAAAATCGCCGACATAGTCAGAAAAATCTACGGCGGCAGAGCGGTTGAATTTTCGCAGACCGCCCGCGAGCAGATACGCAGCCTCAATTCTTACGGCTTTGATAAGCTGCCCGTGTGCATAGCCAAAACACAAAACAGCTTCTCCGACGACCCGAAGCTCCTTGGCGCACCCACGGACTTTACCGTGAGCGTCCGCAGCGTGAAGGTCAGTGCCGGAGCGGGATTTATCGTGGCTCTGGCGGGAAATATAATGACGATGCCCGGACTCCCAAAGCATCCGGCAGCCGAGGGCATCGACATAGACGATAACGGAAGGATAACGGGACTTTTCTGATGGATTTTAGCAGAATGCTCGGCTATACCGAGGCGCTGAGCAAGAATAACGAGCGCACGTGGTTTCACGATAACCACAGGGAATATGAGCTGGCACAGGAGGATTTTCTCATGGTGCTTGACGTGATGAAGTTCGTCTTGGCAAAGGACGCGCCGCAGATAGGGGACGCGCTGCTGTTTGAAAACCCCAAGAACTTCATGTACCGCATCCCGCGCGATATGCGTTACAGCAAGAACAAAACGCCCTATAACCCTGCGTTCAGGGCGTATCTGTCGCCGCATAAAAAGGATTTCCTGCCGCTTTCTTACTATCTGCATATTAGCTTTGACCGCTGCATTCTCGAAACGGGCGCATGGCCGTGGGAGACAAAGCAGCTCGGCCGGCTGCGCGAGTATATAGCCTATAACTTCGAGGAGCTTGAGGCGATAGCTTCAGAAAACGGGCTTGCGATCATAGGTGAGCAGCTCAAGCGCACACCGCGCGGCTTTGACGCGGAGCACCCCGCCGCCGAGTGGCTCAAATATAAGTTTTGGCTCACCGAATACTCGTTCACGCCCGACGATATGCGCGATCTCGACAGCTTTGCCGAGGCAGCGGGGCGGGCAGTGCAAAGATTTGAGCCGTTCAGACAGTTTCTCATGGGCGCCTTTGACGACAGAATCTGCACCGACGAAATCGAATAAACCATATCAGCAAAAAACAGACCGATGACAAGCATCGGTCTGTTTTTATGTAAATCATATTATATCATGAATACATCGCCGTAGGGATAGGGACTGCCGTGGTTTTCGACTGCCCAGCGCTCAAACGCCTCTTTGTCTCGGATGACAAGACCCGAAATGCGGTCGATGCCGAGTGTCTTTAATTCGGGGCAAAGCGGGGCGGTGGGCCCGATTATCACCGTTTTTGCGCACTTTGAAAGCTCAATAAGACGCGGCATGGTTTTGTTAACTGCGGCGCTCGCGGTCATGACGACAATGTCGCACTGTGGCAGAATATACTCGCATGCGGAGTCGGGGTAGTCGCCGGGCTTAGGCTCGCGCTCAATTATGTAAACCTCACTTGCGCCCTTCAAGGCGTCCGGCTGAAGGCTGAGATGTCCGACGAGCGCAATTTTTTTGCCCTCGGTCACCATGCCCTGAGTGCAGCTTTTGTTGTAGCTGCAATGCGCATTTAGCTCGTCCATATGCTCAGGCGTGTTATAAAAGGCGTTTATGACCGCCATGCCCTCGGTGGCCTCCTGAAAATTCCACGATAGCACAGCGCTTGCCGCCGTGCGCGCGTCCAGCCCCTCAAGCGTATCGAATTTTCTCTCCCGGCTTTCGAGCGTATAGTGCATCGCAATGCCGAAGCGGCCGTCACTCAGCTCCGCCGCTACCCATGATTTGCCGTTTATTATACGCGAAACGTATAGCTTGTCGGAAATTCCGTTTATCAAAATATCATAATAATTCATAGCACTATCCTCCGCTGTTATTATATCACCGCTTGCGCCCTCATAGCAAGTGATGTTATAATCAATAAATTACGGAGGTATTGCCATGATATTTGACACACACGCACATTATGACAGCGGGGCATTCAATGCCGACCGCTTTCAGATACTCGACGGTATGCCCGAAAAAAACGTCGGGCTCATCGTTGATCCCGGCTGCGACCTTGAAAGCAGCCGTGCCGCAATTGCGCTTGCGGAGAAGTACGACTATGTCTACGCCGCGGTAGGCTGGCACCCGGAGGACATTGACAAATTTTCCGAGGAGGCGTTTTCGGAGCTCAAAAGGCTCGCGCAGCACCCCAAATGTGTTGCCGTCGGTGAAATTGGGCTCGATTACTATTGGGACAGCGAGCACAAGGACGAGCAGAAGGCGATTTTCCGCCGCCAGATCGAGCTTGCGCTGGAATTAAACAAGCCCATCATCGTCCACGACCGCGAGGCGCACGGCGACAGCCTTGAGATCGTGCGCGGCTATCCCGAGCTGCGCGGTGTTTTCCACTGCTATTCGGGCAGCCCCGAAATGGCGGCGGAGCTTTTAAAGCGCGGCTGGTATCTCGGCTTTGACGGTCCCATTACATATAAAAATGCACGACGCGCCATCGAGGTGCTTGAAATATGCCCCGTTGAACGCATCGTCATCGAGACCGACAGCCCCTACCTCACCCCCGTGCCCAATCGCGGCAAGCGCAACGACTCGTCGCAGCTTTGCCACGTTATCGAGAAGATCGCCGAGGTCAAGGGCATGAGCACAGGGGAAGTCGAGCGCATCACCTTTGAAAACGGCAAAAAGCTTTACGGATTGGAGGGCAAGTGATGTATAAGCCCAATATAATACTTTCAGGCGCACCCAACGCCCGCGATCTCGGCGGACTTGAAACGCGCGACGGAAAAACGCTGAAAAAAAACCGCCTCATACGAAGCGGTATGCTTGCAAATTTAAGTGACGCTGACGTCAAATACCTTGAAAACGCGGGGCTGCGGACAGTCGTTGACTTCCGCACTCTTGCCGAGCGACAGCAGAAGCCCGACCGCGTTATAGAGGGCGTTGACTATATAATTTGCCCCATGCTCGAGGACAAGGCCGAGGGAGTGACGCGCGACAAGCCCGAAACCGAGGACGAGGAGGCACAGCGCACCTTGAGCATGGTGCGCAGGCTCATGAAAAACGGCAGAGACGGCGCCGCACAAATGAGTATGCTCTACGGTGTGCTCGTGACGCTTGACCATTCCATAGATCACTATCGGCAGTTTTTCGATATTCTGCTGCATAACGAAGCCGGCGCATTGCTTTACCACTGCACCATGGGCAAGGATCGCGTGGGCACCGCGACGGCGTTCATTCTCAGCGCGCTCGGAGTGCCGGAGGAGGCGATGCTTGCCGACTATATGCTAACCTGCGAGCGCTGTGCGCCCGGTACGGAGCGGCTTATTGAAAGCTGCCGAAAATACACCGACGATCCGCAGGAGCTGCAATTCGTCCGCGAGCTTGATACGGTCAAAGAGAGTTATCTTTCGACGGCGCTCGGGATAATAAACACCATGCACGGCGGAATGGATGCCTTCCTGCGCGAGAAAATGCAGCTTGACGACGCAAAGCTCGGGCGGCTGCGTGAGCTTTATCTCGAGTGATCAGTCCATAAACGTATCGGAATAACAGTCGAGTGTGAGGCAGGTTGAAAGCCCCGCGAGTATCCGCTGCATATCGTTGTCGGTATATTTAAGCTCCGGCGCGCTCAGAGCTTTCTCGGGTGCAATATCATATGAGAGCATGACGCGCACCGAGGTGCCGGCGTTGGCACCGCGACTTTCGACAATGAGCGCACCGTTGTGCATTTCCGCTATGGCTCTCACCACCGCGAGACCTATTCCGGCTCCGCCCGGACGGGTAAGACACTCCGGGTACCTGTACCTGTCGAATACGAGCGGAAGCTCCTCGGGCGGTATGCCCACTCCGTCGTCGTCCGTGCCGATTATAAGGCTGCTGCCCGTGCGCAGCAGCGACAGCGTCGCTCTGCCGCCGCGCTTGCCGTATATTATGCTGTTGGATAAAAGATTTAACACCAGCTGCATTAAAAGCTCCCGGTCGGCAACTATGCGCAGGTGCGTCTCGGACTTGAAGGATATATCAAAATTAAGCGGCTTGCCGAGTATTTCCACCGTGCTCACCATTTTTTCGCAAAGCTCGGTAACATCGACGGGCTGCGGGTGAAAGGCGATGGTGCCCGATGCAATGCCGGAGAGCGTTGTGAAGTTGTCAAGAGTGCGCTTTATCCTGTAATAATTGCGGTTCAGCGTGCAGACATATTCCTTGAGCCTTTCGTTTCCGAGTTCATCAGCTATGCCGGATAAGCACGTTGCGGAAAAGCGTATGTTGGACATATGCGTTCCAAGGCTTGCAATAACAGCCTCGCTCGGGTCGATATGATGCTCGGCGTATATCATTACATAAACTCTCAGCCCGCCGCCCGTCGAGACCTTGACCGTACAGTTCTTTTCGTTTATGACGGCGGTGGTCACGAAGTTGTCCGCCTGATTGTTTGATATGTGCGGTGGCATGAGCTCGGAAAGCGGCCTTGAAGAAAGATCCTTGCCCGCGAGCGTAACTGCGGCGTGATTCATGTAGATTATCCTGCCGTTGCGCGAAACGGCAACAGGCTCGTCAAGCATGGAAAACGCAGCGGAGAGCATACCAATGTCGGTCATGTTGTTCACCTCGTAACAAAATTCATGACTATTCTATCAAAAACGAGCATTTTATACAAGAGGGGCACCCAAAATACGCAGTTTTTGAAAAAGTTTTGGATGTATCGAAATATTGATTTTTGAGTATAGTATATGTTACAATCTTATCATAAAGCCAGTAATGATTTCCAAGCAAAAAATAAAATACGGAGGAACATATTATGATTAAAGTTGCTATCAATGGTTTTGGCCGCATCGGCCGTCTCGCATTCAGAGCCGGCATCGTTGCCGACGATATCGAGATCGTTGCGATAAACGCTCCCGATAAGACCCCTGCGCAGCTTGCATACACCGTAAAGTACGACTCTGTCCACGGCCGCTTCCAGGGCACCGTCGAGTATGACGATAATTCCATCACCGTAAACGGCAAGCGCGTTGCAATAGTCGGCAACCGCAACCCCGCAGAGCTGCCTTGGGGCGAGATGGGCGTTGAGTACGTCCTCGAATGCACCGGCGCTTTCCTCACCACCGAGAAGGCACAGGCTCACCTCGACGCAGGCGCACAGGTCGTCGTTCTGTCCGGTCCTTCCAAGGATGACACCCCGATGTTCGTTTGCGGCGTAAACCTCGATAAGTACACCCCCGACATCAAGGTCGTTTCCAATGCATCCTGCACCACCAACTGCCTTGCTCCCCTCGCCAAGGTCATTAACGACAACTTCGGCATCGTCGAGGGTCTCATGACCACCGTTCACGCCGACACCGCAACTCAGGAAGTCGTTGACGGCTTCTCCAAGAAGAATTGGCGTCTCGGACGTGGCGTTCACGGCAACATCATTCCCACCAGCACCGGCGCAGCAAAGGCTGTCGGCAAGGTCATTCCCGAGCTCAAGGGCAAGCTGACCGGCACCTCCATGCGTATCCCCAGCGCCGATGTTTCCATCGTTGACCTGACCTGCCGCCTCGAAAAGGGCGCAAGCTACGACGAGATCTGCGCAGCAGTCAAGGCAGCAAGCGAGGGCGAAATGAAGGGCGTCATCGAGTACTGCGAGGACGAGGTCGTTTCCTCCGACTTCATCACCGATCCTCACACCAGCATTTTCGACGCAAAGGCCGGCCTTGCTCTGAACGACAACTTCGTAAAGCTCATGGCATGGTACGATAACGAGTGGGGCTTCAGCTGCAAGATGCTCGACCTCACCCGCCACATCGACAAGGTTCGTAAGGCATAAACTGATTTGAACATAAAAATCCGCAGCCGGCCTTTCGGCTGCGGATTTTTGCGATAAAGCGCCGAGCGCGCTGTTTGCAGGCGAAAAAAATACGCATGTATTGAGATATTGTTGACAATTGTGAAAAATAATGTTACGCTAACATCTAAAGTTTTAGATGGAGCAGATGATCAATATGATAGAATACAAAAGCTTAAATGACCTTGTTTACGAGGAAATCAGAAATAGGATAGTGTCCAACCGTTATCGCCCGGGGCAGAAGCTCGATGTCGATCAGATGGCGGCGGAGCTCAGTGTCAGCAGAACTCCGGTCACTAATGCGCTCAAGACCTTGGAGAAGGAGGGCTATGTGACGATTTTGCAAAGAAGCGGCAGCTATGTCCGAAAGTATTCGAAGGAAGAGATCGAGGCGCTGTTCGACTTCCGTGAAGCGCTTGAGGTCGTCGTGATCAAAAGAGCGATAAAGAATTCCGGCAAATTGGATATGCAAAGCTTTATCATCGAGTTTAAGGACGATCTTGAAAAGCTGGATAAGGGCTCGGTAGCCGAAAATATGCGCCTTGCAGACGATGCTCAGCAAAAATTCCACTCCTATCTGTGGAAGCAGTGCCCGGAGATAATATACAACGAGATCCAGAACGTCATGCTGCTCACCCGTCAGATAACCGTCCGCCATATCAATTACTGCACCAAGCAGAGCAACGCTCTTGAGATAGCAAAAAGCGAGATAATGGTTCACTTAGCTATTGCCGAGGCGATCGAAAACGGCGACGAGGAGAAAGCACTCGAGAGTATCCGAGAGGATATTTCGGGAACGAAGGAAGATATTCTCAAGCATTTTGAGGATATAGAGGAGCAGGAAATAGCGTTTGACTGCGCTTTATAATAGTACAGTTTCGCTCATAAGGCGTCCGAAATGCAGCAGTTTGTAGGGTTTCTACATACTTTTACCCTCACTTTTGTTTAGATTGCGTATTGAAAAAGTGAGGGTTTTCTGCTACCATAAACTAAAATATCAGATTTTAAATTTTAGTTAAATCAAAAACAGACCACAAAATACAAATATTTTATAGCATAAAGGAGAACGCGGATGGAACAGAATAACAGCAATGTCCTTACAAAATCGCTGTCCAAGACGTACAAAAAGATAACTCATGCGCAGGGTGTCTATTTGTATGACGAGGACGGCCGCCGCTACATGGACTTCGGCGCCGGACTTGCGGTGACGAACATCGGCAACGGCGTTAAGGAGATCTGCGATGCAATTGCAAAGCAGGTATATGAGGTGCCCTATCTTAACGGTGGTGCGTTCACGAGCGCCGTAAGAGAGGAGCTCGCGTCGAACATCATCAAGCTTGCCCCCGAAGGAATGGAGCGAGTTTTCTTCTGCAGCGGCGGTTCGGAAGCGGTCGAGTCAATGGCAAAGATCGCTCGCCAGTATCAGATCGAAATGGGTCGTCCGAGCAAGTACAAGATAATCTCCAGATGGCAGAGCTATCACGGAAACACCTTCGGAACGCTGTCTCTCGGCGGCCGTCCGTCGTGGAGATGCCGCTATGACAATCTGCTGCTTCATATGCCGCATATTGCACAGTGCAACTGTTACAGATGCCCCTACGGTCTTGAAAGATGCAGCTGCAACGTGCCCTGCGCGGAGGAGCTTGAAAGAGTTATCAAATACGAGGGCGCTGAGTCCGTCGCGGCATTCGTGCTTGAACCCGTTACGGGAACTACGGCAACCGCAACGGTGCCTCCGGTCGAATACATGAAGCGTATCCGCGAGATCTGCGATAAATACGATGTCCTGATGTGCTGCGACGAGGTCATCACCGGTCTCGGCAGAACCGGCAAAAACTTTGCCGTAGATCACTTCGGCGTGGTGCCCGACCTCATTTCCGTTGCAAAGGGTCTCGGCGGCGGCTATGTCCCCATCGGTGCAGTCATTGCTCATAAGAAGGTCGTTGACGCGATAGCAAACGGCTCCGGAATACTTGAGCACAGCTACACCTTTGCGGGTATGCCCATAGCCACGGCGGGTGCAAACGCGGTCGTAAAATACATCATTGATAATGATATTGTTGCACTTTCCGCCAAAAACGGCGCGATACTTCTGCAAAAGCTCAAAGACGCCCTCGGCAATATTCCCGCAGTCGGCGATATACGAGGCATAGGAATGCTCGCCGGAGTTGAGCTCGTTTCCGACCGCGAGAGCAAAACGCCGTTTGATCCAAAGCTCGGAATAGCCGGAAAGATCGCGGCATACTGCCTCGATAAGGGACTTATGGTGCTCTCCGGCGTGACCGGCACCTCCGACGGCATTGTAGGCGACGCGCTTCAGATATCTCCTGCGCTGACGATGACGCCGGAAGAAATGGACGTTGCCATTGCTATACTCAGAGAAGCCATCATTTCCGTGACGGCTATCTGAGTCCATGGAGGCTGACAATGAAAAATAAAATTCAGAAATTTGAGCTGTGGCTCGGGGGCGTAGTCCTCATTCTCATGGTCCTCGTGGTCGTGCTTCAGGTCATATTCCGCTACTTCAGCAACCCGCTTTCGTGGCCGGAGGAGGTCGCGCGCTGGACCATGATCTGGGTCACGTTTGCAGGAGCAAGCTATGCTTTTAAAAACGGCGGACTTATAAGAGTTGAGTTTTTCGTACACAAATTCTTCAAGCCCGGCGCTCAGAAGGTAATAAACATCATTGATATGGCGCTGCTTGCCGTTACGTTCGGCTACCTGTTTTATTCCTCGGTGCTGTATATGATGCTCACCATTAAAAAACACCAGATGTATAACGTTACCCAGATGCCTTACGCAGCCGTTGCCGCGGCGCTTGCGCTCAGCGGCGTGCTCTGCGTGATATTCTCGGCAAAGCAGATAATCGACATCGCCCGTATCAGTAAAAACGGTGCCGACGGAAAGGAGGAAGCCAAATGACTCCGTTAATAACAACGATAGTTCTGTTCGGACTTTTATTGCTTCTCCTGTTCTTGGGAGCGCCGCTTATAGTGTGCATCGGTCTTCCGACTGCAATTGTGATGCTCTTAAGCGGAATGCCGGTCGCGACGTTTGCCCAGCGTATGTTTGTTGCCGTTGACTCGTTCACGATGATGGCGATACCGTTTTTCATGCTGGCAGGCAAGCTGATGGAGGTCGGCGGAATGTCGCGGCGAATCGTCAGATTTGCAAATGCTCTCGTCGGCTGGATGAAGGGCGGTCTTGCGCACGTTGTTATCGTAGCCTGCGCATTCTTCGGCGCTCTGTCGGGCTCTGCCGCAGCTACCTGTGCCGCCATAGGCTCGACTCTCATTCCCGACATGAAGAAGAAAGGCTACCCCGCCGACTTTGTTGCCGGACTCACTGCCGTCGCAGGCGGCCTCGGCGTTATCATCCCGCCGAGCATTACGATGATAATGTACGGCGTATGCTCGAAAACCTCGATAGGCGATCTGTTCGTTGCAGGTATCGTTCCCGGTATACTGCTCGCCGTCATCTTCATGATAACGGCAAGCGGCGAAGCGAAAAAGCGCCACATAGAGCAGACCACCGAGTTTACGCTCAAGGAGCTCGGCCTGAGCTTCGTCGACGCT
>OQVT01003524.1_pt1 | contig 10028 bp, 9 predicted proteins | sample 1691561 | NCBI WGS metagenome assembly OQVT01 (sample SAMN03418260, study PRJEB22391) | human gut metagenome | biome: human-gut; feature: organic feature; material: feces | host: Homo sapiens | place: Tanzania | collected 2013-01
GTTTCGCAGCCAATTCTCCTGCAATGGAAACACCGATTCCTGCCAATAAAGCTACAATAATAGAAGTATGAACTGCCTTTGTAACAGTTTCTTTATCCCTTCTTCCGATTGCATTTGCAATGACAACATTTGCTCCAAGTGCAATTCTTTCAGCCGCAACTGGATTATATAATTTGAATGCAATATAATCACCCAAATTTTCCAAATCACATTCGGCGTAATCAGTCATTTCAATTGTGTACAATGGCATTCTGATACTTTTTCTCCAATCTGTCGCATACTGCATCAAAATTATGTGTGTTTCCCTGAGCAATTTGCGCTAGTCCATCAAGTACACTATTTCTCCGTTCGATTTGATTCAGTTTTTTCTGATTCATACTATCTGTATTCGTTCCCATAAATTTCACCTTCTGTTATCACATTTATAGTTTCAACTTCTTATTATCTTTATTCTACTAAGATTATTCCACGATTTCAATATAAAAAAACAGAAATCCGTAATTTTGGGATTTCTGTTTTCGCCTTTACTTTTCGATATTTTCAGTATTAGTCACATTAGAATTATCAACATTTCCATGATTTGGATTCTCTATACTAGTATCGCCCGGGTTTTCGGTATTGTTATCTCCCGGCTTCTCCGTATTATTATCATCTGGATTCTCCGTATTGTTATCATCCGGATTCTCCGTATTGTTATCATCTGGATTCTCCTTCGGTGCAGTATACTTTACCTTGAAGGTTGCCTTCTTCGACTTATTGCCGGCAAGATCCTTGGCATATACCGTTACTTTGTAGTTTCCGTCTTCTTCATTTAAGATTGCATCCAGCAGCTCATCCGCATCAATCGTCACGTACTTCGATGCAAGTACCTCGCCGCTGTCCTTGGCCGTCACATTTTTCTTAAGAAGTGCGATCACCTGCTTCTCGGACAGTTTCTTATCCTGTGTTTCTGTGAGGCTGATGGTCTTCTTCTTGACGGTAACGGTCGGCTTCTTCGTATCCTTTACGATGATAACACGCTTCACCGTCGTTGTACGGCTGAGTGAATCGGTTGTCTGATATGTAATCGTATACTTTCCGGCTTTCTTCATATTTAATTTGCCGGTAAGCTTAATCTTCAGTGACTTTCCCTTGTAATCGGTAGCAGTAATACCTGTTTTCAGATTTGGCTTCTTAGCAAGACGCTCTACCGTGAGGTTCTTCACGCCCTTGATGGTCGGTGCCATCTTGCGCCACGGATTATCCTTACTCGGATCGGTCGGATCCCAGCCTCTGTACTTGCTGCTCGTATCGATGCGTACCGGAGTCGGTTTACCAAGCGGTCCCGGGTCATTTCCATCGTAGATTTTTACCGTAGTTCCGGATGAGCAGTTATCGTAGATCCATTTCGCATCCGCAACGTTTAAACGGACGCATCCGTGTGAAGCTGCGGTTCCAAGACGATTGTAGGAATTATATGCAAGCGTGCTTGGATCTGTATCGCTGTAATATACGGAATGGAACAATACCCCATCAACGATTCGGCTGCAGTACTGTCCGTACACATTGCCCATCAGTGTGTGCCAGCGATACTGGTTGGAGATGTGAAATGTTCCGGTTGGAGTCGCATTGTTGACGCCGACGGAGCACGCCATCGCCTTAACCGGGATGGTATACTTGCCTTTCTCATCCAGCTTATAGACCGTGACACAATTCTGTCTGCGGTTAATCTTGATATAATACGGATGCTTGTTCGTTGCTGCGTATGTATCTGTCGGTACACCCACACTGGTCAGAAGCATAAGTGCTGCAAGCAAGGCGCAACAAAAACGTCCAAATTTGCTTTTCGTTTTCATCATTTTCTCCTCTTGCATCTTTTATAAGTTGTCCTTATAATATAATGTAACAGAACTAATTTCTGTCGTAATAAATCGACAACACTTATAAAAGGAAGTTAAATTATGGATATCAATTATGAATTATACAAGGTTTTCTACTATGTTGCAACCTCTCTTTCGTTTTCCGACGCGAGCAAGAAGCTTTTTATCTCGCAATCTGCAGTCAGTCAGTCGATCAAGACACTGGAGAAGAAGCTCGGTCAATCGCTTTTTATCCGAAGCACGAAGAAGGTGCAGCTTACGCCTGCCGGTTCCTTACTGCTCAAGCATGTTGAGCCTGCGATGAATCTGATTTCCCGTGGCGAAAGCCAGCTTCTTGATTCCGGTACACTCGGTCTCGGCCAGCTGCATATCGGTGCGAGTGACACGATCTGCCGATACTTTCTGCTTCCTTATTTAAAGCAGTTCCATAAAGCGTTCCCGAATGTTCCGATCAAGATTACGAATGCGACCTCGATCCAATGCGTAAATCTTCTCGATCAGCGTAAGGTGGATCTGATTGTGACGAATTTTCCGAATACGCACCTGAATCACGCTTACATTCAGAAGACGGTCTGCAATTTCTCGGATGTGTTTGTCGCCAATCCAGCTTATTTCGATTTCGAGGATCAGGAGATTCCGTTCGAACAGCTCCAGCAATATCCGATCATGATGCTGGACCGCAATTCAACGACCAGCGAGTTTCTACACAATCTGTTTCTGCAGCACCAGCTTGAGCTGCTCCCGCAGGTAGAACTCAGCAGTAATGATCTGCTCATTGATATGGCGCGCATCGGACTCGGTATCGCCTTCATTCCGGATTTCTGTCTCTCGCGCGACAACAGTGATCTCATCGTCCTTCATACGAAGGAGAAGATGCCGACCAGACAGATCGTGGTCTCTGCCAATACGACGCTTCCGGTGTCCGCATCGACGGAGCAATTCTTGAAATTATTGCCGGATGCGAGCGACGTAGCGATGTAAGATTATAAATCTTTCGATACAACAATTCCCGACAGCCTGAACAAATAGATCAGGTGTCGGGAATATTTTTATGACTCCTCCCAGAAATGCAGAATTTCTTTCTCCAACTGACTCACATCTCCAACAATCCTCTCCTTCCACTCTCTCGGATAGAGCGCATCATAATCGCTTTGCAGGAATCGTTCGTCAAGAAGCACAATGATTCCGCGATCCTCCTGCGTGCGGATCACGCGCCCCGCTGCCTGCAGCACCTTGTTGATGCCCGGATAGCGGAACGCATAATCAAATCCGGACAATCCCTGTTTATCGTAGAATTGCTTTAAGATCTCACGCTCATTGCTGATCTGCGGAAGACCGGTTCCGACAATGATAGCGCCGATCAGACGATCATTCTTTAAATCGATTCCCTCTCCGAAGATTCCTCCCATCACGCAGAATGCCACAAGTGTGCCGTTATCTTCCCGCTCGAACGATTGTAAGAATTCTTCGCGCTCCGCTTCGTTCATGTTGCTTCTCTGCATGGTAATGGTCAATGTTGTTTGCTTGTCGATTACCGCACTGCGTCCAATGTTGTCTTCAACGATTTCATCCAGATGGAATGCTTGCATTTCTGCATTCATTCTCCCTTCACTATCCTGCTCACAGATCAATGATTCTTCGTTCAGTAAAACCTCATCCCACTTTCCGTTCTCAAGCTCTGCACTTACAAACACTTCGCACACATCCTGCATCATTTTATACGACGGAAAGAATACCATATAATTTCCTTCTTTTCCTCGAATTGCGGCACGGATATACTGCGCAATCTTCGCATATTCAGCCGGGCCTCTCCTCGTATACTTTGTACTCACATCCCGCCCGAAGGCAAGCAGTCTCTGCGTTTCATCAAACGTACTCTGCGCATAGATCGCATAATTGTCCTCTTTCGTAGAAAGAAGCCTTTTGTAATAGTTAATTGGCAGAAGCGTTGCCGAGAAGAAGATTGTGGAGACCGATTTATCGATACATTTCTGCAAATTCTTCGACGGATCCACACAGAACAACTTGATCATGAACCGTCCATCCTCCTGCAATTCATTGTAGATCACGTAATTTTCATCCACCAGATCATAGATATTGACAAAATTCCGGAGTTCAAAGTAGAAATCCATCACCGTCTTCTTATCCGGGAACTCTCTCGGCTTCTCAAAGAATTCCTCCATCTGTGACAGAAGCCGCATCAGATGGAACGTCAACACACCGACGCTCTCGCACACGCTGTACGTCTCGCACTCTCGCTTGAAGTCGAGCATCGCTTTGTTACACTTATCCAATGTCCGCGCGATTGCATGGTTATGTAGCTTCATGATCTTCTTGACCGCCAGAATATCTTCCTTATATAATTGCGCACTGTACATCTCCCTGCTGCGGTCCACAAGATTATGCGCCTCATCCACCAGAAACAGATACTTCTCCTTCGGCGTCTCCTGGAAAAAGCGTTTCAGATACACATTCGGATCAAACACATAATTATAATCACACAGGATATTGTCGCACCACGTTGCCACATCCAGACTCAGCTCGAACGGACAAACTCTATGCTTCCTGGCCTGCGCGATGATTTCTTCCCTCGTAAAGAGATCCGACTCCTGCAGAAGTTCATACACCGCATCATTCACACGGTCATAATGCCCCAAGGCATACGGACAATTCTGTGGATTGCATTCCAGTTTCACTTGCGGAAATTCCGGAAATAACGTCTCCTGATTCTCATCAATCGTTTTATCACTCTCTTGTGTGAAACCAGGCAGTGTCATCTGTTCATTTTCTTCTGTAAACTTTGCCATTCTTCCACACAGGCACAGTTTTTCCTTCGCGGTCAGCTGAATGAGCTTCGCCTGATAGCCCTGCTCACGCAGCAATCCGAACGTCTCTTTCGCGACCGTAGCCGTAATCGTCTTCGCAGTCAGATAGAAAATGCGATCTGCAAGTTCCTCCCCTACCGCCTTGACCGCAGGGAAAATCGTTGAAATCGTCTTTCCAACTCCGGTTGGAGCCTGAATGAACAGATTCTTGCCCCGGCTGATTGTCCGGTATACATCGCCAACTAATTTCTTCTGTCCCTCGCGGTACGGATACGGAAACTCCAGATTCTGTATACTCGCCTGGCGCTTTCTTCGCCACATGATCTGCCAGTCCGCCCACTTTCGATACTCGCCGATCAGATTTCCGAACCAGTCCGAAAGTTCATCCCACAGAAATACTTCCTGAAAGTACTTGATATCCTCCGTATCAAGATTGCAGTATGTCATCTGCACACCGATCTTGTCAAGATGATTCTGTAAGGCATAGATGTAGGCATAGCACATTGCCTGTGCTTTGTGTACATAGATCGGAGCTTCCATCGTCTTGACATTCCGATACATTCCTTTGATTTCGTCGATGTAGATCATTTCTTCCGGCTGCGTGAAATTTTCTAATTCATTTGCAGACCATGATACCTGTTCGAGTTCTTCTGAGCCGAAGTCTTCTGAATTGAAACATTCTGAATTGATGTCTTCAGAATCGAGTCCTGATTCATTCGAATGCGTTCCTTCCTTCTCCGGATCAAATGATATCTGTATCGTATCTGTATCTTGTGTCGTTGTTGTTGGGAACATTCCATACACAATTCCATCTGCCCGTCCCTCAACAACAAGCCGGTACTCCTCGGCATCAATTGTGAGTGCAAGTTGCACCTCCGCCTGGTAGTTTTCTCCCATGCTGCGTTGTATCTTTCGATGAATCTTGCCACCTTCCAGCATCGCATCCGTGACCATCCGACCGCTTCGATTGTCAATATCACCGCCACGCAATATAAATTCCACAAGATTGCGCACAGATATATGTAGTTCCTGCATGGGAGTCCTCCTTTCTCATTTCTCTATTCCAGTTCTCACAAATATTCGAAATATGTTTTTCTGCGTAAATCTTCAGATTTCTTTCGTCAAAATCTTCGATCCCTCTTCTTTCACCAAAAAAGTCCCGCTCCGGATCCGGAGCGAGACTTCTCGTGTCTCTATCCATATTCTATTATGCCACTGCGAATTTCGCAACAAGGTTTTCAAAGTTTTCATTCCGGCCACCGTAGCAAACCGTCAGATCCTTCTGAACACCCAGTCCGATCATGCCAAGAAGCGACTTTGCATCAATCATCGTGCGGTTGTATTTTACGTCAATTTCAAAATCGCAATCTTCTGCAGCCCGGACAAAATCCTTTACGTCTTTCAAATCCGATAGACGAATTACCTTAATGGTATCATACATAATTAACACCTGCTTTCTGATTACATTATTTGTAACTTTTCGGGCAATTATACCATCATTCTTCTAATTTGTCACAATTACATAAAGCCATGGTTTTAGGCGATTTTCTTTGCGTTTTGACGAGAAATGCCGAGTTGAGGCTTCTTCCTTCTTAATTGATGGGTGATGCTGAGAAAAGGAATAGGGAGGGTTGAGGTATTCCGACATAACAATAAGGCGTTTACTTGACGCTTTGTTCTTGACGTTCTGAAACTTCGCAACTTTCTTACACTGTCACGAACAACGCAACGGTAGATGCTCTCGGGATGTGTTTATCCACATCCCTTTACTGGTATGGCATATTGTGTAATGCAATGTGTCTTATACTTGTATTGGGATAAGTGTATTCATATCGGCGTGGGCTTCGACGTTGCTCGTTCAACAGTGTAGGGCAATGCGAAGGCCTCAGAACGTGGGACGAGCAGCAAGGAGATCCCACGCTTTCTGTTTTTTTTAGCTGCTAGCCTTGGGTGATTGGGTTGGTTTGGAAAGGAAACGATATGGATTTTTTTAAAGCAGAAGAACTTCGTAAATTATGGGGGAACAAACCTTGTTCACATCCTAAATTTGAGAAAGAAACTCATTTGGAGTGGGGCTATGTAGAGGAGAAAACTGGTGATTATGTTTGCACGCAATGTGGACAGGATTTTACTAAAAATGAATACAATAAAATCATCGCAGAGCGCAATAAAAATCAATAAACTTTTTGTGTATGGGACAATTTAAAACTTCTTTGAAGCCTGATGATCTCAAGCTTTTTTATGACGTTCTGTATCAGTATGAAAATGAGGGGAAGAGTAATCATAAGGGTTATTCCTATAAGAAAGTGCCACTTGAGATTAAAAACAAAGTTTCTTTGATTCATGATACAGGCAAAAATAAAATAGAGTTGAGCTTTCCTGAGTCACCAAATACTCTGTGTTACAAGGGGACGGGGGTTTGTGCGCCGTTGCTTAAGCATTTGCGCAATAGCTTTGCTCATGCTTGTATTGAGCGTGAAGGTGACTATTATGTCATAAATTCACAGATGAATCCTAAATGTCAGATTTGTGGAAAAGTAAAAAGAAAAGATTTTAAGGATTTTGTTACAGCAATATTGGCAACAAAAGAATAATAATTTAAGAAAAGATATATATGAGAACATTTACATTAAAAGGTTTGTTTGTAACAGCAGTATTTATGGTGTTGGGTTGCTTGGCAATCCATGCTGCTGATGGTAATTTGATTACAAAGCAAATCACTATCAAATTGGAAAAGGCAGGAACTTTGCCAAGTAAGATTGGGGATACAAAGAAATATAAGATTACCAATCTTAAGATTATGGGTGAGATTAATGGCACTGATCTTCGTTTCATACGCGAAATGGCGGGGTGTGACTATAAGGGAATGGGCACTGAGGGAAAATTGGTGACTTTGGATCTCTCAGAGGCTAAAATAGTGGAGGGAGGAGATTTTTATTATGGTTATCATGATTATTATGATCTTCATTCTTATTATTATACAACATCGGATGATGTCATCGGTGATTATGCTTTTAGTGGTTGCAGCAGCTTGACCAGCCTCACCCTTCCATCCAGTGTCACTTCGATAGGTGGTCATGCTTTTGAGAAGTGCAGCGGCTTGACCAGTCTCACCCTTCCTTCCAGTGTCACCTCAATAGGTGAGTTTGCTTTTAGGTACTGCAGCGGCTTGACCAGTCTCACCATTCCTTCCGGTGTCACCACGATAGATTATTATGCTTTTGCAGATTGCAGAGGCTTGACTAGCCTCACCCTTCCTTCCAGTGTCACTTCGATAGGTGGTCATGCTTTTGCGTGGTGCAGCGGCTTGACCAGCCTCACCCTTCCTTCCAGTGTCACTTCGATAGGTGGTCATGCTTTTGAGTCGTGCAGCGGCTTGACCAGCCTCACCCTTCCTTCTAGTGTCACCGAGATAGATAGGTCTGCTTTTGAGAGGTGCAATAATTTAAAAGAGTGTAATTGTCTCTTAGATTCTGATTTAGAAACCTGCCTTGCTTATAGTCACGACGATTGGACAAAGATTCCCGTTGATGAAATTAAATACTATCACAATGGGCAGGAACTTACAAAGTTAGAAATACCTTCTGGTGTGGATAAAATTGGCAGTTATTCTTTTTATAAAGGTGTAAACTTGACTAGCTTGACCCTTCCTTCCAGTGTCACCTCAATAGGTAGTTCTGCTTTTGAAGGTTGCAGCGGCTTGACCAGCATATATGTAAGTTGGGAATCTCCTTTATCAATTGCTGCTTCTACTTTTAAGGATGCAAATACGGAAAAATGCATCTTGTATGTTCCAAATGGGACTTATGATGATTATTGGCTTTCAAATTGGGGTATATTTGCAAATATCGTAGAGTATGATGCAACTGGCATCAATCATATTATGACCTCTGGCGATGCTAAGGAAATCTCTCGCTATGCAGCGGATGGTCAGCGATTGGAAGTGCCTGCCAAGGGCTTGAACATCGTGAAGTATAGCGATGGCTCCGTGAAGAAAGTTGTTGTTCAATAGTATAGTATGCTTATTGGAGATTTCTTATTGGAGATAATAGATAAGATTTTAGAATGATCAAGAGCGGAAAAAACAACTGGGGTTAACAGAGTTAACAGTTGTTTTTCCGCTCTTTCTTTGTTTAAATACCTTTAAAAAATCCGTGTAATTCCGATAAAACTTGGTGAAATCGTGTAAAAAGCGTATATTTGTGACCGAAAACTGTGTCATGACACAAAAAACGTCATAGGATTATGTATTTTGAACGTAAAGCATACTTGAAAGAACTCATCTCGGCAGAAGGCAATGGGATGATAAAGATTATCACCGGCATTCGCCGTTGTGGTAAATCCTTCCTTCTCTTCAACATCTTCCGCAAGCATTTGCTTGAAAGAGGTGTTGCGGAAGATCATATCATACAAGTAAATCTTGAAGACCGTAGAAACAAGAAACTCCGTGACCCTGATGCTTTGCTGGAGCATATCGATGCTTTGATGAAAGATAAGGATAGGTATTATATTCTCTTGGATGAGGTTCAGATGGTGAAGGAGTTTGAAGATGTGCTCAACTCTTATCTCCATGTGGAAAATGCCGAAGTGTATGTTACTGGTTCCAATGCCCGATTTTTATCGAAGGATGTGATAACTGAGTTTCGTGGTCGAGGTTGGGAAATCCGAATCCATCCGTTGAGTTTTTCTGAATATTATGAAGTGGTAGGAGGAGAGGAGCGTCAAGCCCTGGAAACCTATTATCTTTATGGTGGATTGCCTGCTGTGGCGCAGATAGAAACTCCTGAAGCGAAACAGAATTATCTTCGTGAGATTTACGAGACGGTTTATCTGAAGGATGTTTTGGAGCGTAATCGGCTGAAGAATTCTGATGGAATGCGCGAGTTGGTGCGCCTTCTGGCTTCTACGATTGGTTCCTGTACGAATGTGCAGAGAATTTCTAATACGTTCAAATCTGTTGGAGGAGTGGAAATCGGTACTAAAACTATTGGCAGGTATCTGGAGAACCTTCAGGATTCTTTCATCATCAGCGAGGCTTTGCGCTATGATGTGAAAGGACGCAAATATATTGGTACTGGTACCAAGTATTACTTCGAGGACATCGGTATCAGAAATGCCGTGGTAGATTTCCGACAGATAGAATTCACCCATATCATGGAAAACGTGGTTTATAACGAGTTGCGGAAGCAGGGTTATACTGTGGATGTGGGGTCAGTGGAGAGCTTCAAGCGGGATGAGAATGGCAAGTTGCAGCGTAGGAATCTTGAGATAGATTTCGTGGTGAACCGTCATGATGAACGCCTCTATATCCAGTCGGCTTACGCCTTGCCTGATAAGGAGAAGG
>OQVT01003525.1_pt1 | contig 10028 bp, 12 predicted proteins | sample 1691561 | NCBI WGS metagenome assembly OQVT01 (sample SAMN03418260, study PRJEB22391) | human gut metagenome | biome: human-gut; feature: organic feature; material: feces | host: Homo sapiens | place: Tanzania | collected 2013-01
ATTGTATTAATAGAAATACAAAAGGAATTGTATTAATAGCAAACGTCTAACATCACCATCAGACATAACTCCTACTAATTTCTGTTCTTTTATAATAAATGCAATTCCTTTTGTATTTCTATTAATACAATTCATTACATTTTCTATTGATGAATATGCCGTACTCTTACGAATCATTTTTCTATTATCACTTGAAATTTCTTCTTCTTCAATAATTCCTGATATCTTTAAGCTTCCTTTTTTCTTTTTATTTAATTTAGCCACTGCTTCTATTTCCATCAAAACGCCTATGTTACTTCCATGCACTGCTAATCCATTGGCTATACCTATTTCAGGCTTATTTCTGACACTCTTTTCAACTATTTCGTGATACTCACCATTTTCAATAACCCATAATATATCCTCTTCACTTATATAATCACGCTTTTCATTTATAGCCACACCGGAGCAAAGTTGCACTAGATTTATTACTTCTCTACCATTGCTACAATGCCTGCTAATCATATCTAGGCCTCTATCTGATATACTTAAGTTTATCTTATTTATTGCATTTAATGCTATAGTTCGAATTTCATTACATTCTAAAGGTTTAAAAAATACCTCTACACACCTTGATTTCATAAGGTGGAATACCTGCTCCAATTGCACCATAAGCTGCCAAAGTAGAGGAAGAAGTTACCATTGGATAAATTCCATGATCCGGGTCTTTTAAGGTTCCGAGCTGTCCCTCTAGCAAAATGGTCTTTCCATCCTTCATTGCCTTTGCAAGATAAGAAGATACATCACATACATAAGGTGCTACCATATCACGATATTCACGCAATGTTGCAAGAAGCTCTTCCGGAACAATTGCCGGCTTGTGATATAAATGCTCCAAAATAACATTTTTGAGTTCGCAAACTCTCTGTACCTTTTCTTTCAGGGTATCCTCATCAAAAAGTTCACTTACCTGGAATCCGATTTTGGCATATTTATCGGAATAGAACGGTGCAATTCCGGATTTTGTTGAGCCAAAGGATTTTCCTCCCAGACGTTCCTCTTCATATTGATCAAATAAAACATGGTAAGGCATTACAATCTGTGCACGGTCTGATACAAGAAGCTTCGGAGTTGGTACTCCTTTTTCCGTAATAGACTGAATTTCATGAAACAAAACCGGAATATTCAATGCCACACCGTTTCCGATAATACTTGTTGTGTGGTTGTAAAATGCTCCTGACGGCAATGTATGAAGTGCAAATTTGCCATAATTGTTTACAATCGTATGTCCTGCATTGGCACCACCCTGAAAACGTACAATAATGTCCGCCTCCTGTGCCAGCATATCCGTAATTTTACCTTTTCCTTCGTCTCCCCAGTTTGCTCCAACAACTGCTTTTACCATGTGTTTATACTTCCTTTCGTATAATATTCCTGTGTGTGTCTTTGTTCTCTTAACACCACGCATTTTATTATACACGATGCGTTTCTATAAGTAAAATCAATGTTTGTTATATTTATTATAATTATTTCTTATATTTCTATTGAGATATCCTTCGAAGCATTTTATAATAAAAATAACCTTCTATGAAACGGAGAATCCTATGAATAACCTTGAATTATATAAAACTTTTTATTATGTTGCAAAAGCGGGCAGTATCACAGCTGCCGCAGAAAATCTTTCTCTGACACAGCCTGCTGTCAGCCAGTCCATGAAGCAGCTTGAAAAACAGCTTGGTGTACGGCTTTTCACAAGGACCGCCAAAGGAATCCGCCTCACGACAGAAGGGGAGATTCTCTTTCCCTATGCGGAAAAATGTTGTGAAAGTATCCGGCAGGGGGAACAGAAAGTAAAAGAACTGCTCAATCTTGACTACGGTGAAATCCGTATCGGTGCAAGTGATATGACTTTAAAATATTATCTGTTGCCCTACCTTGAAAAATTCCATCAGGAATATCCCAAGGTCAAGGTTGTTGTTTACAACTCCACAACTCCGGAAACGCTTGCTGCACTCTCCTCGGGGAAAATCGATCTTGGTATTGTGAGCTCCCCGCTTCCCGAACAGATTTCTTTTGAAACAAAAAAGGTCCGGGAAATCCAGGATATTTTTGTAGCCGGAAGCCGTTTTCTGGAATTAAAAAACAAGCAGTTGTCCTACAAAGAATTGGAACAACTGCCTGTAATCTGTCTTGAAAAAAATACAAGTACCCGAAAATATGTCGATACTTTTCTTGAAAAGAATAACATCTTCCTTTCCCCGGAATTCGAACTTGCAACAAGTGACATGATTGTCCAGTTTGCTCTGCGAAATTTGGGAATTGGATGTGTCATGAAAGATTTTGCCCTGGAAGCTCTGGCAAATGAAGAACTGTTTGAGCTCTCCTTCACGCCGCCTCTTCCAAGCCGAAACTTTTATATCATCCATCCGGAAGAAAATTCTCTTACACCTGCACCACGCGAATTTTTGAAGCTTTTTCCTTAAAAGACATCGGATTCTTCAAAAAATTTCGCATTTGCTGCTGCTAATACTTCCTTTGCCTTTTCCAGATCAGACGGCTTGATGGCAATGGCTGCTTCATCCGTCTTTGTGCATAAGGCATACATATATTCCACATTCAATCCGGCTGCACACAGGGTATGAAGTGTCTCCTGCAGAGCACCGACTTTATGCGGAAGAATTACTGCTACGATTTCATTGATGGTTGCTGAAAAACCATTTTCTTTTAATGCTACTCTGCCTTTTTCCGGATGATTTACAATCAGGCGAAGCATTCCATAATCACTGGTATCAGCAAGACTTAATGAAATAATATTAATATCGTTTTCTTTCAACAAGTTTAATACATCTTCAAGACGTCCCTGTCTGTTTTCTATAAATACAGATAACTGTTTCATCCTCATCCCTCCTACTATACCAGCTTACGGTTATCGATTACATGAACCGCTTTCCCCATACTTCTTTCAATGGTCTTCGGCTCAACCAGCTTTACCTTGACTGCAAGACCGATTGCCTGCTGAATTGTATGTGCAATCTTTTTACTGAGATTTTCCAATTCACGAATCTGGTCTGAGAAGAAGGTTTCTTCCACTTCCACCTGTACCTCTAAGGTATCCAGATTATTTACACGGTCAACAATCATCAGATAGTGAGGTGTTGTTCCGTTCATTTCAAGCAATGCTGCTTCAATCTGTGATGGGAATACATTAACGCCACGGATAATCAGCATATCGTCGGAACGTCCTACAAAACGGCTGATTCTCGCCGTTGTTCTTCCACATTCACACTTATCGTATGTAATGCTGGTCAAATCCTTGGTACGATAACGAATTAACGGTAATCCTTCCTTGGTCAATGTTGTAAATACAAGTTCACCCGTTTCGCCCGGTCCAATCGGCTGCAGGGTATCTGCACTGATGATTTCCGGAAGGAAGTGGTCTTCCTGAATATGAAGTCCCTTATGGAATTCACAGTCACATGCCACACCTGGTCCCATAATTTCCGACAGACCATAAATATCATGAGCATGAATGTGAAGCTTCTCTTCTATCTGATGGCGCATCTGCTCTGTCCAGGGTTCTGCACCACAGATTGCGGTCTTCAGCTTAATGTTTTCGATATCTCCATTTGCCTCTAAGGTTTCTGCAATATGTAACAGATACGATGGTGTACAGGCAATTGCAGTTACGCCGAAGTCCTTCATCATCGTTGTCAGCTTTTTGGTATTTCCGGTAGACATCGGTACTACGGTAGCTCCTAAATATTCTGCTCCATAATGTGCCCCCAGACCACCGGTAAAAAGTCCATATCCATAGGCAATCTGTATGATATCGCCTCTTGTAACACCTGCCATCGTAAACGCTCTGGAAACACATTCGGACCAGATATCAATATCTCTTCGTGTATATCCGACTACGGTTGCTTTTCCGGTTGTACCGCTCGATGCATGTACACGGACAATTTCCGATTGTGGTGCTGCAAAAAGTCCAAACGGATATGTATCTCTCAAATCATTTTTTGTTGTGTAAGGAAGCTTGTGTATGTCTTCAATCCCCTGAATATCCCCCGGTTCTACACCTACCGCCTGCATCTTTTTCCGATAATATTCCACATTGTGATACACACGGTTTACCACTTTTACCAAGCGCTTGCTCTGCAAATCTGCAAGCTCATCTCTGCTGATACATTCTTTTGCTTCATTCCAAATCACGGCATTCATCCTCCGATTGCTATCATTTCCTGTTATTATGCCAAAGCATATCCTGCTTCAAAAGCTTTGGTATTGATTTCAATGGTCTTCTGAGGAACGGTTTCCTCAATGACCTTTAACCAGTCTTCTTTTTCAAAATCCATTCTCTTGGCTGCCACACCGATAATAATCGTATTAAATACTCTGGCATTTCCGATTTCTTTTGCCAAAGCCTGTGCATCCAGTGAAATAACGTTATATTTTTTCTTCAGGTCCTCAATAATGTTTTCCGGATACTGTGCTGCTCCGATGGCAACCGGCATAGGGTCCATACGCAAATCATTGACAATCAGAACGCCATCCTTTTTGAGGAAGTGTGCATAACGAAGTGCTTCCAGACGTTCAAATGCAATTAAAACATCTGCCTGTCCTTCCTCTACAATCGGTTCTGCTACCTTATCCCCATAACGTACAAATGTAACAACGCTTCCTCCACGCTGTGCCATTCCGTGTACCTCTGAAATTTTTACATCAAAACCTGCCTTGCGGGTAATTCCACCTAAAATTCGGCTGGTAAGCAGCGTTCCCTGTCCACCGACACCGACAATCATAATATTTTTTGTTTCCATTCTTCTATCTCCATTCTTTTCAAAAGCAATGTATTATTTCTTCTCATTTGGAATTAAGGAAATTGCTCCAAACTTACAATTCTTCATACAAAGTCCACAGCCATTACACATGGTTTCGTCGATTACTGCTTCGCCGTTTGGTCCTTTGTGCATTGCAGGACATCCTGCTACCATACACATACCGCACTTCTTACATTTTTCAACGTCTACCACACATTTTCCCTTTGGTACAAATGTTTTCAAAAGTGCACACTGGGATTTTGTAATAATGACAGAAACTGCATCTCTCTGTGTTTCTTCTTTTACGAGCTTCTCAATTCCTTCAATATCAAAAGCATCTACTTCATAAACATGTTCAATGCCCATTGCCTTGCAGAGCTTATAAATATTAATCATATAAGTGGTGTCACCCATCAGCGTTTTACCGGTTGCTGCATGGTCCTGATGACCCGTCATACCGGTAGTAGAGTTATCCAGAATGATTACCGTACCGGTTGCCTTGTTGTATACCATATTCATCAGAGAATTTACTCCGGTATGTAAAAAGGTGGAATCTCCAATCACTGCTACCCAGTTTTTGATGAAGTCTTTTCCTTTTGCTTTCTCCATACCATGCAGATTACTGATGCTGGCTCCCATGCAGACGGTTGTATCAACGACACTAAGTGGTGCCACTGCTCCGAGTGTATAACATCCAATATCGCCTGCTGCATGAATTTTCAATTTCTTTAATACAGAATAAACGCTTCTGTGTGGACATCCGGGACAGAGGATTGGTGGACGTGCCGGCACCTGTGCTGCTTCTTCAATCTGTAAATCCTGCTTCAGAATGGCTTTGCGAAGCATATTGGCACTGTACTCACCCTGTACGGTAAAGATTTCCTTTCCAATACAGGAAATACCCCATGATTTTACCTGTTCTTCAATAACAGGCTCCAGTTCTTCCACAATGTAAAGTGTATCTACCTTTGATGCAAATTCCTGAATCAGTTTCTTTGGTAACGGATGAACAAGTCCCAGCTTCAATACGGAAGCATCCGGTAATACCTCTTTTACATACTGATAAGGAATACCACTCGTAATTACACCGATTTTGGTATCCTTATATTCTACTTTATTAATATCAAGAGTACATGCGTCCTCAGCCATACGTTTTAAACGGTCTTCTACAACGAGATGACGTTTGATGGCATTTCCCGGCATCATAACATTTTTGGCAATGTTCTTCTCATATGGCTTATCCGGAAGCTCTGTTCTTTCTTCCAGATGAACAAGTCCCTGGGAATGTGCAAGTCTTGTTGTAGTACGGAAAATAATCGGAGTATCATACTGTTCGGAAAGTTCAAATGCTCTCTTAATAAATACTCTTGCTTCCTCACTGTCGGATGGTTCAATTACAGGAACCATTGCCGCACGCGCAACCATTCTGGAATCCTGCTCATTCTGTGAGCTGTAAATTCCGGGGTCGTCTGCTGCCACCAGAACAAGTCCACCGTTGACACCACTGTAAGATATGGTATAAAGCGGGTCTGAAGCAACATTTACTCCAACATGCTTCATGGATACTAATGCACGTACTCCGCTCAAAGAAGCTCCAATGGCAACTTCTGTTGCTACTTTTTCATTCGGAGACCACTCACTGTATACGTCATCCTTATATTTTACGATATTCTCACTAATCTCAGTACTTGGTGTTCCGGGATATGCGGCAGATACTTTTACACCTGCTTCATATGCGCCTCTGGCAATCGCTGCATTACCCAGCATCACTACTGTTGTTCCTGCTACTTCTTTACTCAAAATAAAACCACCTCTCCATGTTCTTTTGTTTCTTTCATCAAAAATAATGCACTAGAAATAATCATAACATATTTTCGGTTACATGAAAACGAAAAAATTTGCGGGAACGCTATTTTTCGCATTCCCGCAAATCAACATTCTTTTAATCCAAATTAAATTTCTACAACCCATCCTTCAGGAGCCTTGATGGTTCCCATCTGGATTCCGGTTAAGGTATCATACAGCTTCTTGGTAACAGGTCCCATCTCATTCATTCCACTTGGGAAACAGATCTCTTTGCCATGATCTACGATCTTGCCAACAGGAGAGATAACTGCTGCAACCTTCCAATCCACATTCTTCCAGTCTCTTACTTCTGACAGCGCGCTTACCAGCTTCTTTCAGCATGTATTATATCAGAAGACAGAGGGGAATTATTTAATTTTTCATACTGGAAATGATGAACGGATTTGTTCTACATTAGAAGAACTCTATATTGAATATTTACGGCATGAGAAATATCGTTCTGCATTTATGAATTCCCTGCTGATTCTTCTCTGGGCACAACTTCTGCGTTATCATGAACAGAATATTGAATCTGTTCTGACCCGGACAACGAATGGTAGTTCTATTACAGAAGTTTTAGATTATCTCAGTAAAAATTATCAGACAGTGACTCTGCATGATGTAGCGGACCGCTTTGGATACAGTACTTCACATTTCAGCACACTGGTCAAGGAAGGTACCGGAAGAACATTTACACAGATTATTAAGGAAATCAAACTCAGCCAGGCGTGCAGAGCCTTACGTGAAACTCAGCTGAGTATCCCTGCAATTTGCGAACTTGTCGGTTATGAAAACCCAGAGCATTTTATGCGCCTGTTTAAGAAAACTTATAAAATGACTCCGGGTGAATACCGGAAAACACATTGTGAATGAATTCCGATTACAATATCACACCACTCTTTACCAGAAAAAGGGACGGAGATTTCTGACATTTTCACTCAGAACTCTCCGCCCTTTTTTTCATCCTTTTAGCATTTATAATACCTTATATTTTTCAAATATTTCCAGGTACTCCTGTTCAACATCCTTGAACGCTCTCACTGTATAATCAGGTACCATATACGTCTCTGGCTTATCCCCTTCTGAGTCTTCACCCAGTAAATATTTCATATCATACCATAATACCGCATCATCAATCTCTTTGATCAGCCTCTCTTCCTGCTCATCAAGCGGTGAACCTAAGAACTTGGTATACAAAACATCAAGCAAATGATTCTCCTGTTCTTTATATACGGTCATAAACTGCTTCAGTGGACGCGGCACGTCTGACATATAACACTCACTTGCATCATGCAGAAGTGCGCCCTCGATCACACGGTTGCTGTATCCTCTGGCTGCGGCTTCCTTTGCACACAGAATACAATGTTCTCCCACAGACCAGAACGTACTGACCTGGCCGTTCCCCCGACAGATCATTGGAAGCGCATGGGCGATATCTACAATGTTGATCAGCTCCGGATCCGGATTGATCGGGTCAAAATGGTTTCCTGTGTATGTTGTGATGTAACTCATAATTTTCTCCTGCTTTCTCTTTGATCTTATGATGTGAGTGTCAAAAGTAAATTTTGCCACTCACTGATGTAACCGGATTGCTCCATTGCTATGCAATTCCCGCAATCCTCGAACACCTCAAACTCCCATAAAATGGCGTGTTCACACCATTTTATTCCGTTTTCGGTGTTCGGCGTGTCAATAAGTATAAATTGCTTATTTGTGCGAGCACAAACGCAATTTATACTTTTGACACTTACATCATAATATATTTTTACAAATACTCTGCTAACATTTCATTGACATTCGCTTCTATTATATCTATCATCCTAACACATTTTTCTTTCTCAATTCCTGCTGTCATGCCCACTGCAAGAAGTTCCTTCCTGCCTGGGTTTCTTCCATTTCCATCTACGGCCGTTGTATGCTCTCCATAATAGGTATTGCTATAAGTAAGATCATAAGCCGGACTTAATCTCCAATTGTCATTTGTCTCATCATACAGATACGTAAAATTCTTCGAGTGATCATCTCGATTATGTGCAAAGACATTAAAGCACATTCGCCGGAACATATTTTCCATATCTTCCTCATTGTCACCTGTCAGAATTTTTGTCAATTTCATTAATCCATGATAATCTAAACTTGGCTGTTCAAAATCTAATTCTAATAACGCTGCTGCCGTAAGCATATGAATTCTCTTTTCTCCTTGAGAATCCGATATTCTGTCAAAGCGTTTTGTCCCAAAATAACCTTCACACGTTTTGGATGGAAATAATTTCGTTTCACTCATAACAATTCCACATTTTCTTGCACAACACGAATAATCATATTCCATCTTACCTGCATTTTCCCCATCTACATGCGCTGGAAATTTAATAATCCACTGTTCTCCATTTATCGATGTCATAATCTTCGGTCTGGCACCTCCACTTGTACCGCCTAACCGATATAATTCATCTAATTTATCTGAGTATTCTGTGTTCAATATTCTTCGGCATTGTTTTGCAAGCTCATCTAGATCCAGCCCTTCTCTTTGCTTTGGAAATTCCTTTTCCGGCTGATAAGTTAATGCCCCCATTCCTGATTTACCAACAATTGCCAGCCGATCCAGTACCGTTAATTCATCTGGATTTAATTTATGAGATTGCAGCAATCGTTTCAAAAGTAATTGCCCCCAATGATCCGGAAGACTATCTGCAAATACTCCGAAAAGTCCTTGAAAATGTTCTTTTGTTGGAACGAAAACCTGATTTTTTAAAGGTAATGAAAATGGATTGATAGAAAACCCTTTTTCAAGCCAGCTTTTGCTGTACTGAAACGCTGCTTTATAATCCGCTGTCATTGCCAATGTTCCCACCAGACGATCATGATAGTATACTTGTAATGAATTACCTCGTCTCATTTATTACCTCCTGAATATCTTTATATGGCACACTTGTAAAAATATCTCTAAGTTCATCTGCCATATCCAATGCCATTGCAATCTTTGTTAAAGAAAGTAATGAAATCATCCCTGTTGTCTCAAATCTTTTAATCGAACCATAACTCACACCACTCATAGATGCTAATTTTTCCTGTGAAATTGAACGTCTCTTTCTAATATTGCGCACTCTTTGCGCAAGCTTTTGATCTAGTTCTTCTGCTGTTTCCCATACTAACTGATCCATTCATCCACCTCACTTTATAGATAATATTTTATCTGTTTTTAACTATTTTATGCGTTTTTAGATAATATTTTATCTATTCAAATCATATCACTTTTATCTTTTCATATCAACCAGGCTCTTGCAAAACACCTCTAAAACCTTTAAAATTATTTGTAACTGTTCAGAGCCAGGCAAAATTTCAAAAACAAGGCAGAGAACAAATTCCAAACAAAACCATTGCCGCTGC
>OQVT01003527.1_pt1 | contig 10026 bp, 18 predicted proteins | sample 1691561 | NCBI WGS metagenome assembly OQVT01 (sample SAMN03418260, study PRJEB22391) | human gut metagenome | biome: human-gut; feature: organic feature; material: feces | host: Homo sapiens | place: Tanzania | collected 2013-01
AATACACTATAATATATATAATAAGGTATGGTATTGAGAAGATACAAGCCCCTGAAAAGGACTTCGATAAAGCAAACTCCTTGGGATAAGCCCAAGAAGGAGCAGGAAAAGAAGAAGGCTAAGGCTGGACTCAGCAAGAGCAAGCTGAGAGATAAGCTTGATTCCGTCTTTTCCAAATACATTCGACTTAAATACTCAGACGATAGAGGTAATTGCCGCTGCATCAGTTGTGGCAAGGTATTCTATTGGAAGGATATTCAGAATGGGCATTATATGTCAAGACGATATATGTCCACACGATTCAGCGAAGACAACTGCCGACCGCAATGTGTAGCCTGCAATATCTTCAATCAAGGTAATATTCAGATGTACCGCCGAGCACTTATCAAGCAGATTGGCGAACAGAGAGTTGACTTGATAGAGGTTCGGGCAAGGCAGGAATCCAAAAACTGGTCTTTGTTTGAGTATAAGGCTATGATAGACTTCTATCAGAAGGAAGTGGATAAGCTTCTTGAAGAGAAACATTTAACAGAATAGATTATATATGAGTAAATTCGGTACAAAAATTAAAGTAGAGTTAGTGACGCATGGTTGTTTCCCGACAAAGGCGTATGAGACGGATGCCGCTTACGACCTTCACGTAGCAAAGGACACGGAGGTGGCGCCTTATAACCGCTATTACGTTCCGCTCGGGTTCAAGATTCAGCTTCCAGCCAATGTAAAGATGCTGATCCAGCCACGCAGCGGTATGTCGGGCAAAGGTATGCTTCTTGATGTGTATTTCCCTTCTTGGATGAAGGGCGGACGCTTGGGTAAGGTAAGAGAGAATCTTGATGTGATTCTCGGCTTGATAGATTGCGGATATGGCGAAGAGGTCCACGCTGTCGTGAAGTCGGGTAGATGGAAATGGAAGAATCGCATTTTGCGACTCCTCGGTTTCAAGTTTGTTCTCCCTTACAGCTGGCGCATCTGTCAGGGTGCTTTCACATACGTTCCAGATGTTAACTTGGAACTAGGTAAGGTGAACGGCACACGAAAAGGGTTAGGTTCAACAGATAGTTAGTTAGTTGATTGTTTTCATACAATGTGTTTTCCTGCCCATTTCTCGGGTAACAACCGGGCGTGGGCAGGTTTTTAGAAAGAAATCATGAGTAGAAAGTATATCAGACAAAATTACTTCAACCAAATCAGAAAGGTTACTGAGGAGGTTGACAAGGCAGGAGAGCATGGCAAGCATTTCCGCTGCATCATCCTTATGGGCGATGCCAGCACCAAGCAAGGCTTCTCCTTTCTCCACGCCTCAGATGGAGATTTACAGCAGCTCCTTCTTCAAGCCATGCGCAACAGCAATGCATTCACCTATGCTGCCGCTTGCGCATTCGAAGCTTATGATAAGGAGCTGAGAGAGAAACAAGAACAGAACAAAGACAAGAAAGATGAAGAAGATACGCATTAAGGAACTGAGACTGCTCAACTTCTGTGGCATCCGTGATGCCGAGTATGAGTTTAGCGACAAGCTTACCATCGTGTCGGGTGGCAACGGACGAGGAAAGAGCACGATTGCCAACGCAATCATGTATGTTCTCTTCGGTACGGATATGGTAGGGAATACGCTCGATATCAAGACCTTCAACGAGAATCACGAGATTATCAAGGAGATTCCTCACGAAGCCGAACTCACCCTGCTGGTAGATGGCGAGCAGGTTGTGTTGAAGCGAACCCTCACCGATTCTTGGAAGGGCAGCGAGTGCAAGAACACATACAAGTACTATGTGGATGGCGATGTTACCACGGCAGGAGACTTCAAAAAGGTAGTAGAAGACATTTGCCCGGATTCCGTTTTCCGCCGCATTTCATCGGCAACGAATTTCTGTAGCCTTCCTTGGCAGAAGCAGCGTGAACTGTTGGAGTCACTTGCCGACCAATATAGCACGCAGGACGTTACACAGGGCGATGAACGGTTCAGTTTCATTGTCGAAGAACTCAAAAAGAAGTCGATTGCCGACCTCATCCACCATATCAAATACAAACGCAAGGAAGTGCAGAAGCAGTTGGATGCCGTTCCCGTCCGCTTGACAGAACTCAACAAGTCTTTGCCCGAAGCGCAGGATTGGGATGCCTTATCTACCGAGAAGGCAAAGCTCAACGACAAGCTTGTGGAACTCGCCAACAAGATGCAGGCTATCCGTATTGGCGGTGCCGACAAGGTAAGATACGATGGAATCCTAAAGAAGATTGACTTTGCCGAGAAGCGCAAGCGTAATATGGAGCAGGGAGCCATGAATCTCGCCACCGAGCAGGCTACCAAGCATCAGAGCGATGTGATTACTGCCAATTTCGCAGCAACGAAGGCGCAGGGACTGGTTGATGATCTGAAAGCAACGATGAGGGGCTATACAGAATCGGAGATTCACGCAAAGGACAAGAAAGAGGAATGCGAGCGCAAGGTGGTGGACATCAATAACCGACTTGATGAACTCTCCAAATCCCGATGGTGCTGGAATGCCGAAGATGGTATCTGCCCTCATTGCGGTCAGCCGCTTCCGCCAGAAGATGTTGAGCGTATCAAGAAGGAATCCAAGGACCGCTTCAACGAACGCAAGTCGAACGCATCGAAGAAGATTCAAGAGGAGTTCAATGGCATTCAGCAGGAATATACCGATGCAAAGAATATCCTCGAGAAGCTTGACAACGACCGAATGGTTACAACCAACCAGCTGGTGAAGGCTAACAAGACCCTCAAGGAAGCCGAGTTCAAGAAGCTGGAGGTGGATGCAGAGAAGCCGAAGACCTACGAGCAGATTCTTGCCGAGAAGGAAGAGTATCAGCAGGTAGTGAAGGAGATTGCCGACTTGCAGACTGAACTCAATGAGCCATCTTCCAATTCGGAAGAGAGTGCAGAAATGCTCGAAGGATTGGAGAAGGACCGTGAGCCTATCGGCATAAGATACAACGAGGTACTGGAAATCCTTGCTGCCAAGGAGACCTATGACCGCATATCGGGTCTTATCGAAAAAGCAAAGCAGGATAAGGAGTTGTATCAGAATCAGCTGGATGAACTTGATGAACAGCTCGACCTGTCAAACGAGTACAACAAGAAGTCGTGCCAGCTGCTCGAAGAGAATGTGAACAAACACTTCTCATACGTCAAGTGGTCGATGTTCAGTCAGGATCTTGATGGCAATATGAAGCCATATTGTGAATGCTATCACAATGGCGTGCCTTACAGCCGACTAAATGGAGCCGCCAAGGTGAATGCAGGAATCGACATCGCCAATACCTTCTCTAGATTCTATGAGGTATCTGCACCGATGGTGCTCGATGAATGCGAGAGTGTGAACGACCCAATCTATTCGGGCGACCAGCAGCAGATTCGGTTGAAGGTAACGACAGATGATAAGTTGAAGTTTGAATATCCATCCCTTGCGGTTATGGAGTAAATGAAGTAGAATTAAATAAAAATATAATCATGGCAGAAAATATTAAGTTGACTGTAGAGGTCGATAAAGACCTAGTGAAGGGTATGCTTGCATTTGGTGGTGGTCTGAAAGACAATACACCATCAAGTGTTGTAAAAGAGTGGCTTAGTGAGCATGATAGCGTTGAGCTTCCTGCTAGCGTAATTAACGATATTCCAGAAATGGGAGCAGCAATGGCAACGCTTGTTATTTTGGGGATTTCAAAGGAATTTAAAAAAAGATAAGGAGAAGTAATCATGGCAGAAACAGCAGTAGCAAAGCAGCCTTCACAGAAGGCAGTAGCAGTTAAGAACTTTCAGGCGGTAATGAACAATAGTTATTACCAGACCCTTTTGCAGAGTTCATTAAAGGAGAACAAAGGTGCTTTTTGCACCTCACTCATGGAAATCTTTTCATCCGATGAAAAGTTGCTCCAGTGCCAACCTAACGATTTGATGGCAGAGGCTCTCAAAGCAGCATCCCTTCGCTTGCCACTCAATAAGCAGCTAGGACAGGCGTATCTCCTTCCGTTCAAGAACAAAGGAGCAATGAAGCCTACGCTCGTTATCGGTACGAAGGGCTATCTCCAGTTGGCTATGCGCACTGGCAAGTACGAGACAATTAACGCTGATGTTGTGTACGATGGCGAGTTCAACCATTACGACAAGGTTACAGGAAAACTCGACCTTTCCGGTGCTCAGATTTCAAACACTCCAATCGGTTACTTTGCCTACTTCAAGAAGAAGGATGGTCTTACCAAACTTCTCTATATGACTCTTGATGAGGTATGTCGGTATGCCAAGCAGTATAGTCCTACCGTCAAGTTCAGCGACAAGGCTACACCAGCTACCTTGAAGGAACTGGCATTAAAGCAGGCAGCATCGGGAGTCAGCGATGGTGTGGGCTGGTATTCCAACTTCGAGAGTATGGCGCTGAAGACCGTACTGAGAAGACTCCTCTCAAAATGGGGCGAACTTTCCATTGAGAATAATGATATTCTCAACATTGATGAAGCCCCTTCTGCCGAGCAGCAGCGAGACGAGGAGTTTGCCGAGGCAAAGGAAGTAATCGAGGTTGATGCTGAGACTGGCGAAATCAAGCAGCCTGTCGATGAGAATCCAGAGGCTCAGACCGAAACAAAGAAGTTTAAGTTGAGCTAATATGAAGCTAATCATTATAGGTTCATCCTCAAAAGGTAATTCGTATGCCCTTCAATCAGATTCGGGAGAAATCCTGCTGATTGAAGCAGGCATACACTTGCGAGAGGTGAAGAAGGCTATCGGGTATAAGACGAGCAAGGTGGTAGGGTGTATCGTGAGTCACGTTCATGGGGACCACGCAAAGTATATCCCCGAGTATCTAAAGGCAGGAATCAATGTTTCATCCAACGATGAAGTGGCAGAGAAATATCCGGGAGTAGATACCATGTCAGAGAGCATCACCTTTAGGTTCGGAAACTTCGGTGTTACTCCATTCCTTGTGGAGCACGATGCGAAAAATTTCGGCTATCTGATTCACGAACCATCTTATGGCACCATCTTCTTTGCCACAGATTGCTACAATCTGCATTTCTATATCAAGGGTTGCAAGACCTATCTTGCAGAGTGCAACTATTCTGATACGCTCCTAGACAAGGCTGTGGCAGATGGCAAGACACCACGCAGCCAGGCAGACCGAGTTCGATTGTCGCACATGAGTTTGGAGCATTCCATCAGTTGGCTTACTGATTGTAATGCTGAGTATTTTACCAACCAAATCATCCTCATCCACGGCTCTGCCCGACACCTCGACCCAATCATGGCAGTAAACAAGTTCCAGCAGGTAATAGGCGTACCAACGTACTATGCCAAGAGTGGAAAAATCATCAATCTTATTTGATATGGCAGTATTCAAGAATTTAAATGACCCTCGCAGCTATATGGCTGCATTGAAGGAGATAGAAAAGGCTAAGTCAGCAGGCTATAGTTTGGAAATCAAGAAGTTTCATCCTATAGCCACCGACCAGCAGAAGGCTTATCTCAACTTCATCATCACGTATCTGTCGGGGCAGATAGGGCAGACGTTCTACCAGACTCTCAGTGAGATTCAGAAGAATGTAGCCCCTCACATCTTCATGACTGGCGAATATGATTCCAAGGGCTACCCAAAATTCAAGCCCCTTGGTTTCCTTGATACCGCAGAAGCCTCATCGGTAATCAGAAACGTTGCCGACTATGCCAACTGCATAGGCATTCCGCTCCCCGAGCAGGATGATGAGCTGGCAAAGAAATATTGTCAGATGGATATAGACTCCAACAAGGGGTGGGTATAACTCATAAAAACTACAAGCTTATGAAAACATTAAAGGAAGTCATTGCCGAGTCTAACAACTATGCCCCCGACAACGAAGCATTGCGTGATGCATTCGTGAATGGCGCAAGATTCATGGCAACCGGTAAGTATTACAAGGAGAAGCCGATGTTCCCGAAAGTGGACGAGTTTGAGACCGTGGATTCGCATGAAACGTTACCACCGTTAGCAAGTGTCATTACTCCGACCTTCCAAGACTTTTGGGATGCCTATGCCTACAAGAAGGGACGCAAGAAAGCTGAAGAGAAGTGGAATAGGTTGAAACCTCACGAAAAGGTAGCTTGCATGCAAGCCGTTCCTGCTTATGTGGCGAACACGGTTATTCCAGGTTCCGTATCAAATGGTTCTAGAAAACAATATAGAATGCACCCTCTCACTTATCTGAACGGAGCAAGATGGGAGGATGAAATTTATCCAGTACAGAGCAATGAGCAACAGAGAGCAAACAATCTTGCAGCAAAGGCAGCAAGAATCCTTGGTTCCGATTATCAAGGATAAGCCGAACTATATTCGCCCCACTTCCTTCGCTGATGCCTGCACCAAGAGCAGCACAACCTTACTTTCCGTTCGGATGCAGAGAGGATTGCCCAGTCTTGTAGGCTGGGTCAAGGGCAAGCTGATAGAACTCTTCACCTATCTCGGAGTCTTCGACATCGTTACCGAATATCAGGTTCAGATGCTTGCCGCAAGAATCTGTGCCAAGTATCACTATTGGACCACCACCGAACTGGACTATGCCTTTGTCACCATCATGGATGGAAAGTATGGCAAGCTGTTTCAGCACAAGCACGATGACAACAACACGACAATCAATCCGCAGGATATTATCGAAGCGCTCAACAAATACGAGCAGGATATGCTTGCAGAGCGTGGAAGGCTCAAAGATGAACGCAGAAGGGCAGAGGAAATCAGAAAGGCAGCCGAAGATGCAAAGAAGCCTCTTGGCTTGGAAGGCTGGAAGGTATATTGCGAGAAGAACGGTCTGGATCCTGCCACCCATCGCATTCAGTCGGTAGATATGAGTCAGCATGATGTTAATCAGGTGCTCTACAAGACCGAAGAAGAGCGAAAGATGGCAGAACGGAAGTTCTATCGCCAAGACAGACGTAAAGAACAGAAATAATTAAAACGTAACAAACTTATGAATACATTACAGACAGACATAGCTATCGTAACAGCTATCTTATGGTTGTTGGCTATCGCAGTCATAGCCTACGACCGCATCAATTATCGCAAGTACTACACTTCAAAAAGCAAGCTGGTAGTGCTTCGTACCAACAATGCCGCAGTTAGAGAGTATTTATCACAGAATGGCATCAAGCTTTGCCAGTGTGCCTACTACAATACGAATCGCTATCTCTATAGCATAGAGGGCGATCACATTTGTGGCTTCACCGAGTCGTGCACGCATCTGATAGAAGATGCCGTCAAGCACCACCAGGAAGTAGTAGATTGCGACATCAACGTCAATCTTTTCGTAAGTGAAATCAAGAAATTGCAGGAAGATTATGGAATCAAAGATTAATGTAGCGGAAATCCTAAAGGATAAGCCGCAAGGTATAAGATTATATTCACCTATATTTGGCGAGTGCGCATTTTGTTTTGTGCGAGAAGAAACAGATGATATCTGTGTAAAGAAACACAATGGTGAAAAAGCATTCTTTGATTCTAAAGGGTTATATAATACTCTAGGAGAATGCCTATTATTCCCGTCAAGAGAAATGCGAGATTGGGGCAAATTCGCTTGGAAGAAGGGTGATGTGCTGGTGAGCAATGATGGAAAGGTTGAAGTAATCTTTGAGAAGTTCAGAAGTGACACTTATCAGTCATTTGTTGGCAAACACCATTTAGATAGCATAGATGAAAATCTTCACTATCTGGATGAAGGAGAATATTCTACTTTTAACTTCAATATCGAAAAAGAAGATGCTGCTCAAACCTACATCAACACCATTGAGGAAAGATTAGGTGGCAAACTCAATCTTGAGACTTTGGAGATTGAGAATGCTCAGCCAGAGTTCAAGGATGGGGATATAGCTTTTGCTGATTATGGTCATAAACAAGCTGTATTTATAGTATCAGGCAAAACTGACTTATCAGAAGGTTATAACTCGTTTATTGCTTTAGATTTGAGAGGCTTAACTTTGGATATGGGATGTATGAGTTTCTTTAAGGAAGACCTTTGTAAACTTCGCCTTGCTACAGAAGAAGAGAAGCAACAACTCTTTGAGGCTCTTACGAAGGAAGGCAAGGCTTGGGATAGTGAGAAGAAAGAAGTTGTTGATTTGAAACCAAATGTTGAGCTGAAACCTTTTGATAAGGTGCTTTGTCGAAATTCTAAGGATGATACTTGGGAAGCTGATTTCTTTGCTCGTCTTACACGAAAAGAAATTGATTACACGCAGAGTGGTAAGTATTTATGTGTAGGAGATTTATGGATGTATTGTATCCCTTACAACGAAGAGACAGCACATCTACTAGGAACGACTGATGAGTGGAAAGGAGGTGAGGGATGAAAGGATTATGTAGTTACTGCTCCAGATATTTTTTTTGTAGCAAAAGACCCAAACAAAATGAGGAGGATGTAATACTTTGTTCAAGCTTTACCCAGAATAATGATAACGAAGAAACCATTTGGGAGCAGAGAAGATATGAGATAGCAAAAGATGTTGCAGCAGGTCTTGTACAACGTCTTAACTCTACGTATGACAGTGTTGTTAATTCTGCCATCAAAATCGCAGATAAATTAATAGAACGTTTAAAGGAGAAGTAAGTTATGATAGATAAAAATGATAGATTAAAAGTTCCTAAAAGACTTTATATTATGGACTACCAGCTAGAGCCATGTAAGATTGATGGAATCTCTGACGCAAGACTCAACGCATTCCCATTCAATACAACTAATGGGAAACTAGTAGAATATTTGTGTCTCGACACCCTATGGCATCCTGCTAGTGAAGAGCCAAAAAAAGTGAAGAATCTCCTATTGGAAACAACCTATGAGTACGGAAAGCCTATTTATCATCTTATAAAGTATATGCCAAATGGTAACAATGTTTGTGCTTGGAGAGAATGGTATAAAGGTGCTCACATATCTCGTTGGCTCTATATTGATGATTTATTACCAAAGGAGGGATGCTAGAAATGAAGGAGCTTAAAGTTGGAGAAAGAGTAACCATTACTCTTGAAGCTGTTGAGCAAAAAGGTTGCAAAGGCTGTTTTTTTGAAGACGTAGATGGCTATTGTGGTGCAACTTCACTTGGATTGGAGTGTGTTCCAAAATATCGCTCTGATGGCAAGGAAGTAATCTTTAAAGAAGTAAAGGAGTAAAGCGTATGAATAAATATAAATTACATAATGAGAAGTGTGATGGCTCAACGTGCTGGGCTTGTCAGTTTACTTGGTGTTGTGATAAGTATAATCATCGTAAAAAGTAAAGCGTATGGCACAGAAATATATAGTTGACGATATTGTTATGTATAAAAATAAAATACATACAATTATAGGCACACTTAGACTAAATAATTATGAATTGTCTTATGTGAGTCATTCTGTAAACCAAGCAGAATTGTCAGGAGTTCCTCTCACTCCAGAGATTCTAGAGAAGAATGGATGGTACGGAACAACTCATAGCAAACAATCTGATGACAACACAAAGATTCTTTATAAGACCTTCAAACGCGAGGGCTATCCGACCATAAAGGTTAGTCAAGACTTGAAGATTACTTGTGAGCTAAGTCCTTTTATTGTTAAGCTAGAAAGCGTATCAGATTTACAATACCTCCTCTTCGGTCTAGGAATTAATCACGAAATGGAGGTGTAGGTATGGATGCAATGTATCAAGTTTGCAAATACTGCAAGCATGCAAAACCAACTGAAACAGATTTACTTTATTGTGAGATTTGGAAACAGAAGGTATGTGAGCATGAAAGATGTGATGGAGATTCAGAAAACCATTTTGAAGTTTAACGCCTTCGGGCATAAATAGATAGAATATGATACAGAACATAATAAAAAAGGTGCTACGTAAGTGGCTAAAGAAGAAACTATATAATAGCAACTTTCTAACAGACACCAACGTAGCACGATTTAAATGGGTTTACAATTCACCTCTTCACCAATGGAGAGATAGAATCTGGGTAATCAAACAACACGATAAGACTATAGCAGGGATTGGTTTCCTTGATAAAGTCTTGGAAGAGTACCTTTATAAGTAACT
>OQVT01003528.1_pt1 | contig 10025 bp, 10 predicted proteins | sample 1691561 | NCBI WGS metagenome assembly OQVT01 (sample SAMN03418260, study PRJEB22391) | human gut metagenome | biome: human-gut; feature: organic feature; material: feces | host: Homo sapiens | place: Tanzania | collected 2013-01
GCAGTGCGGTACGGCGGGGTCTTATGACTGCGCCATCGAGCTCAAGGATTCGCACGACAATTCGCGCACCGTCAAGCTCACTGTTAAGGTGCTCGGACTTGTGGACGTGCTCGAGTACGAGGCGGGGCAGCCTCATCCGCGCCTGAAGGATTTCATGGCGGTCGAGAGAGACGACGCAAGGCTCATTACGGACATGAGCACGATATCATGGGACACGCTCGGCGATTACGAGGTCAAGGCCGAATTTGACGGCAAGACCTTCACCTCGACCCTGCGCATCGTCGATACCACCGCGCCCGACCCCGACATAGTGTCCGCGGCGGTGCTCAAGGATAATGAGCTTGAGCCCTCCGCGCTCGCCCTTAACGGCGGCGATGCAACGAAGGTCAGCTATGAGTTCGTCTCCGCGCCCAAGACCTCGAAGATCGGCACGGTCGAGTGCACCGTAAAGGCCACCGACGAGGGCGGAAACAGCGTCGAGAGAACGGGCAAGGTCATCGTCTGCGACGTGCTCGCCGAGCTTGAGGCTTCGACGGAAATGCTCACGGAGCGCATGGTGCTTTCCGCACTCGGCGCAGACTACGCGGGCTATAAAATGGAGAGCGAGCCGTTTGAATTAACCGGTCTAGGCGCACACGAGATCATTCTCACCAAGGGCGACGAGCGCGTGACCGTCGGTCTGACGGTAAAGGACACAGTGGCTCCCACGGCGGAGGGCATAAGCTGCGATTGCAGCACCGGCTACTACTGCGCACCCATAAAATTCGTGACGAACGTTTCCGATATGTCACGCGTCACGGCGCGCTTTGTAAATGAGCCCGATTGGGACACAGAGGGCGAGCAGAGCGTGCAGATAATCCTCACCGACCGCGCGGGCAACGAAACAACGGTTGACGCAAAGGCGATAGTGTCACCCGATACGGCGCCTCCCGTTATCTACGCCGCCCGCGACAGATATTGCTATGTCGGCGATGCGGTCGCGTATTTCAAAGAGGTCTTTGCCGAGGATAACGCCGACCCCGAGCCCAAGATCGAGGTCGATAAGTCCAAGGTCGATCCCAAAACCGCGGGCGTCTATGACGTAACTTACACGGCGACCGACCGCGAGGGGAACAAGAGCAGCGTGACCGTTCAGTTCACGTTCGTCGAAAAGAAAATCAGCGACGAACAGCTTGATGCGCAGATAGACAAGGTGCTCGGCGAGATCCTCGAGCCCGGCATGACCGTGCCCGAGCAGGCATACGCGATATTTGAATATTGCTACGATAACATTGCTTATTACGGCGGCTCGGACAAGACCGACTGGAAGTCCGAGGCGTACAAGGGATTAACGGAGCACCATGGCGACTGCTACACCTTCTACGCAACGACCTATGCCCTGCTTCAGAAGATCGACTGCCAGGTGCTCAGCGTGGAGCGCTTGAACGGTAAGACTCAGCACTTCTGGTGCCTTGTCAATCTCGGCACCGGCTGGTATCACTACGACACCTGCAACGTCGGCCCCGAGCACATAAAGTGCTTCATGAAGACCAGCGAGGAGCTTGTGAAATACAGCGTCCAGTATTGGCGCTTTGACACGACCCTTTATCCCGCGCTTGAGACCACGCCGTACACAATGGGCTGAAAAATATGAAAAACATTCTGGAATTTCTCGAAAAAACGGCGCCGCAATTCGGCGACAAGACAGCATTTGCAGACGCGAACGGCGCTCTGAGCTTTGCTCGGTTCTTGCACCTTGCGCGCTGCGGCGGCAGCTATATTGCCCAAAAGGGGATAGCGCGCGAGCCCGTTGCGGTGTTCATGAAAAAATCCCCCGAGACCGTCGCCGCGTTTTTCGCGGTCATGTACGCGGGCTGCTGCTACGTTCCGCTCGATGCGTCAATGCCGCTGTACAGGCTGCAAATGATACTCTCACGCCTGTCGCCGCGCATGGTCGTGTGCGATGACGAAACGGCGGAGCTTGCCGGGCAGCTTGCCCCAGAGGGCAGCGTTATAAATGCCCGCGAGCTTTTTGACGCACAGGAAAACGCGCGGCTATTAAGTAATATCCGCGCCGCAAGCATCGACACCGACCCCGCCTACATCGTCTTCACCTCCGGCAGCACCGGCGTTCCCAAGGGCGTAACGGGCTGCCACAGGGCGCTCATTGATTACGCAAACGCCCTGTGCCCCGTCATCGGTGCGGACGAAAAAAGCGTATTTGCCATGCAGGTACCGCTTTATGTCGATGCCTGCATGAAGGAGATACTGTCCGTCATAAGCCGCGGCTCAACGGCGTATCTCATGCCGCAGAGCCTGTTCGTTTCGCCGCTGCGCGCGGTGGAATTTCTAAACGAGCATAGGGTCAACACCCTGTGCTGGGTCGCGTCGGCGCTCACGATAGTGTCCGGTCTCGGCGCGTTTGAGGAAATGCGTCCGGAGCATCTGCACACCGTGTGCTTCGGCAGTGAGGTGTTTCCTGCAAAGCAGCTCAGGCTGTGGCAGAATGCCTGCCCGGGAGCGCGGTTTATAAATCTCTACGGCCCTACGGAGGCGACGGGAATGTCGTTTTACTACGAGGTGGACAGGGAGTTTGGCGACACAGAGCCCATACCCGTCGGCACTCCCTTTGACAACACCGGCTTTGTGCTCCTGCGCGAGGATAACACCGAGGCTCCCGCAGGCGAGACGGGCGAAATTTGCATACGCGGCACCGCGCTCACGCTCGGTTATTACGATGACCCCGAGCGCACAGCGGCGGCATTCACGCAAAATCCGCTCAACCCGCACTACCCCGAAATCATCTACCGCACGGGCGACCTCGGCAGACTCAACGAGCGGAGCGAGCTCATATTCGTCTCGCGCAAGGATCATCAGATCAAAAACATGGGTCACCGCGTCGAGCTCGGCGAAATAGAAGCCTGCGCGGACACCTGCGAGGGCGTCGTGAGCGCCTGCTGCCTGTTCAATAAGGAAAAGGGCAAGCTGTATTTGTTCTATATGGGAGCTGCCGATGAGAAGGCGCTGGGCAAGCATCTCAGGTCGCTGCTGCCGCGGTATATGCTGCCGTCGAAGATACGCAGGCTTGAGGCGCTGCCGCTTCTGCAAAACGGAAAGATTGACCGAAATTCATTAAAAGATATGGAGATATGAGCATGGAAGAGATACTCGATATATTAAACGGACTCGGACTTGACGTCGATTTTGAGCACTGCACTACGCTTATCGACGACGGCATCCTCGAAAGCCTCGATATTGTCACCGTAATAGCGGAGCTCTCGGACGCATTTGACATCACCATTCCCGCACGCGACATCGTGCCGGAGAATTTTAACTCCGCCGAGGCGATGCTCAACATGGTGAACCGCCTGCTTGACGAGTAAGCCGTGCTGTTCACATCTTATGGCTTCATAGCCTTTCTTGCGGTGCTCTTTGCGCTGTATTACGTTGTGCCGAGACGCTTTCAGTGGCTTCTGCTTTTGTGCGCGGACGCTGTGTTCTATGCCTGCGCGGGGTGGAAGGGGCTGTGCTTTATGGCGGCGACGGTCGTCGTTTCATGGCTTGCCACAAACCTCATGGGCGCGGATCTGAAGCGGCAGAAGGACTATCTCGCCTCGCCCGAGGGCAAGGCGCTGCCCCGTGACGAGCGCAAGGCGTTCAGAAAAAGCCGCGAAGGGTACCGCAAGAGGATATTCATACTCGCCCTCGCTGCCGACCTCGGCATTCTCGCCGCTCTTAAATACACAAACTTCTTCATTGCCAACGTAAACTCCGTTTTCGGCGCGCAGCTTGCCGCCGTTGACTGGGTGCTGCCGCTGGGCATATCCTTCTACACCTTCCAGACAGTCAGCTACGTCATCGACGTATATTGGGAGAAGGTAGAGCCGGAGAAAAACATTCTGCGCGTTGCGCTGTTCACATCGTTTTTCCCGCTGCTCATTCAGGGACCCATCTCGCGCTTCGGCGATCTCAAGGAGACCCTTTTTGCCGAGCATAAGCCCGATTTCAAGCAAATATCCTTCGGACTTCAGCGCATACTTTGGGGCTACTTCAAAAAGCTCGTCATTGCTGACAGACTGCTTGTCGCGGTAACGGCGCTGTGCGGTGACCCCTCGGCGTACACGGGCGCATACGTGTTCATAGGCGCTGTTTTGTACGCGGCAGAATTATACGCCGACTTCACCGGCGGCATTGACATCACCATCGGTATCGCGCAGGTCTTGGGCATAAGCGTTCGGGAAAACTTCATTCGCCCGTACTTTTCGCGCAATATCGCCGAGTATTGGCGCAGATGGCACATCTCGATGGGAACGTGGTTCAAGGACTATATCTTCTACCCGCTGTCGGTCGCGCCGTGGCTTTTAAGGCTGAGCAAGAATGCGCGCAAAAAAATATCCGACGGCTTCGGCAGAAAGCTGTCGGTGTATATTTCGACCATCGTGACGTGGTTCCTCACGGGACTTTGGCACGGCGCGGCGTGGAATTTTGTCGTGTGGGGTCTTTTGAACGCATTTTTCATCCTCCTTGCCGAGGAGTTCAAGCCCCTGTCCCATCGCTTCCGCGAAAAGCACGGGCGGCTCGTCGAGAGCTTCGGCTACAGGGTGTTTGAAACGCTGCGGACGTTTCTTCTCATGTGCTCGCTGCGAGTGCTCGACTGCTACCGCGACGTTGCGGTGTCGTTTCGCGCAATAGGCTCGGTGTTCACTGATCTCAACTGGGGCGAGGCATTTTCGGGCACGCTTTTGCAGCTCGGATTGTCGGGCGCGGATTATATCGTCGCATTTATCGGCGTCGCCGTCATGTTTGCCGTCTCCTGCGTGCAGGAAAAGCGCGGCAGCGTGCGCGAGGCGCTGTGGGAAAAGCCCGTGCTGTCATACGCGGTGTTCTTTATTCTTGCCCTTGCGGTGCTGACGCTCGGCGCCTACGGCGTGGGCTACGATTCGTCGCAGTTTATCTATAACCAATTCTGAGGACTCATATGAGCGAGAAAAGAAGCAAAAAAACGCATATTATCTGCCTTGCCGTATTTGCGGTGCTGCTGTGTGCCGCGGTGTGGCTGCTCGGCAGGATAACGCAGCCGAAATATATGTCGGGCGTACTCGAGGGCGCGATGACGCAGGAGTATTACTCCGAGGAAAATCCCCACGACGTCATCTTTGTCGGCGACTGCGAGGTGTACGAGAACTTTTCCCCCGTCACGATGTGGGAGGAGAAGGGCATAACGAGCTATATCCGCGGCTCCGCGCAGCAGCTCATCTGGCAGTCGTACTACCTGCTTGAGGAGGCGTTCGAGCGCGAAAGCCCGCGGGTCGTGGTGTATAACGTCCAGTCGATGAAATACTCCGAGCCGCAGAGCGAGGCATATAACCGCATGACGCTTGACGGTATGCCGCTGTCAAAGCATAAGATAGACGCAATAAAGGCTTCGATGACCGAGGACGAGGATATGATAAGCTATCTTATCCCGTTCCTGCGCTATCACTCGCGCTGGTCGGAGCTCACGGGCGAGGACTTTAAATACGCCTTTTCGCACGATAATGTGACCGTTGCGGGCTATCTCATGCGCGCGGACGTTGAGCCGATGAAAAAGCTGCCGACGGCGCCGGTGCTCGATGATTATACGATAGGTGCGCGCTGTTGGGAGTATCTTGACAAAATGCGCGAGCTGTGCGATGCTAACGGAGCAGAGCTCGTGCTCATAAAATCGCCGAGCCTGTGGCCGCACTGGTATGACGAGTGGGACGCGCAGATAAGCGCCTACGCCGAAAAATACGGGCTGAGGTATATAAATCTGCTCGACAGCTCGGACGAGATCGGCCTTGATATGCAAACGGACACCTATGACGCCGGACTGCACCTTAACATATACGGCGCGGAAAAGCTCTCGCGCTATTTTGCGCGGATACTGTCCGAGGAGCTCGGAGTGCCCGACCGCTCAGGCGATGAGACGATCGCCGCCGATTGGCAGGCAAAATGCAAGGCGTACTATGATCTGTACGCGGCGCAGCTTGCCGAGCTTAAAGAATACGGATACCTTAAAAGCTGGACATTGGGGGAGAAAAAATGAAAAAACTGACCGCACTTATCCTTGCCGCCGTTATGGTCTTTGCGCTGTGCGCCTGCTCCGACGGCGGAGAAAAGAACAACGACAGCAATACGCCCGTTGCGTATAAGGCCGATTACGGCGAGCTCTGCTTTGCCTCGGGCGACGTCAAATTCGGCATCATGGACCCCGCCGACGAGGTGCTCAGCGCCCTCGGCGAGCCCGACAGCAGCTTTGAGTCCAACAGCTGCGCCTATCAGGGTAAGGACAAGTATTATTACTACGACGGCTTTGAGATCCTCGTAAACGACGTTGACGGCACCGAGCGCATAACCGGCATCACCGTCGCGGACGACACCGTGCAGACCCCGCAGGGCGTCAAGATCGGCATGAAGATAGACGAGGCGCTCAAGCTCATGGACGGCTTTGAGTACACCCAGTCGGGCGATACCTACAAGTTCGCCGTCGGCTCGACCGTATTCAGCCTCAAGGCAGGCGAGGACGGCACGATAAGCGCCGCGGACTACACCGCCGCCGTGAGCGGGAAGTGAGGTGCGAGATGGGGGAGTATAAGACGAAAACGACGCAAGAGGTCTTTGGGGACATAGAGGATATAATGTCGCGGCAGCTCGGCGATGCGGAAAAGAGCGCTCTTCTGCGCACCAAGGCAGCCGAGGCGTATGACGCCGAGGACGACGGCGCAGCCGCCGCGTATTACGACGAGGCGATTGCACTGGGAAGCATCGAGCCCGATGTCTTGGGCGAGGTTCTGTTTCGCTGCGGCGTGAGCTTTGCGGGGCTTGACGATAACAAGTCCTTTGATATGCTCAAGCGTGCCGCCGAGATGGGTCACGTCAGGGCGATGCTCAACCTCGCCGTGTGCTATCAGAAAGCCATCGGCACGGCGAAGAACGAAAAAGAGTGCTATAAATGGGCACTGCTCGCTGCGGAAAACGGCGATATCGAGGCGATGTACATCTGTGCGCTGTGCTCCGAGCAGGGCTTCGGCACGAAAAAGGACGCGACCGAGGCGTTTGCCCGCTTTAAGCGCGCCGCCGAGGCGGGAATTGTTGACGCAATGTACAAAACCGCGCTCAACCACGACCGCGGCGAGGGTACGTTCCGCAACCCCAAGGCTGCGTTTGAATGGTTTAAAAGCGCTGCCGAGATGGGTCACCCCGAGGCGCAGCACGACCTTGCGGTGTGCTATGCAAACGGCGAGGGCACCGCGGCAGACCCCGCGGAGGCGTTCCGCTGGATGAAGCTCTCGGCGGAAAACGGCAACGTCGAGGCGATGCGTCTTGTCGGCGGCTGCTATTATAACGGCTTCGGCGCGAAGGAAAATCCGAAGAAGGCGTTTTTCTGGTTTGAGAAGGCCGCAGGACTGGGCGACGTTGACTGTATGCGTATGACAGGCGACTGCTACGCTATCGGCTCCGGCGTCAAGGCCGACCGCGAAAAGGCGATGTACTGGTACCGCCTTGCCGCCGAAAACGGCGATTTTGAATCACGCGAAATGATAGATGAGTATTAAAACTTATAAAATGAAAAGCGGCAGGTTTATCCTGCCGCTTTTAGTTTATTTTCGCAACATCGCAATCAAATCCCCAGCTCAGCATGCCGAGCATTACGGCGGCGACTATTGCAAACAAAGCTATGACTATCACCGCAATGATAAAGCCGGTGCGGATATTCGCCTTCGCGCGACGTATCTCCTCGTCCTCCTCGCGTTCCTTTTTCTTCATCCTGCTCACCTCCGTTTGCTTATATTCTACATGACGCAGAAAATTTGTCAATTAAGGTGATGTTAACATTGACAAAACGCACCCGTGTGCTATAATGGCAACAGATGTTGCGCAACACAAGTTGCGGAAGGAGAGTGTAAAAAATGCCGCCTAAAATGAGATTCACGCGCGAGGAGGTAATTGCCGCCGCACTGGAGATAGTGCGCGAGGGCGGAATGGCAGCGCTCACGGCAAGAAGTCTTGCCTCGGCGTTGGGGTGCTCGGCAAAGCCCGTGTTCGGGCTTTTTGAAAATATGCAGCAGGTGCAGGAGGCGGTCGTGCGCGCTGCCGACGCGGAGTATCAGAGCTTTCTTGCCGAGGGCATGAGCAGCGGGCGCTATCCGCCGTATAAGGCCAGCGGTATGGCGTATATCGGCTTTGCAAGGCGCTCGCCGGAGCTGTTTAAGCTCCTGTTCATGCGCGACCGCAGCGCCGCGGAGCAGACTCAAAGCGATGACAAAAGCATCGACGGGATAATCTCACTCATAAGCCGCAGCACGGGACTTAGTGAGCAGGACGCGCGGCTTTTCCATCTTGAAATGTGGATATTCGTGCACGGTATAGCGTCGATGATAGTCACGGGTTATCTCGATTGGCAGGAGGACTATGTGAGCCGCGTCCTGAGCGATGCTTACGAGGGACTGCGTGCACGCTGGTGCGGGGGAGAAAAATGAACGCGATACAGGCTGTGGGACTTACGAAAAAATATAAGGGCGTGACCGCTGTTGACGGGCTCGACCTGAGCATACGCAGCGGCGAATTGTTTTCGCTTCTCGGCGTTAACGGAGCGGGCAAGACCACGACGATAAAAATGCTCTCCTGCCTAACGCAGCCTACCTCGGGCGACGCACTGCTCGGCGGCGTGAGCATAAAAAAAGACCCCGCCGCCGTCAAGCGCATCATCGGCGTATCTCCGCAGGAGACCGCCGTTGCGCCCAATCTTACGGTGCGCGAGAATTTGGAGCTCATGTGCGGTGTGCGCGGATATTCGAGGGCGCGCAGCCGTGAGCGTGCCGCGGAGCTGTCGGAGGAGTTCGGGCTCGGCGAAATAAGCGGCAGAAAAGCGGGAAAGCTCTCGGGCGGCTGGCAGAGGCGGCTGAGCATTGCAATGGCGCTCACGGGGCGTCCGGAGATATTATTCCTCGACGAGCCGACGCTCGGGCTTGACGTCATCGCCCGCAGCGAGCTCTGGGACACCGTGCGCTGCCTCAAGGGCAAAACGACCGTCGTGCTCACGACCCATTACATGGAGGAGGCGGAGGCGCTTTCCGATCGCATCGGCATCATGCGCGGCGGTCGGCTGCTCGCTCTGGGCACTGCCGAGGAGCTCAAGGCTCTTGCGGGCGAGGAGCGCTTTGAGGACGCATTCGTGAAGCTCGTAAAGGGGGCGGAAGCATGAAAATGCTGAGCTTTTCCGCGCGCACGGGTAAGGAGATCCTGCGCGATCCGATAAACCTCGCGTTCGGTCTGGGGTTTCCGGTCGTGCTCATACTGCTGCTGTCGGCAATACAGAAAAACGTGCCGGTCGCGCTGTTTGAGATAGAAAAGCTTGCGCCGGGCATGACGGTTTTCGGACTGTCGTTCATGACGCTTTTTGCCGCGACGCTCGTTTCAAGGGACCGCGAGAGCGCGCTTTTGCAGCGGCTTTACACGACGCCCATGACGGCGGCGGACTTCATCTTCGGCTACACCCTGCCGCTATTGCCGATGGCGCTTGCGCAAAGCGCCGTGTGCTTTCTCGCGGCGCTGCCGCTCGGCTTGGCTCCGACGCGCGGAATTTTAATTGCGCTTCTTGCGGGCATTCCGGCTGCCGTGTTTTTCATATCGCTCGGGCTTTTGTGCGGAAGCGTTTTGAGCGTAAAGCAGGTCGGCGGAGTGTGCGGAGCGCTGCTGACGAACCTCACCGCGTGGCTGTCGGGCATATGGTTCGACTTAAAGCTCGTGGGCGGTGCGTTTGAAAAAACGGCGGAAGCTCTGCCGTTCGTGCACGCGGTCAGGATACAGCAGGCGGCCTGCGCGGGCAGCCTCGACTGCGGCGCGGATATTGCGTGGGTCGCAGCCTACGCCGCCGCTGCGGCAGTCCTTGCGGTCGTGCTGTTCCTGCGGCAGATGAGAGAATAATAAAAAACGGACACCCATCGGGTGTCCGTTTTTATTTGCCCCAGGTGAATTATACTATCAAGTGCAACAGCAAAAAAGAAAAGAAGTTCATATGAATC
>OQVT01003529.1_pt1 | contig 10024 bp, 6 predicted proteins | sample 1691561 | NCBI WGS metagenome assembly OQVT01 (sample SAMN03418260, study PRJEB22391) | human gut metagenome | biome: human-gut; feature: organic feature; material: feces | host: Homo sapiens | place: Tanzania | collected 2013-01
ATAGAAATCCACGTTCTCCTTCATCAGCAGCTCGATAGGCATGTAGTTCACGGGATTCACCTTCTTCTTCAGCACGATGGCCTGGAAGAGAGTGTCTACGCAGTAATAACCCTGCATGAAGGCGTGCTGGGCGATGAGGAAGGAGATGCTTCCCTCGCGAAGGCATCTGGCATTCTTCTCTACCATGTCGTAACCCATAATCTGAATGTCGCGGCGGTTGGACTTCAGAAGATAGTCGCCCACGATGTGCGCCTTCGATGTCATGGTGATGCAGTGGTGGGTGTCGGAATGCTCGGCGAAGTATTTCTCCAGCATCTTGACAAACTCGTTTCGGGTGCCGTTGAGCGGCAGGTCGAGCGTATGGATCTGCATCTGCGGAAAATGGTCGTGCATGTAGTGGCGGAATCCCACCTCGCGGTTGTCCTGCTGCTTACTCATCACCTGTCCGTCCTTGGTTTGGCGCATCAGCATCACTTCTTTCTCGCCGCCGGCAATCATGCAGAGCATCTTGGCTGCAAAGTAGCCCGAGCAGAAGGAATCCTGTCCGAAGAAGGAAAGCGGACGCAGGTCGGGCATGTAGGAGTCGAGCAGGATGAACGGTATGCTGAGATGATGCAGCTGCTCGGTGAACTCGCGTGTCACGGCAAGCGATGCAGGCACCACGACCACTCCCTCGGGTCTGGCTTCCAGAATCTCGTTGGCAACCTCGCGGAAAGAGGCTTCGTTCGAACGCTCGTAGAACTTGATCTCCAGGTTGATGTGGAAATCACGGCGCTGGTCTTCACATTTTCTCGCACCTTCCTCAATCTCTTCCCAGTAAGCCTCAGACTCGTGCTTCGGGAGGAGGAGATAGAAGGTGTACTCCTTGTTGTAAGCCAAAGCACTAGCATACATGTTTGGCTGGTAATTCATTTCCTTGAGGGCTCTCTCCACCTTCTCTCGTGCGGGTTTCGACACGTTAGGGCGGTCGTGTAGAACTCTGTCTACTGTTCCAACAGATACGCCGGCTCTCTCGGCAATATCCTTGATTCTGATTTTTTCGGCCATTGTTTTTAAGTTTGTACTTAAGGGCACTTCTCACGCGTACATTATATATATGATAGGGAATCGGGAATATCCGATAGACTTAGAGTAATCCCCGAATAGACTTGGAGTAGTCTTCAATAGCCATCGGGTGATAATCGCGTTTTTTTTCGTCTCATCCCATCTTGTGCGAAATCTGTGCTTTTTTGCATTTTACTAACTCTCAAATCGGCTGTGTGCGACCACACATCGACTTTCGGGCACAAATATACAACATTTTTTTGAATTGTGCGAATGCACAGCACATTTTTTGCACGAAAAATGCTAAAAAAAGAAAGAAACATACAAAAATAGTAGGAAAAACAAGAAAAATTGGGGCGAAAGTGAAAAAAAACGCGATTTTATTTCGTTATTCGAGAAATTATAGCTATTTTTGCCAACGATAAACGACAATGTATTGTTATTTGTCTGTCGACAGACTGCCAAAGGCACGAAATCGGCAAGAAAAGGCAACTACTTTAAAATTTGTCAATCAATAACAAACAATAAAAACATAAAAGAATTAAAACATCAAATGGCTAAAATTGTAACATTAGGTGAGATTATGCTTCGTTTGTCTCCAGAGGCTAACGATCGCTTCATTCAGAGTGAATCATTCCGAATCATCCCTGGCGGTGGTGAGGCTAACGTAGCTGTAAGCGTGGCTAACTATGGCCATGAGGCTTACTTCGTATCTAAGTTGCCAAAGCACGAAATCGGTCAGATCGCAGTAAACGCTCTCCGTCGTTATGGCGTAAACACTGAGTTCATCGCCCGTGGCGGTGACCGCGTGGGTCTTTACTATGCTGAGACTGGTGCTTCTATGCGCCCATCAAAGGTTATCTACGACCGTGCTCACAGCGCAATCGCAGAGGCTGATGCTTCAGATTTCGACTTCGACAAGATTATGGAGGGTGCTCAGTGGTTCCACTGGAGCGGTATTACTCCTGCTATCAGCGACAAGGCTGCAGAGTTGACTAAATTGGCTTGTGAGGCTGCTAAGCGTCATGGCGTAACAGTTTCTGTTGACCTCAACTTCCGCAAGAAGCTCTGGACTTCAGAGAAGGCTATCTCTGTAATGCGCCCATTGATGCAGTATGTTGACGTATGTATCGGTAACGAGGAGGATGCTCAGCTTTGCCTGGGCTTCAAGCCAGACGCTGACGTAGAAGGCGGTAAGACTGATGCTGAGGGTTACTATGGCATCTTCCAGGGTATGATGAAGGAGTTCGGCTTCAAGTATGTGGTTTCTACTCTCCGTGAGTCTCTTTCTGCTACCCGCAATGGCTGGAAGGCGCTTATCTATGATGGTAAGGAGTTCTACCAGAGCAAGCACTACGATATCAACCCTATCATCGACCGCGTTGGTGGTGGTGACTCTTTCTCTGGCGGCTTGATCCACGGTCTCCTGACCAAGGAAACTCAGGCTGAGGCATTGGAGTTCGCTGTAGCTGCTTCTGCATTGAAGCACACTATCCCTGGCGACTTCAACCTGGTATCTGCTGACGAGGTAGAGAGCCTCGCTGGCGGTAACGCTAATGGTCGCGTGCAGCGATAAATTAACTTTTAACACTTAACATTTTAATATTAAAATAAAAAATGGCAAAGTTTAGCAAAATGCAGGTCATGGCAGCTATGAAAGAGACTGGTATGGTTCCTGTATTCTTCAATAAGGACGTTGAAATTTGCAAGAATGTAATCAAGGCTTGCTACGAGGGTGGCGTTCGCGTATTCGAGTTTACTAACCGTGGTGATTTCGCTCACGAAATCTTCGGTGAGTTGGTGAAGTGGGCCGACAAGGCTTGCCCTGAGATGATTCTGGGCGCTGGTACAGTGGTTGACGCTGGCACAGCTGCTCTCTATCTCCAGTTGGGTGCAAACTTCATCGTGGGTCCTAACTTCAACCCAGAGATTGCTCCTGTCTGCAACCGTCGCCTGGTTCCATATTCTCCAGGTTGTGGTTCTGTTACAGAAATCAACAACGCACAGGCTGCTGGTTGCGATGTAACAAAGGTATTCCCAGCAGGTAACGTAGGTGGTCCTTCATTCGTTAAGAACGTAATGGCACCTTTGCGCTGGAGCAACATCATGGTAACAGGTGCTGTTGAGCCAACAGAAGAGAACCTTACTCCATGGATTAAGGCTGGCGTTCTCTGCGTAGGTATGGGTTCTAAGCTCTTCCCTAAGGAGACTGTTGCTGCCGGCGATTGGGCAGCTATCACAGCTAAGTGCCAGGAGGCTCTGGGTTATATCGCTAAGGCTCGCGCCTAAAACGCTGTAACCATCTCTATGTGATTCAAACATGTTTCATGAAAATAAACTTTATGCCTTTGCATAAATTATTTCATCATATTCATGGCATCGCCATCGTCGGCATGATGGTGGCGATGTTTGTTTTTTCAGCCTGTTCGCCGTCGCATAAGGGCGAAGTTGATAGGCTGAATAGCCTTTCTTATGCGTTTCACTATCGTAATATTGATTCTACTAAGGTGTTGGCAAAGAGAGCGTTGGCTCTTGCTGACGACTATCCTGCGGGCTATGCAGAGGCTTGCAACAACCTGGCATTCGTGGCGATTGCCAAGATGGATTATCGGGCTGCCAAGCAATGGCTGAAGAAGGTGGGAGACCGGAGCGACAACCAGATAGAACTCCTTGTTGCAGACGTTCAGAGCATGAGAATCTGTCAGCGTGAAGCCCGCAACAAGGACTTTTACACTTATCGCGAAAAGGCAATGCGCCGACTGCGCAGAATAGGCGAGGAGGCAAATAATCTGCCGCTCCGTGAACACCGCCGCACCATCTATGCCAAGAGCGAGTTCGACATCGTGGAAGCCACCTATTTTTATTATATACAGCAGGAACGCCCCATGCAGCGGGCACTTGCCAACCTGGATCCCGACGAACTGGAGCAGGATACGGCACAATATCTCAACTATCTCTATAACTACGGATCGGGCGGAGCCATCACGCAGGGCACCGTCAATGAAATCAGTCAGACTGAGTTCGACTTTCTCATCCGCCTCTATATGATGGCGAGCGGAAGCAATCCGTATCCTTACTGGCAGGCTAATGCCCTGCAAGCCATCAGCGAGCATATTCAGGATGCCGAGCGCCGGGATTTCCTGGTGAAAAACAATCTCCCGGCTTTCCAGTATCTCAATGTGGAACAGATGCCTACAGAACTCCTGGCGGGTAACTTCGCCCAGAGAGCATTGAACCTCTTCTCGGAGTATGGAGACGTATATCAAACGGCTGGTGCCTACCGAACCCTGGCAGAATGCTATTGGCAAATCAGGGATTATAATTCTGCTGGCAATTGCCTGAACCAGGCGCTTACACAGAACAAGGCCATCAGTCAGGCACCCGACCTGGTGGCTTCCATCCGGGAACGCCTCTGCCTGGTGTATTCCGCCATCGACAACAAACCGCAAAGTGATTACAACCGAAATATCTACCTCGACCTGCAGGAGCAGGCGAGACAGGACAAGCAGTTGGAGGCACGTGCCGCCCAGTTGGATGAAAATGCCGTACAGCTGAACTCGATGATTGCGGCTGTTATCTTCGTCATCGTTTTGGTGGTCTTCCTGCTTTATCTCTTCGACCGCATGAAACGAAGAAAGGCAAAGAATCATTCGGTTGAAGATCTGCTTCTTCCATTGCATGAATGGGAGAGTAATAATGAGCAGACCTTCAATGCCTTAACCGAGAGATATCAAGAAGTGAATGAAGCCCGGGACATGATGCAGTTTCATATCTCCGAGAACAGGCGCAGAAACCTGGAACAGCGTGCCAAGGTATCGCTGGTGAACAGCATCACGCCGTTTATCGACCGTATGATTCACGAGGTAGAACGATTGAAGGAAGGCGGGGAATCTGAGGAAATCCTACAGGAAAGATACCAGTATATCTCAGAATTGGCCGACCAGATTAATCAATACAATGCAGTGCTCACCGATTGGATTCAGATGCGCCAGGGAGCCATCAACCTCCGTATCGAAAGCTTCCCGCTGCAGCCACTCTTCGACATTGTGGCCAAAGGCAAGATGAGTTTCCAGATGCGCGGCGTGAACCTGAAGGTGCAATCTACCGATGCCGTGGTGAAGGCCGACCGCACCCTGACGCTCTTCATGATCAACACCATTGCCGATAACGCCCGCAAGTTTACGCCTAGCGGTGGACAAGTGGAGGTTAGCGCCAAGATGGTGGATAAAGCCTTTGTTGAGATTTCCATAGCCGATACAGGCAAGGGCATGGACGAAACAACCCTGGGCCACGTCTTCGACCGCACCTATACGGGCGGTCATGGCTTCGGCCTGCTTAATTGCAAGGGCATCATCGATAAATACAAGAAGATGAGCTCTCTCTTCTCCGTCTGCGATATCCATGCAGAAAGCGAGGAGGGGAAAGGCAGCACATTCTCCTTCCGTCTGCCTTGCGGAATCCGCAGGATGCAGCTGGTGCTGATACTGGCATTGATGATTTCCAAAGCGAGTGCAGGAACCATCAATTTGCTGGAACGGGCTGATGCCTATGCCGACAGTGCCTACTTCTGCAACATCAACGGAAAGTATGAGCGAACCCTGGATATGGCAGATTCCGCAAGAACCTATCTCAATCGCTATTATCTCTCCATCCATCCAGATGGCAAATATCTGATGGTGAGCCATCCCAAGACGGGAACGGCGGCAGAGATACAGTGGCTGCACGAGGGATTGCTTACCAATTACGATGTGATTCTCGATATCCGCAACGAAAGTGCCGTAGCTGCTTTGGCGCTGCATAAGTGGGAACTCTACGAAAGCAACAATAAGGTTTATACCCAGCTCTTCCGAGAGCGGAGTGCCGACAACTCGCTGGATGATTACGTGCGCACCATGCAGGTGTCAGAAAACTCCAAGGCGGTGGCCATCGTCCTGCTCATCCTCCTGCTGCTCCAGTTGCCGCTGGCATACTATTTGCTCTACTATCGTCATATCCTCCGCTATCGGTATGCGGTGGATAAAATCAACGGCATCAACAAGGTGCTGCTGAGCGATGAGAAGGAGGAAAAGAAGCTGCACCTCATCAGCCAGCTCTGGAATGCGCAGGATGCCGATAAAATGCGCAACTCCCAACTCTTCCCGCAACTCAATGAGGTGGTAGAGCAGATTCGGATGGCGCTGAGAAAAAGCATCGAGATGCGCCAGAGCGAGGCAGTGAACATCGAGATGGCAGAAGATGACCTGCATCGTGCGGAATACGAGAACGATAAGTTGCACATCGCTAACTCGGTGCTCGACAACTGTCTCTCTACGCTCAAGCACGAGACGATGTACTATCCGTCGCGCATCCGCCAGCTCATTGATAACACTCCCGAAGATGTAACTTCGCTTCACGAACTGGTGGATTATTACAAGTCTATCTATAACATGCTGAGTGCGCAGGCGATGCAGCAGGTGGATGGCACCATCAAGTGCGACCGGGATTTGCTGAACTATCTCAAGACCCTGCTTGTGGGAGGCGTAAAGAACTATACCTGCAGTATCAAGGAAGATAGAAAGCCTATCTACGTTACCTGCCAATATATCCTGCAAGATGTGGTTTATGATGAGGAGAAACATCCGCATCTCTTCACGCCGCTCACCAGCGACATGAAGTATCTGGTGGCTCGCCAGATAGTAAGGGAAATAGGAGAGACCACCAACCTTCGTGGCTGCGGCATTCAGGCCAAGCCTTCGGAAGATGGCAAGCTGATGATAGATGTGGTATTGCCAAGAAAAATTATGGATATAGATAAAAACATATAAATAGATATAAATCAAGAGATTATAAATAAAGAATGAAATAATGGAAAACTTTAAAGTAATCATAGTAGAAGACGTGCCGTTGGAATTGAAGGGCACGGAAGGAATCTTCAAGAACGACATTCCTGAAGCCGAGATTATCGGCACGGCGGATAGCGAAATAGCTTATTGGAAACTCATCAAGCAGCAGAAGCCAGACCTCGTACTGCTCGACCTGGGCTTGGGTGGTTCCACCACTGTGGGTGTTGAGATTTGCCGCAACACCAAGGAGCAGTATCCTGATGTGAAGGTACTTATCTTTACTGGAGAGATATTGAACGAGAAACTCTGGGTGGATGTGCTCGATGCAGGCTGCGACGGCATTATCCTGAAGAGTGGGGAACTGCTCACCCGTGGCGATGTGGCTTCGTGCATGGGCGGCAAGAAACTGGTGTTCAACCAGCCTATCCTCCAGAAGATTGTTGATAGATTCAAAAAGAGCGTGGGCAGCCAACTGATGCGCCAGGAGGCTTTGGTTAACTACGAGATAGATGAATATGACGAGCGTTTCCTGCGCCATCTGGCTTTGGGCTATACGAAGGAGCAGATTACCAATCTCCGCGGAATGCCTTTCGGCGTAAAGAGTCTGGAAAAAAGGCAGAACGAATTGGTACAGAAGCTCTTTCCTGATGGCAACAATGGCATGAGCGTAAATGCCACCCGCCTTGTGGTTCGTGCCTGCGAGCTGAGAATCATCGATATCGATAATCTGCAGCCAGATGAAGAGTAAGATTTGCGCTTACGCCATGCTTCTGCTGGCTTTGGCGCAGGTGATATTGGTTTTGCTGTCGTGGCTCATCACGGCAGCAATGCCCGATGTATTTCCCCGTTCGATGCTGAGCCCGGAAGGAATCCGCTGGTTTTTCGGCTCGTTCACAGATAATCTGGAGTCGCCCTGGCTAGTCTGGCTACTGCTGATAAGCATCGCTTGGGGAACACTTCAAGGAAGCGGTCTATTGCATTATGACAGAACCATTTACCGCCATCGCAATGCCTTGCGACTGGTTTCGGTAGAGTTCGTCTTGTTTCTATCAGTCATCCTTCTGCTCACCATCGTTCCTCATGCCATCTTGCTGAACGTGATGGGTGGGATAGAGGCAAGCAGTTTCAGCAGAAGCATTCTGCCATACATCTGTTTAGCCATTATTGTGATGAGTCTGAGTTTCGGGATTGTAAGTAACAGATTTATGGGGGTAGAGGCCATAGGGGAGACCCTGTCGGATGGCATCCGACAGGCAGCGCCCTATTTTGTGATTTATATCCTAGTTAATCAGCTATATAGTTCTATCGAATATCTTTTTAGAATATAATAGCCTGATATAATAGCCTGCAGCTCAGCAGATGGCATAAGGATAAAATTAAAGGGACAATCCATATCTCATGGAATGTCCCTTCTTTTTTGGGTATATACTTTTGGTTTTAAATTGGAATTCTTTATCTTTCAAAGAACTATCTATTTCTAGGAGAATCAATTTCTAGAAATTATCTTCTGCCGCCAAAATGGCTTCCTCCGTTGTTTCCGCCATTGCTGCGAGTAGAACCGCCACCGAATGAACGGGCTCCATTGCTGCTTCCGCTTCCAAATGAGCTGCGAACACTGGTGTTAGAGCGGCTGCCGCCTCCGAAAGAACCACCACGGTTTCCTCCGAATGAACCACTACGGTTTCCTCCGAATGAACCATTGCTCTGTGTAGTAGAACGAGGGGTAAAGCCACCATTGTTTGACCGGCTATTGGTAGAGCCGCTTCCAAAACCATTTCGGGTTGAGCTACCGAATGAACCATTATTCTGGCGATTGCTGTTACCGAATCCGCTACTGTTCTGACGGTTCACATTGCCAAACTGATGGTCGCGAGTCACAGTGGTGCGAGTGCTGCTCTGGCGATCCATATTTCCGAAAGTCTTGCCACGTCCGTAATCTCCACGGTTGAAACTGTCACGCATTCCGAAATGAGGTTCACGGCTTCCAGGGCGAGGAGCGGCATACTGGCGTCCATGATACCAACTTCTTCCGCCATTCATTCTCCAGCTATGTCCGCCGCAATATACAGTATAGAAATGTGGGCGACCGAAGAAGAAGTAGTCTCTACGAGGATAGCGTGCATAGATTCCGAAATGGAAATATCCTCCGTCCCAATAAAGAGGACGATAGAAATAGCTAGCCGCGCAGAAATTTCGATATTGCCAATCCAGGAGGATGTAACTTAAATCGAGGTTACGCTGGCGCCAGTAGAGTCCATAGAGATCATCGTAAGAATTGACGCCCATGAGGTAATCCAAGTTTATCTCGTAGGCAGCCTCATACTGATCGTCTGTCAGATTGAGTTCGTAAGCCATCTTGTCAGTAAGGAACAAAGCCTGCTGGCGAGCTTGCTCATAACTCATTGCCGAAGCTGTAGTAAATGTCATGCAGAACATTGCTACAAGTGCTATAATCAACTTCTTCATAATCGTATCTTAATTAAAAGTTTTACTTCCGTTTCTTTTTTCTGCTGCAAAGGTACGGCAAAAGTCTCAGCCTGGGTAAGGATTTTCCCTAAACTAGCGGGGGAATATCCCTAATCCTTCTTCCGCAATCCTCTATTTACCATAATACGCCTTATTTAATTAAAAGGAGAGAGAGATTTCCGTTGAAAGATTTATATATTAAAAGAATCGGTCAGAAGGAAAACAACTTGGTTTCCATTCCGACCGATTCACGTTCATTATCTGTCAATTTCAGCACGGATGAATTTTCCGTTACTGCTGTAATACAGGTCAAAGCCAGGGATATCGATTTCGTATCCTCCCGTTTCTTTCTCTATCTTATATGGTTGCTGCGAAGGATATCGCTGTGCAATATCGGCAGCGATAGCATCCGGGATGATGCCGGCAGGCAATGTGGAGTATTTGCAGTCCACGCTTTTCCATTCTCCCTTATTGTTGAAATCAATTTTGGTTCCGTCGCTCAGCAACACTTCATATTCCCACTTTCCGTGATCCTTCTCCTTCTCTACATGGGAATAGGTTGCAGAAGGGAAATACTGCTTTACAAACTGCTGTGCCTGTACTGGCAACTCTGCATAACCTATCTCTTTCTCATCGCTGCTATGGCAAGCTACTGCTACCATTGCAAAAACAATCGACAAAACTGTCGCTAA